>ENA-OQBD01000568-OQBD01000568.1-human-gut-metagenome-genome-assembly--contig:-NODE-568-length-19688-cov-4.530085_pt1 | contig 19688 bp, 25 predicted proteins | sample MGYA00242742_ERZ504543 | MGnify/ENA primary metagenome ERZ504543 (study PRJEB26092, sample SAMD00036239) | human gut metagenome | host: Homo sapiens | study: EMG produced TPA metagenomics assembly of...
CGGACTTAAAGTCTATCTGACTATATAAAATATAATGGAGAACACTATGAAAAAATTAAACAAGGCATGTCGGTTGCTGTGGCAGCAGCCATGATGGTATCCCTGGGCGCCTGTGGAAATTCCGCAGATGCAGTAAAAGACGGGACACAGAGTGCAGGTGCATCCGGTAAAGTATATAACATCGGAATCTGCCAGCAGCTGGAGCATCCGGCACTGGATCAGGCAACACAGGGATTTGAGGATGTCTTAAAGGAAAAGCTGGGAGACAATGTAAAATTTGATCTCCAGAATGCACAGAACGAGCAGGCAAATGCTTCTACAATTGCAAATAATTTCGTATCTTCCAATGTGGATCTGATTCTTGCAAATGCAACCACTGCTTTACAGGCATGTGCAGCAGCGACAACCGATATTCCGATTCTGGGAACTTCCGTTACCGATTATGCAACGGCTTTGGAGATCAGTGACTGGAGTGGTACAACCGGAAGAAATATCTCCGGTACATCCGATCTGGCTCCGCTTGATCAGCAGGAGGATATGCTCGTAGAGCTCTATCCGGATGCAAAGCATGTCGCAATACTTTACTGCTCTGCAGAGGCAAACTCCAAATACCAGGCAACCGAGTTTGAAAAATACCTGGATGAGGACGGTATCAGCTACAAAGAGTTTACCGCTTCCGATTCCAATGATATCGGTTCTGTGGTACAGAGTGCAACCGAGTATGCAGATGTCATTTACATTCCGACAGACAATACCATGGCACAGAACACAGAAGCAATCAACAATATCGCACTTCCGGCAGGAACTCCGATTATTGCCGGAGAGGAAGGTATCTGTAAAGGATGCGGAGTGGCAACGCTTTCCATCAGTTATTATGACATCGGAAAAAAGGCCGGTGAAATGGCATATGACATTTTAGTAAACGGTGCGGACATTACAACCATGAAGATTGAGACTGCACCAAACGTAACCAAAGAATACAACAAAGATATCTGTGATCAGCTGGGCGTTAAAATTCCGGATGATTACAAGGCTATCGAGGCTGAATAATTAAGGGGGATGGGTATCGTGTTAATATCTGCTTATTTTGCTTCCTTAAGTCCGCTGGCGCTGTTTCGTGCGCTGCCGGGCTCCATTGCACAGGGTCTGATCTGGGGCCTTCTGGCATTGGGAGTATATATTACATACAAACTTCTGGATTTTGCGGATCTGTCGGTGGACGGTTCTTTTGCAACCGGCGGAGCTGTGGCGGTTATGCTGATCCGCAGTGATATGAATCCGTGGGTTTCCCTTATTTTTGCATTTGCTGCAGGAATGCTTGCGGGAATGGTCACAGGTCTTCTGCACACCAAACTGGGAATTCCTCCAATTCTTGCCGGAATTTTAACGCAGATTGCACTGTACTCCATCAATCTGAATATTATGGGACAGTCCAATCAGGCGATCAGTGTGGATAAATATTCCCTTGCGGTATCGCTTCGTTATGTATCCGGTGATACAGCAGCAAAAATTAAAGTATTTACCACCTGTATCCTGTTTGGGGTAGTGATCGTGGCGATTCTTTACTGGTATTTCGGAACCGAGCAGGGGCATTCCATCCGGGCAACCGGATGTAACCCGCAGATGGCGCGTGCACAGGGAATCAATACCAGCTTCTGTAAGGTACTGGCACTGATGATTTCCAACGGACTCGTTGGTCTGTCCGGTGCACTTTATGCACAGTATCAGGGTGCAGCGGATGTCAATATGGGACGAGGCGCAATCGTTATCGGTCTGGCTGCCGTTATTATCGGAGATGTACTGTTTGGAAAACTGTGTGCAGGAAAGAAACTGGCATTTGCATATACGCTGTTTTCCGTGATCGTTGGAGCGATCATTTACTACCTTGTGCTGAGCATCATTTTGTGGCTGAAATTCCCATCGGATGATCTGAAACTGTTCTCAGCAATCGTGGTAGCAATTTTCCTTGCGATTCCATATCTGAAGAATAAGAAAAAAGCAACAAGGGGGCTGTAACCGATGAGTGAGATGTTAAAAATTGAAAATATCCGGAAAGTATTCAATCCGGGTACGATAAATGAAAAAGTGGCTCTGGACGGTGTCGACCTGACACTTGAGGAAGGCGAATTTGTCACAGTGATCGGTGGAAACGGTGCAGGAAAATCGACAACACTGAATGCCGTAGCCGGTGTATGGCCGGTAGATTCCGGAAAAATCTATATCGGCGGCGAGGATGTGACAAAGTTATCCGAGCATCGCAGGGCACAATATCTGGGACGTGTGTTCCAGGACCCGATGACCGGTACGGCTACCACAATGTCCATTGAGGAAAACATGGCAATTGCAGCAAGACGTGGAAAATCCAGGGATTGCGATGGGGAATTACCAAAGCGGAACGCGAGAAATACCGCCAAATGCTTTCCACCCTGCATCTTGGACTGGAAGATCGCCTGACATCAAAAGTCGGTCTGTTATCCGGTGGACAGCGTCAGGCAATCACGCTTCTGATGGCTTCCATCCAGAAACCGAAGCTTCTGCTTCTCGATGAGCATACGGCTGCGCTGGATCCAAAGACTGCCGCAAAGGTACTTGAGATTTCGGATCAGATCATTTCAGAGAATCATCTGACGGCCATGATGGTAACACACAATATGAAGGATGCGATTGCCCATGGAAACCGTCTGATTATGATGCATGAAGGAAAAGTTATTTTAAATATCGCAGGGGAAGACAAAAAGAAACTTACGGTCGGAGATCTGCTGCATCAGTTTGAAAAAGTAAGCGGTGAGGAATTTGCAAGTGATAAAGCACTGCTTTCGTAGAAAATAACAGAATTGTTTATGCAGGATAAGGGTCAAAACTGTTTTTGACCCTTAAATCATGTAGAAGGGAGATAGATATGCCTGTATTTGATTTCAGCAATACAACAGAAGAAAAGAAAGCCTGTGAGTGTACCTATACAACATTTCAGTCGAATGAAAACACTGCAAGTGCAAAATATCCGATTCTGGTTTTAGATAATACGGCAAAGCAGTGGAAATATCATTCCTGCGGAGTGTTCACGAACCAGACAAAGCGCACAGCATTTGAGTTTACCCAGGAAGACGGAACTGTATGTGCGGATATTTTGCGGGTGGATGCCCGTTTTGTCAATCTGCTTCGCTGGCTGGGGGAAAACCACATTAATGTCCGGCTGTCTGGAGAGAACACACCGGATGGATATGCCGTGTATAAGATCCGTGAAATTGCATTTGGCGGTGGAAAAAAGCTTTCCGCGGAAGATGGCTTTTTACAGTTTATGATGGAGCGTCTGTTTGCCAGCAGTGCACCGAGTGAGGAAGCGGTGGATGAGGAGCAGGAGGAAGACGGCGATGATATGAAGCTCACCAGTATTCAGAGCATCACCGATTTTATGACCTGCGCAGGACGGACCATGCCGGATAACATCCGGTTGTGGGCACGCCGGAATTTAGCAGTGGCACGTTCCAATGAAGTGTCTCCGGAAGAGCGGCGTCATGCACAGCGTGCACTTTCCATCATGATGAATATCCAGTGGAAAAACAATTATTTTGAGGCCATTGATCCCAAGGAAGCCCGTCGGATTTTAGATGAGGAACTGTATGGCATGGAGCGTGTAAAGCAGAGAATCATTGAGACGATTATTCAGATTAACCGCACACATACACTTCCGGCATATGGACTGCTTCTGGTGGGACCGGCAGGAACCGGAAAATCGCAGATTGCCTATGCAGTTGCCCGTATTTTAAAACTTCCGTGGACAACTCTTGATATGAGTTCCATCAACGATCCGGAACAGCTGACCGGAAGTTCGAGAATTTATGCCAATGCAAAGCCGGGGATCATCATGGATGCATTTGCCATTGCAGGAGAGTCAAGTCTGGTATTTATTATCAATGAGCTGGATAAGGCAGCTTCTGGAAAAGGAAACGGAAATCCGGCAGATGTTTTACTGACACTTCTGGATAATCTGGGATTTACAGATAACTATATCGAGTGTATGATCCCGACATCCGGTGTTTATCCGATTGCCACAGCAAACGACAAGGAGCAGATCAGCGCACCGATTCTGTCCCGCTTTGCGGTAATTGATATCCCGGATTATACGTTTGAGGAAAAGAAGATTATCTTCTCAAAATTTGCACTGCCTAAGGTATTAAAGCGCATGAGCTTAAAGGAAGAGGAATGTATCATCACAGATGAGGCATTAAATACAATCGTGGATCTGTATTCGGGTACCAGTGGAATCCGTGATTTGGAGCAGGCGGCAGAACATATTGCTGCAAATGCGCTGTATCAGATTGAGGTGGATCATCTGAAAACTGTTACCTTTGATGCAAAGATGGTGAGAAAACTCCTCATTTAAATGGCTGGTTAAAAAATATTTGTGTTGTAAAAAGCCATACAAGGTGGAACACTATCGGAAATAGGAGGTGCATACTATGGCAACAAAAACTGCAAATGTAACAGCACGAGTACCATTTTCACTTGATATTCCGGATAAACTTGCTACGAGAGATTCTATAACACAAGCTGAATTTGATACTATGATGCAGACCGGACTTGCACAGGCAAAAAGAATTGATGCTGTATCTGTTGATGAGGCTTTTAATCAATTAAAGGCGGAGATATAGTGCATTATATTTCAAAGGATCTGATGGCACCGGATGCAGCGGATAATCTGCTTGATAAGATGAAAGTAGAGATTAGAACAAGAAAATTGGAGGTAGCATTATGGCAAAAGATGAGCTGTTTTCTGGCGAATCAAAGAATATTGAATACAAGGTAGTTGTACCGGATAAAAGCGAAAAATATATGAAAACAGTTGTGGCTTTTGCCAATACACAGGGTGGCAGACTGGTCATAGGTATTGATGATAAAACACATCAGGTAGTTGGTGTTGACAATGATAGTTTGTTTCAAGCTATGGACGCTTTGACAAATGCTATATCAGATTCTTGTGAACCGCAGATCATACCGGACATTGGGCCGCAGACGGTTGATGGCAAGACAGTCATTGTTATCACGGTGGAAGCAGGAAAAAACCGACCATATTATATTAAAGCCCAAGGTAAGGCGAAAGGCACCTATATTCGTGTGGCTGGTACTTCCAGACATGCGCATCAGGAAAAGATAAGTGAGCTGGAGATGGAAGGCGCCCGTATTTCTTGGGATGAGCTTACTTGTGTAGGATATGAAGTGACGGAAGAAGCAACGCAGTCTTTATGCAAGGATATTGAAGATTTTCGAAAGAAGGCAGGACTTTCGGGGCATGATGTAAGAAAAGAGCAGTTGTTTAATTGGAAAATTTTGAAGAAAAGCGAAGGCAATGTGCTTGCATCAAATGCGTATGTGCTGCTAACATCAGATTATTTTCCGTTGCAAAGACGCAGTGCGCCGTATTCAAGGGAACGGATAGAACGGTTTTTCTTGATAAACGGGAATATACTGGACCGATATACAAGCAGATAGAGAGTGCGGTTGATTTTGTTTTGAGAAATATCAGACTTGGAGTGACAATAGATGGCTTAGTGCGTCGGGAAAGCTATGAACTCCCAGTAGAAGCAATTCGTGAAATGATAATCAACGCACATTGTCACAGAAACCTGTTAGATGAATCCTGCATACAGGTGGCAATTTATGATGATCGCTTAGAAGTGACATCTCCAGGTGGACTATACAATGGACTAACCTACGAGGAAGTGATGAAAGGTCATTCCAAGATTAGAAACAAGCTGATTGCAAATATATTTGGTCAGATGGGACTGGTAGAAGCGTGGGGAAGTGGCATCAGAAGAATTATAAGTGTTGCTGGAGAATATGGACTGCCTGTTCCGACTGTGGAAGTATTTGATGATATGTTTCGGGTGAATTTATATAGGAATGTGCAGCATAATGCAAATGGTGGAGAAAATAGTGAGTAAATAGTGGAGTAAATGGTGGAGTAAATGGTGGAGTAAATGGTGGAAATGATTTCGGAGATAAAGTCCGTATCAGAGAAAAAGCACAGAAATTGACGGAGACTCAGGAGAAAATACTAGATTGTATAGCAGAAGATAAATATATTTCGGTCAAAAAAATAGCAGACAGAATAGATATATCTAGGCGGACTGTTGAAAATAATATTGAAAAAAATGAAAGAATCAGATATTGTGGTTCGTCATGGTTCACCGAAAAATGGGTATTGGGAGATTATAGAATAAACTGTAATTCTGAAAAAGTATATCAGCAAAAGTGTAAAGGAGTGAATGTATGTCAGAGTGGTTTTCCCTGAGCTTGTGAATAAAAATATACCAAAGCAGATTAACACTATTGTAAACAGAGACAGTAATCCGGAGGAACCCAGAGTGCTTGCACTTGAAGATTTAGTATTTGTTGCTACTTCTTCGCAAATTCAGTCCATTGACAAACCTCGGTAAAATAGCATAAGATAAAATGGACAGGGAGAGAAAAAGTGAAGCGGTAACGCGTAATTTATAGAATCAGAGGAGATGGAACATATGGCAAGACATAAGCTTGAGAATGAACTCATTGCAATCGAAGTGGAGGAACATGGGGCAGAATTAAAATCTCTGGTCCGTAAAAATACCGGAAAAGAATATATGTGGAAAGCTGATCCAAAATTCTGGGGACGCACCTCACCGGTACTGTTTCCGTTTGTTGGAGCGGTAAAAGACAAACAGTTTCGTACCAAAGGACAGACTTACACCATGGGACAGCACGGATTTGCCCGCGATATGGATTTTACGCTGGATTCTCAGACGGAGGATACGCTCTGGTTTGTATTAAAATCCAATGAGGAAACCATGGCAAAATATCCTTATGCGTTTACCCTTCGTATTGGATATCACATCGAGGAAAATAAGCTGGAAGTGCTCTGGCAGGTGGAAAATCCTTCGGAGGAAGAACTTCCGTTTTCGATTGGCGGGCATCCGGCATTCAATCGTCCGAAAAATTGTAAAATCCGCTTTGATGTAGCTGGTCCGCTTACAAGTACAACGATTGTGGATGGTCTGGTCGGAAACGGTACTGTGGATTATGAATTGAAAAATAGTTATCTGACAGTTACCGATCATCTGTTTGATGATGATGCCCTTGTGATTGAAAATCAGAATGTGCATGAAGTCTCTCTTTGTGACATGGAAGGAAATCCCTATCTGACCGTTACGATGGATGCTCCATTGTTTGGAGTCTGGTCACCGGCGGGAGCAGATGTACCGTTTATATGTGTAGAGCCATGGTATGGACGCTGTGACAGTGCTGATTTTACCGGAGATTTAAAAGATCGGGAGTGGGGAAATCTGATTGCACCGGGCGGTATCTGGAAAGCCCATTATACGGTGGAGGCAGTATAGAAAGCCAGAAAAATTCTCTTGACAGAAAAGGAAAGAAAGATTATAGTCTTATACATAGACAATTTTATAAAGATCTTCAGGGCAGGGTGCAATTCCCTACCGGTGGTATAGCCCACGAGCCGCAAGGCATGATTCGGTGAAACTCCGAAGCCGACAGTACAGTCTGGATGAAAGAAGATAAAGGTAGAAACACAAGAACCCGTGTATGGTTGTGGTGGATATTGAAAATGTTTGCTCTGGAATTATTTCCAGAGCATTTTTTATTTCCTATGAATAAAAGGATTTGAAAATATATCCCCGGCAGCAGAACACGGTAAAAAGAAGCCCTGAGCATTTGCTTGGGGCTTTTGTGGTATGGCGAAGCCATATCACTGATGAAAAAGGAGAAAAAAATGACAGATGAATATTACATGCGCCGAGCAATAGCACTGGCACAAAAAGGAGAAGGACAGGTATCCCCGAATCCTCTGGTAGGTGCTGTGATTGTAAAAGATGGAAAAATTATCGGAGAGGGATATCACGAACACTACGGACAGCCACATGCAGAACGGAATGCACTGGCTAATTGTATACAATCCCCGGAAGGGGCTACGATTTATGTGACCTTAGAGCCGTGCTGTCATCATGGAAAACAACCACCATGTACCGATGCTCTGCTTGCCGCAGGAATTCGCAGAGTAGTGATTGGTTCGAAAGATCCGAATCCACTTGTTCATGGAAAGGGCATCCGGATTTTGCGGGAACATGGAGTAGAAGTGACTGAACAGGTATTACAGGACGAATGTGATGAAATGAATGAAGTATTTTTTCATTATATCCAGACAAAACTTCCGTTTGTCATTTTAAAATATGCGATGACACTGGATGGAAAAATTGCCACGTATACCGGGGCATCCCGCTGGGTGACAGGAGAAGCGGCGCGTGCGCATGTACACCGTATGCGGAACCGTTACCATGCCATTATGGTTGGCGTGGGAACGGTACTTGCGGATGATCCGATGCTGACCTGCCGGCTAGGAAAAACAGAAAATGGGGTAAACCCGGTGCGCATCATTTGTGATACAGTATTGCGGACGCCATTAGAATCACAGATTGTGCGTACCGCAAAAGAAGTTCCAACGATTATAGCAAGCTGTAACCGGCAGGAAGCCATGCATATGCCATATGTGGAGGCAGGATGTCAGATTTTAGTCACACCGGAAAAAGATGGGCAGGTAGATCTTTGGGATCTGATGCGACAGCTTGGAGAACAGGAGATTGACAGCGTGATTCTCGAAGGTGGTGGAACTTTAAACTGGTCGGCTCTGCAAGCTGGGCTTGTACAGAAGGTGCAGGCATATGTGGCGCCTAAGCTGTTTGGCGGGGCAACAGCCAAAACCCCGGTTGAGGGGCAGGGATTTTTAAAACCTGCAGAGGCCGTGACATTAAGCCGGACAAAAGTTACAGCGTTGGGATCGGACTGGCTGATAGAGGGATACCCGGCGACAGAGGGGAGGCCATTATCATGTTTACAGGAATCATAGAGGAGATGGGAACCATTGAAAACATTGCAAAAGGCGCACATTCTGCGGTGTTGACGATTAACGCCAGAAAGATACTTGAGGATGTGCATATCGGAGACAGCATAGCGGTAAACGGAGTCTGTCTGACGGTCACTTCCTTTGACCACGAAAGATTTACTGCGGATGTCATGCATGAAACTTTAAACCGGTCGGCACTGGCACAGTGCAAAAGAAAAAGTCCTGTGAATCTGGAACGTGCAATGTCGGCAAACGGACGCTTTGGAGGGCATATTGTAGCCGGACATGTGGATGCGACCGGACAGATAGCCGGGCGCAAGCAGGATGACAATGCCATATGGATCCGGGTGGAGGCGCCGCCGGAAGTCCTTCGGTATGTGGTGGAGAAAGGTTCCATTACCATCGATGGCATTAGTCTGACCGTTGCCGCGGTAACTGCGCATGATTTTTCGGTGTCGATGATCCCTCATACGGCAGAGGTGACAACGCTTGGAAGCAAAAAAGAGGGAGAGCTGGTAAATTTGGAAACCGATATCATCGGAAAATATGTGGAAAAACTGCTTCATCCACAGGAAGAAAAAAAGGAAACCCACATCACCCAGGCGTTTCTTGAAAAATATGGATTTTGAATGGTTATAACAAAGAAAACAGGAGGAAAGAATAATGGAAGGATTTGCGACGGTTGAAGAAGCACTTGAGGAATTACGAAACGGAAAACTGATTTTAGTCACGGATGATGAAGATCGTGAAAATGAAGGCGATTTTATCTGCGCTGCGGAATTTGCCACAACAGAAAATATCAATTTTATGGCAATGCATGCCAAAGGGCTTATTTGTATGCCGATGTCTGCAGAATATGTAAAAAAGCTTCATTTTCCGCAGATGGTCGAAACGAATACCGACAACCATGAGACAGCATTTACCGTTTCGGTGGATTATGTGGGAACGACTACAGGTATTTCCGCTGCCGAGCGTTCCATGACGGCCATGCGCTGTGTGGCAGAGGATGCCAGACCGGAGGATTTCCGGCGTCCGGGACATATGTTTCCGCTTCTGGCAAAGAAGAACGGAGTGCTGGAGAGAAACGGGCATACGGAAGCAACCGTGGATCTGTGCCGCCTGGCAGGCTTAAAAGAATGTGGGCTCTGCTGTGAGATCATGCGCGAGGATGGCACCATGATGCGCACGACGGAACTGCTTGCACTTGCAAAAAGGCACGGTATAAAAATGATTACCATTGCCGCACTCCAGGAATACCGCAAATGCCATGAAAAGCTGGTGGACTGTGTGGCTGTGACAAAGATGCCGACGAAGTATGGAAAGTTTCGGGCATACGGTTATGTGAACCGTTTAAATGGTGAACATCATGTGGCATTAGTCAAAGGAGAAATCGGGGACGGAGAAAATGTACTCTGCCGTGTACATTCCGAGTGCCTCACCGGAGATACCTTTGGCTCCCTGCGGTGCGACTGTGGACAGCAGTTTGCCGCTGCAATGACACAGATTGAAAAGGAGGGACGAGGGATTTTACTTTACATGCGGCAGGAAGGCCGCGGTATCGGACTGATCAACAAACTGCGTGCATATGAACTGCAGGAACAGGGAATGGACACTTTAGATGCCAATCTTGCCTTAGGATTTGCCGGGGATGAGCGCGAATATTACATCGGCGCACAGATCTTAAAGGATCTGGGTGTGCACAGCATGCGGCTTTTAACCAACAATCCCGACAAAGTATACCAGCTCGGAGAGTTTGGAATTTCCATCACAGAGCGCGTGCCGATCCAGATGCAGGCCACACCGTATGACCTGTTTTACTTAAAAACGAAGCAGAATCGTATGGGACATGTATTAAACTTTTAAAATGAAGAAAAGGAGAATGAACATTATGAGTACACTGGAAGGAAAATTAGTAGCAAACAATATGAAGGTAGGAATCGTCGTCGCACGGTTCAACGAATTTATCACTAACAAACTGCTGGGCGGTGCCATGGATGGCCTGCTGCGTCATGATGTGAAGGAAGAGGACATTACGGTGGCATGGGTGCCGGGGGCATTTGAAATCCCATTGATCGCAAAGAAGATGGCAATGAGCAAAAAATACGATGCCGTGATCTGTCTGGGTGCCGTGATCCGCGGAAGCACAAGCCACTACGACTATGTCTGCAATGAAGTATCCAAGGGAGTGGCAGCAGTTTCACTGGAGAGTGAAATTCCGGTTATGTTTGGCGTGGTCACGACGGAAAATATCGAGCAGGCGATTGAGCGCGCGGGAAGTAAAGCCGGGAATAAGGGATATGATTGTGCACTGGGTGCTGTGGAGATGGTAAATCTCATCCGCCAGATTTAAAAAGAAAAGGACAATGCAGGCACGATATGAAAATATAAGCCATGCAGTATTCTGCAACTAACCAAAATTAGTTGATAAAAACTATCAGAAAAAATGCTTGCTATTTTTTCAATATGTCAGATATAATCTTTCTTGGGTTAGATACAACTAACTTCCTTGTGTAAATCATTGGAAGACTCCTTCGCAAACGCATAACTGCTGAGTGTGTTTAACGGAAGTACAGACGACGCCATTACCGCTTCCGGAAGGAGTTCTTCGCATATCGAAAGGAGAACAGAAAAATGAATTATCTGGAGATTGAAAAAGTAGTTGGAAGAGAAATTTTGGATTCGAGAGGAAACCCTACTGTTGAGGCAGAGGTTACATTGATAGATGGTACAATCGGAAGAGGCATGGCACCAAGCGGTGCATCCACCGGTGAGTTTGAAGCCTTAGAACTTCGCGACGGAGACAAGAGCCGTTACCTTGGAAAGGGCGTGCAGAAAGCCGTTGAAAACATCAACACCGTGATCAATGGGACACTGCAGGGCATGGATGCATCTGACACCTATGCAATTGACAAAGCCATGATCGATGCGGACGGAACGAAGGACAAGTCCAAACTCGGAGCAAATGCAATTCTTGCCGTTTCCATCGCATGTGCCAGAGCGGCAGCAATTTCACTGGATATTCCGCTTTACCGTTTCCTTGGCGGAACTTCCGGGAACCGTCTTCCGGTTCCAATGATGAATATCGTAAACGGTGGATGCCACGCACTGTCTTCCGGACTGGATGTACAGGAATTTATGATTATGCCGGTAGGAGCCCCTTCCTTTAAAGAATGTCTCAGATGGTGTGCGGAAGTATTCCATGCACTGGCTTCTATTTTAAAGGACAGAGGACTTGCCACATCCGTTGGGGATGAGGGTGGTTTTGCACCGGCACTGAAATCGGATGAGGAAGCAATCGAGACCATTCTTGAGGCAGTAAAGAAAGCCGGATATGAGCCGGGGAAGGACTTTAAGATTGCAATGGATGCCGCTTCTTCCGAGTGGAAGACAGGAAAGAAGGGCGAGTACAAACTGCCAAAGGCCGGAACTGTATATACTTCCGAGCAGCTGATTGACCACTGGAAAAAGCTTGTGGAGAAATATCCGATCATTTCCATTGAGGATGCACTGGATGAAGAGGACTGGGAAGGATGGCAGAAGCTTACCACCGAGCTGGGGGACAAAGTACAGCTTGTCGGTGATGACCTTTTTGTTACCAATACCGAGCGTCTGGCAAAGGGAATCAGCCTTGGCTGCGGAAACTCCATTCTGATCAAGTTAAACCAGATCGGTTCCGTTTCCGAAACTTTAGAGGCAATCAAGATGGCACACAAAGCCGGATACACAGCCATTTCTTCTCACCGTTCCGGAGAGACAGAAGATACCACAATCGCAGATCTGGCTGTCGCATTAAATACCTGTCAGATCAAGACCGGTGCACCGAGCAGAACAGAGCGTGTGGCAAAATACAACCAGTTACTCCGTATCGAAGAAGAACTTGGCGCAGCAGCTGTTTATCCGGGTATGGGAGCATTTAACGTACAGAAGTAGTATCCGGATATTATAATTGACAATATCAAATTTTTGTTTTACATACTTCAATTTTTTCTTCTTATTTGAGAGAGACCGTAAGGTCTCTCTCATTTTGTGCATGTATCCGAAAAAAGCAGAAAAATTTTAAAAAGTGCAAAACATTGACGATACAGGCATAAGAAACTATAATAGGGACAGAAACAAAAGAGGGAGGGAATCGTTTGTGAAAAAGAAGGGTAACATTTCTATTAAAGCAAAATTACTTGGAATTATTATTCCGGTAGTAATTGCGATTATACTGATTCTGGTGTTTACCGCATATCATGTATCATCCGGAATTATCGAGAGTTATTCCAAAAATTTACTGGAATCTTCGGTAAACAGTCAGGCATCAAAAATTGAGGCATGGCTTGAGGAAAATCTGGCATCCATGCAGATGGCAAAGAACATGATTGAAAAATTACACCCGGATGAGGCGCAGCTGCAGACCATTTTGGATGCATCCTGCGGATACAGTGAAAATTATCCGGATGGTCTTTTCCTTGCAGATGCCAATGGCAGCTTTTTAAAAGGTACAGACTCCAAAAAGCAGGAACCGAATCCGAAGGAAAGTATGTGGTATCAGGAAGGTATGACAAGAGTGAATATGGCGGTTGGATCTGCACATCAGAATCCGGACGGAACGAATGTTGTCAGTGCATCCGGACTTTTGAATGATGGTTCAGATACCGTGCGTGTAATTGCAGCCGATATGACACTGGACCGTATTTCCGTGATTGTAAATTCTTTTATCGAAATGCACGATGCAGAGGCATTTCTTGTGGACAAGGACAGCAGCGTGATCCTTGCAAGCAGGGATTCCGATCTGATTTCCAAGACACTGGGGGCAGACGGACAGAGTGCGTTTTATAAAGATGTGGAGAAAAAGGTTTCCGGCAAATCGTATGATTTCTGTACACTCGATGGAAATATGACGGTATTTAAGGAAGTAAATGGAACCAACTGGCTGCTGGTTTCCTATGTTCCTACGAATGTTGTACTTGCGGATCTGGCAGGATTGCGGAATCTTATGATCATTTTCAGCATTATTTCGATCCTTGTATTGTGTGTTTTGATCGAACGTGTGACGCATGTGGTGATTCGTCCGGTGAAGGAGATGACAAGGGTAATTACCAGCATGGCATCCGGTGACTTTACCGTATCCATGAAGGTGAAAGGAAATGATGAGATTGCTGTGATGGGGCGCAGCGTGGAACATTTTATTGCATCAATGAAGGAAATGATCCGGCAGATGGGACATGTTTCCGACCGCCTGGAAAAACAGGCTGGATCAAGCAAGAATGTTTCGGGTGAAATGAATTCTGCTGCAAATATCCAGTCACAGTCCATGACGGAGCTGAATGCAACGGTTGATCAGCTGTCGGTTTCCGTCAATGAAATCGCACAGAACGCAACCCAGCTTGCCGGTGTTGTTGCGGATACCAAAGAGGACAGCGATAAAGTAGAAGATAAGATGCGTACCACTGTGGAAGTATCAGAAAAAGGAAAAGCCGATATGGAGAGTGTTGGAAATGCGCTTCATAATATCGAAATTTCCATACATAACCTCGAAGAAGCGGTTGATAAAGTGGGTACGGCTTCCGGAGAAATCGTAGATATTATAAAACTGATCGGGGATATTGCGGAGGAAACCAACCTGCTCTCCTTAAATGCATCGATTGAAGCAGCGCGTGCAGGGGAAGCCGGACGTGGATTTGCGGTAGTTGCCTCACAGATTGGGGTGCTTGCAAAAAACAGTGCGGATTCGGTAGCGCATATTACATCACTCATCAATGAAATCAACGGACTTGTGGATGATGCCGTCAAACAAGGCAGAAGCAGTGCCAGCGATATCGAAAGCAGTGCGGATCTGATTCATACAGCGGTGGATACATTTGACCAGATTTTCCAGAATATCCAGGAAACCAGCCATCTGATAGAGGGTGTGGTAGAAAAAATCAACCAGGTGGATCAGGTGGCAACCAATGTTGCCGCAATTTCCGAAGAACAGGCGGCAAGTTCGGATGAAATTCTTGCCACTTCGGAATCCATGCTCCAGCAGGCAAAGAGTATTTCCAAGAATAGTGAACAGGTCGAAGAGGAAGCCGGAAATCTGGCAGAATCTGCAGACCAGCTGGCGGATCAGGTCAAGCAGTTTCAGATATAGGGAGGGTAAAAGGTCATGAAGAAAGTAATCAGTTGTATGATATGCGCCCTGCTTCTTGTGGGCTGCATGGCAGGATGCGGCAGTACCGGAGGCAAATCCGGCAGCGGAAACGGAATCAAAATCATGATGTCGTTGTCACAGGGAGATGATTTCCGCAACACGATTGTGGAACAGGCAAAAAAGACGGCACAGGAAAAAGGTGCAACACTGGATGTCTATGATGAGGATGGTTCCATGGAGAGTCAGGTGGAACATATCAAACAGGCAGCAAAAGAAAATATGATGTGATTTTATGTGGACCGGTCAATGCAGATACCGCGCTGGAACTGGAATCACTGGCAGACGGAATTCCTGTTATCTTTTATAACAGTTGTCCGGATGCATCGTATCTGGAGGCCGGAAAATATATGTATGTGGGTTCCGATGAAAATGTAGCGGGACAGTATCAGGCAGAGTATATTCTGGATAAGTTTTCTTCTTCGGATGAAATCAATGTGGCAATCTTCAAGGGACCAAAGAACCATTCGGCAACGAAAGGACGTACAGGTGCATTGAAGGATACATTGAATGCGTCCGGCAAGAAAATCAATTATGTATTTGAAGATAATGCAGACTGGGATCAGGCAACGGCACAGAAGATGTTTGAACTTTTCTTAAAGACCGGACAGTCCTGTGATGTTGTGGCATGTAACAATGATGCCATGGCGATGGGAATTGTCGATGCATGCAAAGAGGCAGGAATAAACGGCATGCCGATTCTCGGAATTGATGCAACAGCCGGCGGATGTGCGGCAATCGAGTCTGGAGATATGGCGTTTACCGTGTATCAGTCAGGCACCGGACAGGGAAAAATGGCTATAGAAACAGCAATTGCAGTTGTAAACGGTTCGGATGTGACAAAACTCGAAGGAGCAACCAAAGATGGACTGTATGTATGGGTACCGTTTGAAAAAGTTGACAGTTCAAATGTAAAAGATTACGAATAGACTTGCAATCGTGCGTGCATTTTGGGATAATAAAAAAAGTTTGAACAAAGGTGGACGTAACAGTGAGTCATAGAATAAAAATAACGGACTTTTTGGCACCGGAGCTGGATGTGTACGCGCGGCTGACCGAAAATCAGCTGCTGAACCGTGCGCATCCGGAAGAAGGAATGTTTATTGCTGAAAGTCCAAAAGTGATTGAGCGGGCACTGGATGCGGGATGCATACCGGTGTCTTTGCTTATGGAAACAAAACATGCTCAGGGAGAAGCAAAAGAAGTGATCGAAAGATGCGGGGATATTCCGGTGTATACGGCAGAATTTGATGTGCTGACAAAGCTGACCGGTTTTGCTCTGACCAGAGGGGCACTTTGTGCCATGTACCGGCCGAAGCTGCAGGAACCGGAGGAGATTTGTGCCAAAGCCAGACGCATTGCAGTACTCGAAAACGTGGTAAATCCAACCAACGTCGGTGCTATTTTCCGTTCGGCGGCTGCGCTTCATATGGATGCGGTGCTTCTGACGCCGGGATGCAGTGATCCGCTGTACCGGCGCGCCATCCGGGTAAGCATGGGAACCGTCTTTCAGATTCCGTGGACATACCTGCAGACAGAAAACGGGGTGAAAAATTCACCCGGCCAGGCGGCAGGAGCAGATATTGGACATCTGCACCGAATGGGATTTCGTGTGGCAGCCATGGCACTTTCCGGGGATTCGGTTGGAATTGATGATCCGGCACTGGCTGCGGAAGAAAAGCTGGCTGTCGTGCTTGGCACGGAAGGGGATGGTCTGGCAGGACATACGATTGCGGACTGCGATTATACGGTCTGTATTCCGATGTCGCATGGCGTGGATTCACTCAATGTAGCGGCGGCAAGTGCCGTGGCATTCTGGCAGCTAGGGAGAAATAATTGTACAATTAAGCATTAATGTGGTACACTATATATTGTTTTTATTAGCTTACAATACTTTTCAAAGGAGAAATATATATCATGAAACTCGGCATTGTCGGACTCCCAAACGTGGGAAAAAGTACATTATTCAACTCACTGACCAAAGCAGGTGCACTGTCTGCGAACTATCCGTTTGCGACCATCGATCCAAACGTAGGAATCGTTTCGGTTCCGGATGAGAGAATCGTAAAGCTCGGTGAACTTTATCATACAAAAAAGGTGACACCTGCCACGATCGAATTTGTTGATATTGCAGGACTTGTAAAGGGTGCCAGCAAGGGAGAGGGACTCGGAAACCAGTTCCTTGCCAATATCAGGGAGGTCGATGCGATTGTACATGTAGTGCGTTGTTTCGAGGATACCAATATTATCCACGTCGACGGTTCCATTGATCCGGCGCGCGATATTGAGACAATTAATCTGGAGCTTATTTTCTCCGATATCGAAATTCTTGACCGTAGAATTGCCAAAATTGCCAAGCAGGCAAGAATGGACAAGACACTTGCCAAGGAACTGGAGCTGGTTGAGGCAGTGAAGGCACACCTTGAGGATGGCAAGATGGCAAGAACATTTGAAGTACCGGACGATGATGATGCACAGATCTGGTTTAAGGGATACAATCTCCTTACCGCAAAGCCTACTATTTATGCGGCAAATGTAGCAGAGGATGATCTTGTAGACGATGGAGCTTCCAACCCGCATGTGGCAAAGGTTCGTGAGATGGCAAAGGAAGAAGGCGCAGAAGTATTTGTGATCTGTGCACAGATTGAACAGGAACTTTCCGAACTTTCCGAGGAGGAAAAGAAAGAATATCTCGATGATCTTGGGGTGGCATCGAGCGGACTCGACAAGCTGGTTGCAGCAAGTTACCGTCTGCTTGGACTGATCAGTTTCCTTACCGCAGGGGAGGATGAGTGTCGTGCCTGGACGATTAAAGAAGGAACGAAAGCACCACAGGCAGCTGGAAAGATCCATACCGATTTTGAGCGTGGATTTATCAAAGCTGAGGTTGTCAATTATCAGGATCTGCTGGATAATGGAAGTCTTGCAGCAGCCAGAGAAAAAGGAATCGTTGGCATGGAAGGAAAAGATTATGTGGTCAAAGATGGCGATGTAATCCTGTTCCGCTTTAACGTATAGCCGGCAGCACATGGAATAAAATAATGGGAAGCGCATAGAATATTTCAAGAAAGAAAAAGCAGGAGTATTGTATGCGTTTTTCTGATTTGTGCGAAAAAGAAGTGGTCAATGTCAAGGACTGCCGCTGCCTTGGCAGCGTACGGGATCTGGACATTGACAAAGAATGTGGAAAAATTCTGGCTTTGATTGTTCCTGGTCCGGGAAAATATCTGGGCTGTTTTTGCAGAGACAGCGAATTTTTTATTCCATGGGCTAAAGTTATTCGGATTGGACCCGATATAATACTTGTAGAGTTTGATGAAAAAGACATGAAACGCCGGATTGGCAAAGGATAATTTGGTTTTGTATTGGATGCAGGAGGAGAAATCCTATGAAATGTCCGTATTGCAGCAGTGAAAATACAAGAGTGATTGATTCGCGTCCTGCGGATGACAATAATTCGATTCGCAGAAGAAGACTTTGCGATGATTGCGGAAAGCGTTTTACAACCTATGAAAAGGTGGAAACCATTCCCCTGATCATTATAAAAAAAGATAACAATCGTGAGCAGTACAACCGGACAAAAATCGAAAAAGGCGTATTGCTTGCATGTCACAAGCGGCCAATTTCTGCAGAACAGATCTCAAAGCTTGTGGATGATGTAGAAATCGAGATTTTTAACCGTGAAGAAAAAGAGATACCGAGTGCTTTGATCGGTGAAATTCTCATGGATAAGTTAAAGGAGTTGGATCCGGTTGCCTATGTGCGTTTCGCATCGGTATACCGGGAATTCAAAGATGTAAACACATTTATGAATGAGCTGAAAAAAATGCTTGGATAATTTTGTAACCAGAGGTGCTTATGAATATTTCAGGAATGCGCCCGTATGCGGGCTTTTATGAGTACAATTCCATAAAGGCTGTTGCGCTTAGAAGCCAACAGATTGCGGCAGTGCAGAATGCCTCTGGGGATGAGGAACTTTCCGGTGGCAGTCAGCCGCAGGGACAGACACAAACGAAGCGTCCGCAGACGTACAATGCATTTGATTATGCAAAGGAGTACCAGCCGGATGAAACGTATGAACTGAAGGGTGCAGACAGTGATCTGGCAGGTCTGGATATGCAGAAAGCAATTTCCGATATGGAAAAGGATCAGGTGTTGCAACAGTATCAGTATTTTGTGGGAACGCAGGATACCGGAGTCAAAAAGACACCGTTGGATACCGGGATTTCTGCTTTGCGTTCCGGAGAGAATTTTTCCCTTTAGTACATAACACACAAAGGAGAGACCTATGTGCGCATTTCTATATCCGGATGAATATCTGGATTCCACTTACAGCATAGATTTTGATCAATTATATAAAGAAGGATACCGGGGAATTATATTTGATATTGATAACACCCTCGTACCACATGGAGCGCCTGCGGATGAGCGGGCGATTTCTTTGTTTACCCATTTAAAGGAACTTGGGTTTCATTGCATGCTCCTGTCGAATAATAAGGAGCCACGGGTGAAAATGTTCAACGATGCAGTGCACGTCAATTATATTTACAAGGCAGGGAAACCCAAACCGGCAGGGTATCGCAAGGCAATGGAGGTACTGGGCACGGACACGACAAATAC
>ENA-OQBD01000569-OQBD01000569.1-human-gut-metagenome-genome-assembly--contig:-NODE-569-length-19684-cov-3.812804_pt1 | contig 19684 bp, 19 predicted proteins | sample MGYA00242742_ERZ504543 | MGnify/ENA primary metagenome ERZ504543 (study PRJEB26092, sample SAMD00036239) | human gut metagenome | host: Homo sapiens | study: EMG produced TPA metagenomics assembly of...
GTATCCGGTGGAACAGACAATCATCTGATGCTGGTTGACCTGACTCCATATGAGCTGACCGGAAAAGTTGTGGAGAAACTTCTTGACAGTGCGCATATTACTGCCAATAAGAATACGATTCCAAACGATCCACAGAAACCATTCGTGACAAGTGGAATCCGTCTGGGAACACCGGCAGCTACATCCAGAGGATTAAAAGAGGACGATTTTGATCAGGTAGCTGAGGCAATTGCCATGCTCATCAAAGAGGGTGAGCCGGCTGTTGAGAAAGCACAGGCAATCATCAAAACATTGACAGATAAATACCCACTTCAGCCAATGCACTAAAATAAAAATAATATCAATAGGAGGACATTATGATTGATTTAAAATTTTTACGAGAGAACCCTGAAGTGGTAAAAGAGAACATTAAGAAGAAATTCCAGGATCACAAGCTTCCACTTGTTGATGAAGTGATTGAACTGGACGCAAAGGCGCGTGCCGCACAGGCAGAAGCAGATGAGCTTCGTGCCAATAAAAACAAGATTTCCAAGCAGATTGGTGCACTGATGGCACAGGGAAAGAAGGAAGAAGCAGAGGAAGTAAAGGCAGAAGTAGCCAAGAATGCAGCTCGTCTGACTGAGCTTGAGGCACAGGAGAAGGAGCTTTCCGAGAAAGTCACCAAGATCATGATGACCATTCCAAACATCATTGATCCATCCGTACCGATCGGAAAAGACGATAGCTGCAACGTAGAAATCGAGAAGTTTGGCGAGCCGGTTGTTCCGGATTTCGAGATTCCATATCATACAGATATTATGGAACGTTTTGATGGAATTGATCTCGATGCTGCAGGAAAAGTTGCAGGAAACGGTTTCTATTATCTGATGGGAGACATCGCAAGAATTCATTCTGCAGTAATCTCCTATGCAAGAGATTTCATGATCAACCGTGGATTTACTTACTGTGTTCCGCCATTTATGATCCGTTCAAATGTAGTGACCGGTGTTATGAGTTTTGACGAGATGGATGCCATGATGTACAAGATCGAGGGGGAGGATCTTTATCTGATCGGTACATCCGAACATTCCATGATCGGTAAGTTTATCGATACCATCAACGATGAGGAGAAGCTTCCATATACACTGACCAGCTATTCCCCATGTTTCCGTAAGGAAAAGGGAGCACATGGTATCGAGGAGCGTGGTGTTTACCGTATCCACCAGTTCGAAAAGCAGGAGATGATTGTGGTATGTAAGCCGGAAGAATCCAAAGCATGGTATGACAAGCTCTGGAAGAATACGGTAGATCTGTTTCGCAGTCTGGATATTCCGGTTCGTACCCTGGAGTGCTGTTCCGGTGACCTGGCAGATCTGAAAGTGAAGTCCTGTGACGTCGAGGCATGGTCTCCGCGTCAGAAGAAATACTTTGAGGTAGGAAGCTGCTCCAATCTGGGAGATGCTCAGGCAAGACGTCTGAAGATCCGCATAAAGGGAAAAGATGGCAGGAAGTATTTTGCACATACCTTAAACAATACCGTTGTTGCTCCGCCGCGTATGCTGATCGCATTTCTGGAGAATAATCTGAACGAAGACGGAAGCGTAAATATTCCAAAGGCATTACAGCCATATATGGGAGGAATTGAGAAAATCGTTCCAAAACATGAATAGGAGGCAGTCCTATGGGAGATATAAATAAGATAGAGGAAGAATGTACCCATAATTGCATGACCTGTGGGCATGGCTGTGCAGAAGGCAGTGATGGTGTGGGAAAATTCGAAAAAGCCCTGAATAAACTTAGTGATATTGATGCCGGGGAGCTGTTGAAAGGATTACAGTCGCTGGGAGAATCAGACAATCAATAATTGAAAGCGATAAAAAAAGCACCGTATGAAATTACCTAAAAAGTCTTTTTGTACGGTGCTTTTTGTTGAAATTGTACATTTTCGTTGCTTTTCGTCAGAAAGAGAGCGATAATAAAAGAAAAAAACAAGAAGAATCAATTTGGGTAGGAGAGGGTATGAAAGAAGTATTAAAAAGAGGAATGCTGAAATTTGAGAACAGCTTTTTTTCCCATGTCGTCCGATGTGCATTGGGAATGATAATCCCACTTGTTTTGACAGGGGGGATTTCCTGTGCTGTCCGTGATTTTCCGGTCGCCCCGTACCAGACGTTTCTGACGCAGGGGGGTGGGAGATGGTTTTATGATTTCCTTACAATGGTTTATGAGGGAACATACGGTATTTTTTCTGTAGCATTGGTGATTACCATTGCGTACAGTTATGCAATGGAGAAAAATGAATCGCTGGAAAATGTCGTTATGTATGTGGTTGTGGCACTTGCCGCATTCAGTGCACAGCTGAATCTGGGAACAGAAGATTTTGATGTGGCAGGACTGGGAACGACCGGATGTTTTGCGGCAATGTTTATCGGTTATTTGTCCTGCATGGCATTTTCAAAGCTGCGCAGATGCCATAAACTGATGCTGGAACAGTATACCGCGGGGATGGGGGGAGGCTGTGTCTCGGCAATCCGTACACTGATTCCACTCGGTATTGTTGCAGCTGGTTCGGGAGGCTTGAATCTGCTTATTGGCAGAATTACCGGAATCTATGGATGTTATCAGTGGTTTAACCGTATTTTCTATGCAGCATTTCAGAATATTGCAGATTACAGTAATTTCCTTTCCGGACTGCTCTATACGTTCGCGGTAAATCTGATGTGGTTTTTCGGTTTGCATGGAAGCCATATTCTGGAGGCAGTGGCAGTCCATAATTTTGGTGTCACAGGAAATGTTGTTTTTTCAAAGGCATTTTACGATGTGTATGTGGCAATGGGAGGCTGTGGCACAACGGTCAGTGTCCTGATTGCATTGCTTTTGTTCTTCCGCAAAGAACGTACCGGTAAGCTGGCAGGGCTGGCATCATTTACGGTAGTCTTTAATTTAAATGAAATGCTTACATTTGGTATTCCGATCATATTAAATCCGATTCTGCTGGTTCCGTTTGTCCTGACACCGGTGGTGTGCTATTGCCTGGCATATGCGGCAACAGTATGCGGTTTTCTGCCGGTTCTTACTCATGAGGTGGTATGGTCGGCACCGGTTGGTATCGGTGGCTATCTTGCCAGCGGTTCATGGAAGGGAATTGCCGTGCAGGCAGTGGGAATTCTGGCAGGGATATTGTTTTACCTTCCGTTCCTGAAGATGAATCAGAGGATGGAGGTATATAAAGCCAAGTGTCATGTTCAGGTTCTGATACACGAATTACAGGAAAAGGAAGAACAGATTGACCAGCCGGTGTTTTTTGACGCGCGGAGACCATATCGGAATGATTTCCCGTATGCTCCTGCTTGATTTAAAGCATGCGATCAAGAATAAAGAACTGTATATGCTTTATCAGCCACAGGTATACAGCGATGGTACCTGTATTGGTGCTGAGGCATTGCTGCGCTGGAACCATCCGGTATATGGTATGATATATCCACCACTTATTATTTGATCTTGCAGAGGCGGGAAAGGTATTGCCGGAACTGGAACGGTTTATCATTGATCAGGTTACGGATGGGATTGTGCAGACGCGTGCACAATATGATTCGGATTTTAAAATTTCCGTAAACATTACCGCGCATTCCCTGTTGTGGGACGTTGAGGGATATATCCGGCAGACAATGGAACAAAAAGGGATAGATGCCCACATGCTCTGGATTGAAATTACAGAACAGGATATCCTTCTGCAGACGGATGTGGTTGTCCGGAAACTTGAAGAACTCAAAAAGCAGGGACATAAGCTTTTGATTGATGATTTCGGCATGGGACATACTTCCCTGCTGTACCTGCAGTCAGAGTATTTTGATGTGGTCAAGCTGGACGGTTCACTGACCCGCCCGCTTTTGAAAAGCCATACGAATCAGAAAATTGTGCGTTCGATTATTGAACTGGGACAGGAACTTGGGGTAAATGTAATTGCAGAGTTTGTGGAAAACAGGGAGCAGAGAGATCTTCTGGATACGCTGGGCTGTCATTGCTATCAGGGGTATCTGTATGCAAAACCGCTGGAACTGGAGGCGTTTATTACTTATATGAAACAGATGAACGAGAAGTAGCGGGCTGTTTTTTCAAAAATTTCCAGTGATATTTACCAAAATTTCTCTTGTTTTTTTGAAGCCCTGGATATATGATGATGACAGGGAAATTGTTACAGCACAAAAGCCATTTCAGAAAGGATGGACGGAAAACATGAGAAAGAAGTCACATATTTCACTGGCACGTTATATTGTAGCAAACACAGAGGACGAAGGGCTGAAAAAACACTGGCTGTCGTTTTATATTGGAAGTGTCCTGCCGGATTGTAAGCCATCTTTTATCTATAAACGGCATGAGATTACCGGTACATTTCCAAAACTCAGGAAGGATATAGATGCATTGATCCATGGAAAAGAGAACCGTTTTCCCAAACGGAAACGGATGTATTACATGAACCTGGGGGAGATCACGCATTACGTAGCAGATTATTTTACCTTTCCGCACAATAAGATTTATCCGGGAGGATTTAAAGAACACTGTGCTTATGAAGAACATCTCAAACATGAACTCCGCGCTTTTTTAAAGACGGAGGCACCGAAGGCATTGAATGAATGCGGGCATCGGCAGTTTGCCAGCCAGGAGGCACTGTTTGATTATATTCAGAAGATGCATGATAAGTATTTAAGCAGTAAGATTGATACTGCAAAAGACATTGAGAATATTGTGCTGGTCAATAAACAGGTGGTGGATGGTATTGATTATTTGTTTTTGAAAAATCGTATGCAGCACAGAGTTGCATAGCACAGAGGAAAGGCAGTCGGAAATCCGGCTGTTTTTCTGCGTTTACAGGCACTTATAGGATTGACAAATTTTTGACAAAGTGTTACGATTATCCCATATGAAACTGTCGATAATTCGTGACAATCAGGTACATATACCGTTACGAAAGACATTTAGGATTAGGAGGATTTATACAATGAGTGAGTTCAAGAATTTAACTCTGGAAGTAGCTGACGGAATCGCTGTATTAGCAATCTCCAGACCAGCAGCATTAAATGCATTAAACAGTGAGACTCTGGATGAGTTAAACGTATGCTTAAGCGAGATTGAAGCAAACGATGATATCAAAGCAGTCATCTTAACCGGCGGTCCGGATAAGAAGGGCAACGAGTTCAAGTCATTCGTAGCTGGTGCAGATATTGCTGAGATGGTAAACTTCACAGCTCCGGAAGCACGTGCATTCGGAATCAAGGCTTCTGAGCCATTCTTTAAACTGATGAATATGCGTCAGGTTACTATCGCTGCAGTGAACGGATTTGCATTAGGCGGAGGATGTGAGATCTCTATGGCATGTGATATCCGTATCGCAAGTGAGAATGCAATCTTCGGACAGCCAGAGTGTGGTCTTGGAATCATTCCTGGATTCGGTGGTACACAAAGACTTGCCCGTCTGGTAGGTATGGGACGTGCAAAAGAAATGATCTTTACCTGTGACAATGTAGATGCAAACGAAGCATACCGTATCGGCCTGGTAAATAAAGTAGTTGCCAAGGAAGAACTTATGCCAACTGCAAAGGCTATGGCAGCAAAGATTATTTCTAAGGGAAGCTATGCCGTATCTGTTGCAAAGGCTGCAATCAACAATGGTTATGACATGGATATCAAGAACGCTGTTGAGATGGAGGCTAACCTGTTTGGCGTTGTCAATGATACACATGACAAGAAGGAAGGCATGGGAGCATTCTTAGAAAAGAGAGCTGCTACATTAACAGATTTCTAAAATCATACAGAGGGCGATAAGGGACGATATGAGAAATCATATCGTCCTTTTTTTACCATATTTCAGGATAGGGAAAATGGAATTATATTAGACAATCTGGTGAAATTAGGTTATTATAAATAATAAGGGAGTTACCCTAAAACAGGAGTGTTATAAAAATTATTATTAAATGGAGGTTTAACGTCTTCATGGATAAACTTTATATGATCTTATTATGCCTGATGATAGTACCAATTCTTATTTGTATCAAATATTCCAGAAAAATAAAAAGTGATGTGGCATCTTCCATTGTGAAATGCCTCATTTTTGCAATTGTTACGATCCTTAGCAATGGTTTGTCTACTTTTTCAGGAAATGAAACATTTTCTTATATAATGGAAGCACTTTATCGGTTTTCCTTTGATCTGATGCTGATATATGTATTGCAGTATTCCCAGCAGTATACACGTGTTTTTCACGAGGTTTCACCGTTTAAAAAGGGGTGTTTCATAATTGCATATCTGGATGGAATTTTACTGTTTTTAAATATAATTTTTCATAACGTATTTACGATAGAAACCGTGCGATTCCCGAATTTTGATATGTATCATGTAGCCGACAAATCCATTATTTTTTACTTTCACTATGTGTTTGCATATGGTCTGGTAGTTTGTATTATTGCATCGTTTATCATCAAAATTATACAGATACCGGATTTTTACCGTAAGAAATATTTGCCGATACTTGTGTTAATATGTGTGATCACGGTATCAAAATTTATATGTGGAATTTCAGAATTTCCGATTGATGTGTCGCTTCCTTTTTTTGTATGCGCAGCAATACTGATCTGTTACCTGACGCTGTACCGTTCTTCGCGTGAACTTGTAGATAAAACACTGTCCATCGTTGTAAATGAAATGAATAACGCTGTGATATGTTTTGATATAAATAACGAATGTGTGTATGCCAATGAGCGTGCATTGAAAATATTTAACAGTTCACTGGATTCCCTTTCCGGGATCTCGGAGGATGTACAGGGCTGGATAAAAGAACATGACACCAACAATTCGGCCTCCCTTGAATGGAGTGGTCAAACCATTATTGACAACAAAACGTATTATTTCGATATCGAATACAGAAAACTGTTTGATAAAAAGAATGAATATATAGGTTTTTTCCTGAATCTGATTGATAATACGGAGAAACATATTGCGTTTGAGAAAGAAAAATACCTTGCAACACATGATACGCTTACCGGATTGTATAATAAGAATTATTTTGCCCAGAAAACATCGGAAATTTTAAATGAGAATCCGGATAAAGAGTGGCTGCTGATCTGTTCCAATATCAAGGATTTTAAACTGGTCAATGATCTCTTTGGTCTTGAAAAAGGAAACGAAGTCCTTAAAATGGAGGCAGATCTTCTTAAAGCACAATGTGGGGAAGGGAGTGTCTATGGACGCACCGGTGGTGACAAATTTGCAATATGCATCCCAAAAGAAGAATTTAAAGAGCAGGATTTTATGGATGCGATACAGACCATGGGGCATGCATTTAACAATGACCTGTATCATCTTCATATTTATGTCGGTGTTTATGAAATCACAGACCGGAATGAAGAAGTATCCATTATGTGTGATAAAGCCAATCTTGCAATAAAGACACTGGGGGAAAACTATGATAAATCAATTGCATACTATAGCGACACGATATTTCATGATACCGTTGCCGAAAAGCAGCTGGTGGGTGATTTTGATAAAGCACTTGCCGAAAAACAGTTCTGCATGTATTTACAGCCACAGGTGACATCGGAAGGAAAATTACTGGGGGCAGAGGCTCTTGTCCGATGGCAGCATCCAAAACGCGGTCTGATTTTTCCGGGGGATTTTATTGAAGTTTTTGAAAAAACAGGTCTGATTTACCGGCTTGACCGGTTTGTGTGGGAACTTGCCGTACAAAAACTTGCACAATGGCAGAAAGACGGGCGGGACGATCTGTATATATCCGTAAATATTTCGACCAAGGACTTTTACTATATGGATGTATATGAAACAATTACCAGTCTTGTTGAAACCTATAAAATCATTCCTTCCACACTGAAACTGGAAATTACGGAAACCGCAATTATGACCGGAACCGCAGGGGAACTTGAAATGATTGAACGGTTCAGGAAATCCGGCTTTCAGGTGGAAATAGATGATTTCGGAAGCGGCTATTCTTCATTTAATACGCTAAAGGATATGGATGTGGATGTGCTGAAAATAGATATGGGCTTTTTAAGGACAACCCGGCCGGAACGCATAGAGAGAAGTATGTCCATTATAAATACGATCATTTCACTCACCAAAACACTTGGTCTTTCCGTTATCACGGAGGGCGTTGAAACAAAGGAGCAAATTGATGAGCTTACCCGGATGGGATGCGGAATTTATCAGGGGTATTATTTTTCAAAGCCGATTCCGGTAGGTCAGTTTGAAGATACCTATCTGTAAATTTATCCGGAATAAAGGTATTGCCAACATATTCAGTCAAATGGGACTTGTGGAGGCATGGGGAAGCGGAGTTATCTGGAGGTGTCCGGGGATTACCTGTAATAGTTGTCATTGCCTCAAAAGTTTATTTCAATCCTGATTTATAATATGCAGCTTGTGGCAAAAGAGCACGGCTGTCTGGGTTCTTCCGGTGGGAATACAACCGGAAGGTTTGAGAATCCGTTTGTTACGATACCGTCTGCATACCAGACACTTGATTCTTTTATGAGAGTGAATGGGCTGGTTCACACCGAAAGTGGAGTGATTCCATGCTATGAGACGAATGGGGAAAGCATGGACATCTATATTGCGTGTGAGTAAAACGGTATGGGGTATCGGGACTCGGCAATATAATTGTTTTTTTAAGCGTAATCCGTTATACTAGATGCATAGTATAGCGGATTATTTTTTGGAGGTACTTATGGGAAGATTTTTGAATCCAGATAATGGGGCTTTTTCAGAGGCAGTCAATTCAGAAATTTATATTGATAAAACCCGTTTGCTGGAATACACCAACCGGGTGATAAATACCACATCAAAATTTATCTGTAACAGCCGTCCGAGACGTTTTGGAAAGTCCATGACTGCAGACATGCTTTCCGCTTATTACAGCAGGGGCTGTGATTCCAAAGAGCTCTTTAAAAATTATGAGATAAGTACAGTTTCATCATATGAAAAGAATCTTAATAAGTATGATGTGATTCATTTTGATGTCCAGTGGTGCATGATGGATGCCAAAGATACAGATCATGTTGTAGATTATATCAATGAGGGAATTTTACAGGAACTGAGGGAAGCATACGGACAGATCATTCCGGATGCGGTCAGGACTGCTTATGGGGCAATGTCCTATATCAAAGTGGCTACGGGCAATAAATTTGTTGTCATCATTGATGAGTGGGATGTTTTGATTCGAGATGAGGCACAGAATCATACATTGCAGGAGGCATATATTGATTTTCTCAGAGGAATGTTTAAAGGCACAGAACCTTCCAGATACATTGCGTTAGCATATTTGACGGGAATTTTACCGATTAAGAAATTAAAAACGCAGTCAGCGCTCAACAATTTTGAAGAGTTTACCATGCTCGATGCAGGACGGATGGCTCCTTACGTCGGGTTTACAGAAGAAGAAGTCCACGGACTGTGTGAACAATACGGATGCAGTTATGAACAGGTGAAATCCTGGTATGATGGCTATTTATTAGAGGATTATCAGGTATATAATCCGAAGGCCGTTGTCAGTGTTATGTTAAATGGAAAGTATAAAAGTTATTGGTCAAATACCGGAAGCTATGAGGCAATTGTGCCACTGATCAACATGGATTTTGATGGCTTGAAATCTGCAATTATCGAGATGTTGTCGGGCGCATCCGTAGAAGTGGATGTGACATCCTTTCAGAATGATACGGTAAGTTTTGCAAATCGGGATGATGTGCTTACGTACCTGATTCATTTGGGATATCTGGCTTATGATCAGGACAGCCGGCATGTTTTTATTCCGAATGAAGAAATCCGGCACGAGTTAAATCATGCAGTGAAACGTACCAGGTGGAATGAGATGGTGACATTTCAAAAAGAATCGTCAGCGTTATTAGATGCAACGCTGGAAAAAGATGGAATGGAGGTTGCAAAGGGGATTGAGAAAATTCATACCGGGTATTCTTCAACGATTATGTACCATGATGAAAATTCGCTCAGCAGTGTACTTACGATCGCATACTTAAGTTCCATGCAGTATTATTTTAAACCCATCCGGGAATTGCCGACCGGCCGTGGTTTTGCGGATTTTGTTTATATTCCAAAACCGGAATATAAAGCTGATTATCCGGCACTGGTTGTGGAACTGAAATGGAATAAAACTGCGGATACCGCCTTACAACAGATAAAAGACAGAAGTATCCGCAATCGTTAGAGCCATATACAGGAAATATTCTGCTCGTAGGAATCAATTATGATAAGAAGACGAAAGAACATTCCTGTGTGATTGAAAATGATAAAAAGCAATAAGCGTTAAGCTCCGTCTTTTTGCAGGATTGAAACAAATCCCGCAACAAAACTAAACAGAACAGGAAGAAACCAATGGAAGAAAAAATCATGCATCTTCTGATCACGGAAGACGATATGGCACTCGCACAGGGACTGCAGCGCGCATTACAGGAGAAAAACCGGCAGGTGCTATGCTGTAAAAATATACAGGAGACCAGACAGCATCTGCATCAGAACCAGACAGATCTGCTGATTCTCGATGTAAATCTGCCGGATGGAAGCGGTTTTGATCTGCTGCAGGAGATCCGCAGAACCTCGGATCTTCCGGTGATCTTACTTACGGCAAACGATCTGGAAATGGATATTGTAAGCGGACTGGAGCAGGGAGCAAATGATTACATCACAAAGCCGTTCAGTCTGGCGGTACTCCGGGCGCGGGTAAACACCCAGCTTCGGAACCGGACGGTGCAGATGCAGAAAGAAAACACACAAAACACACAGATCTGGGAGGGCAGTATCTGGAAGTTTGATTTTACAAATATGCGTTTTACCGTAAGCGGACAGGAAGTGGAGTTAAGTAAAACCGAGCAGAAACTTCTGGCACTTCTTGTGCAGCATGCGGGGATGACCGTGCCGCGGGAAACTTTGATGGATCGCATCTGGACCGATGGCGCGGTGTACGTGGATGAAAACGCGCTTTCGGTTGCCATCAAGCGGCTGCGGGATAAATTACAGGCAAAGGAGCAGATCCGGACCGTGTATGGGATCGGATATGTATGGGAAGTATGATCGGATATTTTGTAATTATATTGCTTGCGGCAGGGAGTGTGCTTGCAGCAGCACTTTTCTTCAGACACCGGCAGAAACAGGTGATGGATGGACTTTCCGATATGCTTGAGGCGGCGATAAACGGCACCTTTTCCGAGACCACATTTGATGAGTCGCGGCAGTCGTCGCTGGAAAACCGTCTGGCGCAGTATCTGGCGGCATCGGAACTTTCGGTGCGAAGCATAGACGTGGAGAGGGAAAAAAATCAAGGAACTGATTGCAGATATTTCCCATCAGACGCGGACGCCGCTTTCGAATATTTTATTGTATACGGAACTGCTGGAGGAAGAACCGCTGGGGAAGCAGCACAGGATTCCGTAAAAAAGCTGCGGCAGCAGAGTGAAAAATTACAGTTTTTAATGGATGCGCTTGTCAAACTTTCAAGGCTTGAGACAGGCGTTTTTGTGTTGCATCCAATCCGGCAGCCGCTGACAGAACTGGTGGTAGACGGTATGGAAAGTTACCGGGAAAAAGCAGCCGCCAAAGGACTTGCGATTGCGTTTTCCGGGACGAAAAAAGCAGAGAAAGACGCACCGGTTTATGCGTACTTTGATAAGAAATGGTCCATGGAAGCACTGGGAAATATTCTCGATAATGCGATCAAATATACGAACACAGGAGGGATTACCATAAAACTCTGTTCCTATGAACTGTTTGCCTGCGTGGAAGTGACGGATACGGGAATCGGCATCGGTGAGGAGGAGCATGCGGCGGTATTTGGGCGTTTTTACAGGGGAAACGCGGTTGCCGAAAAGAGCGGTGTGGGGATCGGACTGTATCTAGCACGTTTTATCATGCAGCAGCAGGGCGGATATATCCGGCTTTCGTCCACGCCGGGGGAAGGCTCAACGTTTGGGCTGTATTTTCCAACGGCAATTGTGTCAAAACTGTAAGAATCTTTTGTTTCCGGGACAGATTCTCGAAAGAATTCTGTGCGACAATCTTAAAAGAAGGCAGGAAATGCCAAATCAGGAGCAAAAGGAGATTACAGGATGGTCATTTTGGAAACCAGAGATTTGAAAAAACAGTATGGCACGGGGGAGACCGCCGTGCACGCGCTGGCGGGGGTAAACCTGTCGGTGGAAAACGGAGAATTTGTCGCGGTGGTAGGAACCTCCGGATCAGGAAAATCGACGCTTTTACATATGCTTGGCGGACTCGACCGGGCAACATCCGGCAAAGTCTATGTGGACGGCAAGGACATCTTTGCATTAAAGGATGAAGAACTGACGATTTTCCGCAGAAGAAAAATCGGATTTGTCTTTCAGTCCTTTAATTTAGTTCCGGTGCTGTCTGTCTATGAAAACATTGTGCTGCCATTGCAGCTTGACGGAAAAACCGTGGACAATGCATTTATCGTGGAGATTGCAGAGGCACTCGGACTGAAAGAAAAATTAAACGTGCTGCCAAACCAGCTTTCGGGAGGACAGCAGCAGCGCGTGGCGATCGCGCGGGCACTCGCAGCCAAACCGGCGATTTTATTAGCAGATGAACCGACCGGAAATCTCGACAGCCGTACCTCACAGGATGTGATGGGGCTGCTCAAAACAACCAGCACCAAATTTGCGCAGACCATTGTGATGATCACACACAACGAGGAGATCGCACAGCTCGCAGACCGGATCATTCGTATCGAGGATGGACGGATTGTGACAGGGAAAGCAGGTGAGGCATTATGATGCAGGTAAAAAACCGTGCCTGTGTGCGTACCGTTGCCGTGCGCAGTCTGCGGGCTTCGAGAATGAGAAACCGGATCGCTGTGATTGCAATTATGCTGACCACGATGCTGTTTACCGCGCTGTTTACGATTGCAATTTCCATCAATGATTCGTTCCAGCAGTCCAACTTTCTTATGGCCGGAGGCGATGCGCACGGGTCTTTTAAGAAACTGACGGAAGAACAGATGGAAACCTTAAAAAAAGATCCGCTCATTCGGGAGACAGGTGCGCGGTTGTTTTTAGGAAAGGGAACCGGGGATGCATTTCGCAAGACACAGGTGGAAGTCAGCTATATGGATGCGCATGAAGTAAAACATTATTTTTGCACACCAACGCACGGACATCGTCCAAAAGAGGGAAGCAATGAGGCGATGACAGATACCCGGGTGTTAAAACTGTTAGGAGTACAGCCAAAAATCGGCACCAAATTTACCGTGACGTATCAGATCGGAGGAGGTCAGTCAGAACCGAAAACGGTGACGCAGGAGTTTGTTCTCTCCGGCTGGTGGGATTACAACGGAGTTTCCCAGGCAAGCAATGTGATCGTGCCGGAAAGTTATGTGAAAAAGACATTGCAGCATGTGGATATCGGGGAGGATGAAGAGAGTGGAAAATGGTCACTTGACGTTATGTTTGGGAATGCACTTCATATCGAAAAAGATATGCGGCAGGTGATCAGAGACTGTGGATTTCAGTCAGAAGATGCTTCCAGACCGGGCTATATTGCATTTGGTGTAAACTGGGGATATACCGGTGCGCAGTCGAGCAGCAATCTGAATCTGGAAAGCATTGCAGCCATTGTGGCATTGCTTGTGCTCATTGTATTTACCGGCTATCTGGTCATTTACAATGTGTTTCAGATTTCCGTCACCAACGATATCCGTTTCTACGGACTGTTAAAAACGATCGGCATGACCGGGCGGCAGCTCAAGCGGATCATCCGGCTGCAGGCAGTCCTTTTATCAGGCATTGGAATCCCAGCGGGACTTCTTCTGGGATTTGGAATCGGCGTGGGACTGGCACCGGCTGTCATGGCACAGACGAGTTACACGACAGCGGTTATAAAATTGCATGCGTGGGTATTTGTGGGAGCAGCACTTTTTTCACTGGTCACCGTATTTTTATCCTGCAATAAGCCGGGGCGGATCGCTGCAAAGGTATCCCCGGTCGAAGCGGTGCGCTATACGGAGGCAGACTGTGGCCGAAAAAAAGCAAAAACCGCAAAAAAGCCGGCGTCTTTGGGCGTATGGCATGGGCAAATGTGGGACGAAACCGGAAGAAAACGGTTCTTGTTGTCATTTCCCTCTCCCTTGCGGTTGTTCTTTTAAATCTGACCGTTATGTTTGTAAACGGATTTGATATGGATCTGTATTTGAAACACTTCTGTGTGAGCGATTTTGTGTTTGCCAATGCGGATTATTTTAACGTGCAGAAACGATTTCGTTTTTCCGATGAAGCGGTGGAAGATTCTGCAATGCAGACCGTGCTCGCGCAAAATGGCATCAAAGAGAGTGGGTGTGTCTACGGGCAGACAACCTGGGTTTTGGAAAAAATAAAGAAAAAAGATATGCTGGCGTATTTTACATCCATGGGACATACCATGACAAAAGAGCAGGAAAAGGGTTATTTCAATTGGAAGGAACAGGCAGATGATGGCAGTTATTATGACGATATTCAGTTGTATGGAATGGATGCATTCCCGCTTCAGAAAGTAAAGGTGCTCAAAGGCGATGTCGCGTCACTGGATCAGGAGAATGCCATTGCGGCAGTCTATATGCAGGATGATTATGACAAAAAAGTTGATCACAGTAACTGGGCCGGGGTGGGCGATCAGGTGACACTCAGGTATGTAAACAGTTGGAAATATTTTAATGCAGAGACTGGAAAAGAGATCCCGGAGGAAGAGATTGACAGCTACGAAGGTGCATGTGACGTGGAAGCAGATGATTATACACAAAAAACCTATACGGTGGTGGCGGAGATTCTGGTGCCTTCCGCGATGAGCTGCCGGTATTATGGATCACCGCAGTTTGTGCTTGGAAGCGATACGTTTATCAAAGATACCGGGACAAAAGATGTCATGCATATGATGTTTGATATGAAAAACAATCAGAGTGCAAGAGCAATGGAAAGTTTTTTGAAAAATTATACGGAACAGGTCGAGCCGCTGTACAGCTATGAATCGAAATTTTCCTACGAAAAAGAGTTTGATTCGTTCCGTGGGATGTTTCTGCTGCTTGGAGGTGTTCTCTCCGGTGTGATTGCCGTGGTCGGAACATTAAATTTCCTGAATGCCATCCTCACGGGGATGATTGCAAGGCGCAGGGAGTTTGCTGTGCTGCAGTCGGTTGGAATGACCAGACACCAGTTGAAGCGGATGCTTGTGTATGAGGGACTGTTGTATACGTTTGCGGCGATTGTCATTTCGCTTATTCTTGTTGTGGCATCTGAGCCGTTTATGGGAAGATGATTGAAAAAATGTTCTGGTTTTTCCGGTTTCAGTATACCATCGGTCCGGTCGTGCTTGCGGCACTGATCTTTACCGTGATCGGCGCGGGGGTTCCGCTTGTGGTCTATTGTGTGGTTGGAAAGCAGACGATTGTGGAGCGGCTGAGGGAGACGGAGTAAAAAAGAATAACAAAACATTTCCGAATAAAGCCTGAATCCATGTGGCATAAGAAGCAATTCATTCGGTTACTTTGCTTTTCAGGACAGATGTGATATCTGCCGAAAGCGTTGCTGAATGTTCCACAAACAGAGCAATAAAAATAAATATTTCTTTAATTTTGAAACCATACTATTTACATAAATGAAACCGTAAGGTAATCTTAAAAAATATGTAAAATATGCGGATCATAAGAAAGAGGTTTATGGATGAGGAAGAAACGGATCACAGTTATAATTGGCAGGATGTTTTGTGGCGGAGCGTTTAATCTATGGAACAGGCAGAATAAAACCAAAACGGCAATGAAATTATCAGCTGTTGTTATGCTCTTGTGCCTGATGCTGGGGGCATGTGCACAGAAACAGAAGATACCGGCTGCAACTTATATGGGAGGAAACCATACCATTACAGAAAATTTTACAAAGAACTGGATACCGTAGGAGCTTCCCATGTAGATCATTCCGGGAATGGGTAAACTGATTTTTGCGGATTCAGCCGGGAAGAATGCAAAGCTTGAGGATGTCTGGTCTGATCCGGAAAACATGAAAGCAGATATCGGCAAATGTATGGATGGCTGGGAACAGAATCATGATTACTCCGACACGGACTGCAGAATGACAGCCTTTCTCTTACTGGATGGTCTGCTTCATGCAGAATCAACGGAAGACAATTATGAAGGTACTTATCTAATGTTTGATACAGAAGCAATAGATAATGTGGAAAGGTATGAAACCATAAAAGAGAACCGGGATATGTTTACCACACTCTATGGAGAAAAGAGTGTTGCGGATAAAAAACATCCGGAAACAGCATTTTCGGATAGTTGGAAACATTATGGATTTCAAATAGACAGTGACAGGATATCGCTCCTTAGTATCGTGATATATGACCCGTATTCGGATGTTACTTTCGTGGGTCATACAGGTATCCTGATAAAGGACAGGGACGATTACTTATTTGTAGAAAAGATTGCATTTGAACAACCATATCAGGCAACAAAGGTGAAGACGGTGGATGAATTGCTCAATATTCTGTCATTGAGACCGGAATATTTCGGAGAAGAGGGAGAAGCCGGACCGTTTGTTTATAATAATGGGGAATATATTGGAACATTAAAGGCGAAGGCATATTAGCAAAACATTTGACATACCGGAAACATTCCTTTATAATCGTTCTAAAAAGAACGATTATAGGAGGAAGAGAAGATGTACTTCTGGGATAAGCATAAAACAATTACAAGTTATTATGAATTGCTTTCCGGAGAGGTATGTGACCGGTATGGGCTGACACAGATGGAATACGATATACTTATGTTCCTTCATAATAATCCGCATCACAATACCGCAGCAGAAATAGTAAAGGTTAGAAAATCAACGAAATCCCATGTTTCAACGTCGTTGAAAAAATTGGAAAATAAAGGACTGGTTGAAAGAATACAAAGTAAGGATAATAAAAAGCATGTAGAGATTATTCTGCTGGATCGGGCGGAACTTATAGTGGCGGCAGGAATTAACGCACAGAAACAGTTTGCAGGAAATGTTTTGAGCGGATTGACAGAAGAAGAAAAGCACATGTGTATCCAGATATTTGACCGGATCTGCAATAATGCGGAAGAACATTTAAGGGAATACAAGGAAAAAACGAATGAAAACGAATCCCTGGATATGAAGAGTACCGGAAATCATTTGTTTTACAGTCAATTGATGGAAAAGGAGCAGGATTAAAAGGATGGAAGAGAACAATTACAAACCACAGATTCCGGATGTGATGGAAGCAATCTTTGATGCTGCGTATCTGATTTTCGATTTCGTTGCCGCAATTTTATTTTTTACATTTTCAAAAGGAAATATCTTATTTGTACTTTATGGAATATTAACATTGACACTTTGCGGAGGGGATGCTTTTCATCTGGTGCCAAGAATTATAAGGGCAGTGCGTGGAAGCGATGAGAAGATAAAGAGGCAGCTGGGAATTGGATTGCAGGTATCGTCTGTTACAATGACGGTGTTTTATATTATTTTAATGTATGTCTGGAAATTTACATTTCCGGAAATGATAATACCGACAATAGTGGAAGCGGTCGTGTGGATATCAGCGGTTGTCAGAATTGTGATATGCATGTTTCCACAGAACAATTGGTGTACAGATGAAGGAAATATGAAATTATCAATTGCCAGAAATGGTGTCTTTGCGGTGACGGGGATCGGAGTGATTATTCTGTATATCATTTCCGGGAATGCAAATGGGTATGGTATGACAAGAATGGTTGCGGCGATCATTCTTTCTTTTGGCTGTTATCTGCCGGTTACTTTATTCAGTAAAACGAAACCAAAGGTGGGATTATTAATGATTTCCAAAAAAACCTGTGGCATAATAATGTGGGATTGGATTTGACAAAATGGGGACTAACAACTGTTAATTTTTAAAAACAAAAATATTATAGAGGCAGGGCATTATAATGAAAATGGAAAAATTTGTAAAGCTTATGACGGGACATTTTGATAACAGAGAACAATTTACAGAAATGAAATCTGCAGGAAAAATTATTTCCGTATGCCCGACATGTGAATACGGTCTGTAATGATAAGATAAATAATATTCCGGAAAATTTTACCGGAATATTTATTGTAGAAGAAAGTTATTATGAGACGGATGGAAAATGCCATGCATCACCGCATTTATTTCTTATTACGGATTGTGATGGTGGAATTATGCTTTCTTCCTACGAAATTCCGGCAGGAGAAGACAAAAATACGTTTTCTTATGCTTTCATGAAGAACGTAGAATATAGTGACCTGAAAAGATCTGAGAAGTTTACCCCGGCATTGTATCAGGAAAAGGATGGTGTCTGGGAAGGGGGAAGTGTGAGTCAGTTTACCCCTGTGATGACATTCCGGTTATGGGAGAGATTCTCGGAGACATGTCTGGAGGTGTCAGAAAGTATGGAAGTGAATGGAAAGAAAACTTTCGGATATGATGTGCCGGTCATTTATAAAAGGGAACGAGGTGCCTGACACCAGTTCCGTGGGAAGCATAGATGCTGAAACGGTAGCGCTTGCACGATCAATTAAATAAGCACTAGATAAAAGAGTCATCCATCTGGATGGCTCTTTTATTGATCCTGATATCTGCGCGGATTTCGACAAACAGCTCTTATGGTAAATTTAAAGAAATTAAAATTTTTATATCGCATGGTTTTCTTTTTCTGCTTGACAAATACCATTTGATTGTTCCTATACTTTTTTGAAAATTCTGGTATTTCTTTAGGTATGAAAAAGTTCATAGAAAATTCAGTTGATTCCGTAAAGTTCCTCGCTTATAATGATATTGAGGCAGAGAGCCTTTTGCGGAATCTTAGAAGTGTTATGCACAATACAAAAGGAGGGATGCCGACTTGAATACAGAAATAGCAAATGCTGTGAATGCAGCAGGAGATAAGGCACAATATGATACTCGTGTTAAAAGGTTACTGGCACAGAAGAGTATATTAGCACATATTCTGGTGAAAACAGTCGATGAATTTAAAGGAATGAAGCCGGAAGATGTTGTAAAATATATCGAAGGCGAACCGAGTATTAGCGTTGTTCCGGTTGAGCCGGGATTAGCAAATATGGAAAAAACAGATGCTACAGGACAGCGTATCGTAGGTCTTAATACGGAAAATGCTGAAATTAATGAAGGATTAGTCAGAATAGGAATCACAAATGAGATTCCGGAACATGATGAAAAATATGAAATGCACCGGTTGATTGGAGCATTACTTTCAAGCGAATTGAAAGAACAGGAAAAATTGGATATTATAGAACATGAATATAATATTCCAATCAGTCAAGAATTCAGAGAGGATGTGAGAATTATGTGTAATCTGAGTACAGGAATTGAAGAAAGAGCTACTGAAAGAGCAACTAAAAAGGCTACTGAAAAAACAAGCGAAAAGTTTATTCTGAATATGTATAAAAAGGGTTATACATTGGATCAGATCGCAGATGTAGCTGAAACAGGTGTTGATGAAGTTGAAGCGATTATTAAGAAGAAAGAGCCTGCAATGGCGTAACTATCATTATCAAAAATAAAACGTAATTTCTTGCATAACTCCATAGTATATGTTACGATTTTACTGTTGTTAAGACGAATCTAAAGGATGATGCTTGCACGCATCATCCTTTTTAAATACAGGAGAAGTAAATGGATA
>ENA-OQBD01000571-OQBD01000571.1-human-gut-metagenome-genome-assembly--contig:-NODE-571-length-19681-cov-3.164826_pt1 | contig 19681 bp, 17 predicted proteins | sample MGYA00242742_ERZ504543 | MGnify/ENA primary metagenome ERZ504543 (study PRJEB26092, sample SAMD00036239) | human gut metagenome | host: Homo sapiens | study: EMG produced TPA metagenomics assembly of...
GTTTTCAACTGCATCCAGATTACTGATCAGGTTGAATCCCTGGAAATGAAACCGATCTCTTTATTCCGCACATCTGCAAGCTGATTATCTGTCATACTCGCCACATCCTGCCCGTCCAGAACATACTTGCCGGAAGTCGGTGTATCCAGACAACCGAGCATATTCATCAGCGTTGATTTTCCCGAGCCTGAATGTCCCACAATCGCAACCAGGTCTCCTTTTTCGATATCCAGATCGATCCCGTCAAGTGCACGGACTTCATTCTCACCCGGATTGTAGATTTTCTTCATATTTTCTATATGAATCAATGCCCCCATAAATGTTCTCCTTTTCTTTTCGCTCTACTTTACGTTCCTGTTTTCAATATACCTTATTTTGAATCCAATCACAATGCTATCCTCCTGGCATCATGAATTCTTAAGAATTTCCATTGAAAACATCTTTAAATTTCCTTCTTTATAAAAATTATCAATTATACATCTCGTTTAAAAACACTTATGATAAAACTATCAGTTATAAAAAAAGGAGATCTGAAAATGACCAATTTAAAATTACCGGAAGATTTTGAAACCTATCCGGAAGCAAGAAAGAATGCTTTTCTGAAAATGAAAGAGCTGAAGGAGTCCGGGCGCAGAATTGTCGGAGTTTTCTGTACCTACACCCCATGGGAACTGATTGAAGCTGCAGACGCAGCTGCAGTTGTACTTTGCGGGATCGGAGATGACAATATCCCGATTGCAGAGACCAGACTGCCACAGAACCTTTGTCCTCTGATCAAGGCAAGCTACGGTGCCGCCCTCGCTGACCGCTGTCCATTCTTCTATTTTTCGGACATGGTACTCGCAGAGACAACCTGCGATGGAAAAAAGAAAATGTATGAACTGATGTCTGAGCTTAAGCACTGCCATATTATGCAGCTTCCACCAGGAAAAATAGGCCGCGGTGCGCTGGAATTCTGGAAACAGGAGGTAATCAGCGTCAAAGAAGATTTGGAGGATTTCTATCACATAAGGATCACAGATGAGCAGATCCGCAAAGCAATCCATCTTCGCAACCGGGAACGCAAGGCCGTCCTTGACTTCTTTGAGATTGGACGCTTAAAACCGACTCCGATTACCGGTTATGAGATCAACACGGTTATTTCCTCGAACGAATTCACGGTTGATCTGGAAGAAAAAATCGAATACCTGGAACACCGTACCGCTGAGCTTAAAGAGCTTTATGAAAAGGAATATAAAGGCAAACCATCCCGTCCAAGAGTTCTCATTACCGGATGTCCGACCACCGGCGTGATCGACAAAATTGTACGCCAGATTGAAGAACTCGGAGCAGATGTTGTCGGCTTTGAGAACTGTTGCGGTCCACGTGAGAAAAAAGATCCGATTGATGAGACAAAGGATCCAATCACTGCAATCGCCGAAAAATATCTTCGTGTAAACTGTTCGGTCATGAGTCCGAACCCGGGACGTCTCGAGGCGCTTGATGCCCAGATTGATGAATATCAGGTAGATGGTGTCGTTGAGGTCCTTCTGCAGGCATGTCATACCTTTGCCATTGAGTCCGATGCGATTCGCACCTTTGTCACCAAAGAAAAAGGACTTCCGTATATTGCGATCAATACAGACTATTCTTCTGGTGACCAGGCACAGATCAATACAAGACTCGGGGCATTTATCGAAATGCTCGGTTAAAAGAAAATCCGGTGATCTTTCCTTCGATCACCGGACTTCTTTTTTCTCTTTTTGGCAGAATCATTTAAGCTTCTTCTTTCCCTTCAACAAGGCTGTTCAGCTTCTTGTTAGCCAGGAAGATAAGTGCTGTAAATACTAACATAATGACTGTGATTCCAACAAATACAGGGAACACATCAAATTTTTCAATAAATGCCTGTACAAACGGGCTTAACTTGTTTGCCCCAAATGTAGAAATTGCGATAACTCCCATCAAAAGTGAGAGATATTTCTTCGGTGCATACTTACTTACAAATGCATTACGCAGCGGTGAGAAACACATCTCTCCGATTGTAATAACCGTTACAAACAGGAATGGCCAGAAAACGCTTGCTTTTACAGAAGCATCTGTGCCAACTCCGCGAACCAGTTCACATACAACCATTACTCCAAACGAAAGTCCTACAAAAAGGAAGCCAAGTGCTACTTTCTTAAACATATTCATATCGCCCTGCGGACGCTCTGCAAGTTTCTTCCAGATGGCTGCCATCACACCACCAAGAACGACACACAAAAGTCCGTTCCATGTAGTAGTAACCCATGACGGCGGAATGTCAAAAGAGCCAATACTCATCTTCACATAATCGGTCATATAAATGACAAGCGCAAGATCCTGCTGATAGTAGAACAGCCAGAAGATAACGGAGAGTGCCGATACAAGGATGATCGCTATCATACGGTTTCTTTCCAATTTTGTAAGCGGCTGCTTGTCGTTCTTCCCATCGTCTTTCTTTTCGGTAGACCCGATCACATTTCCATTCTCATCCGTAAGATACTTGAATGGTTTCACACCCTGTCCCTGAAGGTTTTTTCCAGTTCAGCACAAACCATGCCAGACCAACGATGCACCAGATCGATGCCACAAAGAAGCACTGACGGAATCCAAGCACATCGCCTTTTTTAAATAAGTGGAGATACAAAAATCCGGTAAGCAGTGAACCTACGAAAGCCCCAACATTTACATAAGAATACTGAATGGAAAATGCAGCATCCAGAAGCTCTTTGTTCTGATATTGTCTTCCGATCAGAGCGTTTAAGTTTCCTTTGAAAAAGACCGGTTCCAATCTATACAAGAATGATCATCAGATTGACCATTCCCGGACCTGTTGCCTTCCAGCCTACCAGATATCCGATTGCCATGATAATATATCCCAGAGAGATCGCATATCTCGCTCCCAGCCATCTGTCAGAGATAATTCCTCCGATCAGCGGTGCCATATAGGTGTACGCTGTCAGATTCGCTGCCATGACTGCCGCATCTGTTCGCTCAATACCAAGACCACCCTGTAAAGTTGCAGTGATCAGGAATAGAAGCAAGATTGGCTTTGCTCCGTAAAATGCCAGGCGTTCAAACATAAATGTGATACAACAGGCATAAAAGCCTTTTGGATGTTTTTCATTAGTCTGTGCTTTTCCCATTACTTTTTATTTCCTTTCTGTTTTGGCGACTGTCGACAATCATCATTCTTTATAAGTAATATAGCATAACTTCACCACTTTTTCAATACAGCTCATGTCTTACACTCTTTTTTTGTTATAATTCAACAAAACACAGCAAAAAAAGATGTGGAATATTACTATCCACATCTCTTCATTATTAATATTTATCCATTTACTACTATCTAAAGACTGTAACCTCTCTCTGTATCCTAGACAAGAAAATCAAATGAAAATCCGGAATCCTCTTCCGACAATCCCTGCTCTTTCAAAAGCCTTCGGATCGTTCTCATGTAATGTTCGGAAAGAACGTGACAGATTTTCTCCTTGTTCTTTTCCCTGCAGGCATCCACCAGTTCTTTATGAATCGGATACTGTCTTTCTAACACACGCTTTTTATCCGTGCTCAGGCTGAAGCCCGTAACAATATTTCCATAATTCAGCTCTTTTCCATGCTTTATAGAGCCTTGTCATACCAGTCATCTCTACAAGCAGTCCATGCATCTGGTTATCATAGACAAAAACCTGGTCAAACTGCTCTTCATCCAGTTTTTTCATTTTTTCCAGCACTTCTTCCATCCGGCAAATGGTATCCTCCGGAACGTTTCCGCCCATCAGCTTCACTGCCATGGTTTCGTAATTCGCCCGCATAAGGTAAATTTTCAAATGATTCTTCCAGTGTAATTTTTTTACAGAACATCCTGCATTTCTTACATATTCTATAAGTCCTTCATTCTCCAGCTGTCTAAGTGCCTCACGAATCGGAGCCCTGCTTGTCTTAAATTCCTTTGCCAGATCCTGTTCCACAATCTTCTGTCCCGGCTCCAGCTCCTGGTAAATGATCCTCTTCCGGATAATATCTGCAATATTTTCTCTTAGTGTTCGATATATTAATTCTGCCATTCCTTTTACCCAACCTTGTTACTCATTCTCTGCCATTTCGGTGATCTGACACCATAATTATTATAACAGGACATTTTCTTTCCTGTCTATAAAAAAATTAGAATGCACTCTGAATTTTATTTTTCTATCGTTCCTCGAAATATGCCTTCTTCCAGATTCAAAAAAACTTGCAGAGAGTTCTTCCGGAACTCCCTGCAAATACTTCTTTATACAATTTCAAACACACCATCGCCTGCTGCCTTGATATGACAGCTGTAAAATTCTTTGGATGCCTCGATCAGATAACCCGTATCCTTTACACCGGAAGTCTCATAAGCCGAATGCATTGCGAGCTGCGGAAGTCCGATATCCACGGTATTCATGGATACCTGCGCCATTGCAATATTTCCCAGTGTACTTCCACCTGCCGCATCCGAACGGTTTGCAAAAAACTGCACCGGTACACCTGCCTTTTCACAGATTGCCTTGAAAATCGCAATACTTACTGCATCACTGGTATATTTCTGACCGGCATGAGATTTGATCACGATTCCTTCGTTCATATAGTTACAGTTATTTACATCCGTCTTCTGCTGATAATTCGGGTGTACTGCATGTGCATTATCACAGCTCAGCATAAAACTTCCGGCAACTGCACGATAGAAATCTTCCTCATCTTTTCCCAGTGCCTTGTTGATCCGACAAAGCACATCCGACAACAGTGTCGATGCTGCTCCCTGCTTGGTTCCTGATCCAACCTCTTCATTGTCAAAGCAGGCAAATACATTGATATTTTTTGCATTTTCTCCTGCAAGGAAACCATTCAGTGACGCAAACGCACACTGCAGATCATCCAGCTGTGGGCAGGATAAGAATTCCTTCTCTCTTCCCCATACAGATGGCTCCATCCTGTTATACAGGAACAGATCCATACCATAAATCTTCTCTTCTTCTACGCCAAGCTCTTCTGCGATCAGTTTTTTCATCTCACCTGGTTCTTTTGCCGATCCGGCAAAAATCGGAAGCATGTCTACCTGTTTGTTGATCGCACGGCCTTCATTGACTGCGCGGTCCATATGGATTGCAAGGCTTGGAATCATCAGAAGATTTCTTTCTACCTTGACCAGTCTGGTCTCCATTCCACTGTCCGTCTTTACAATTACGCGCCCTGCTACCGATAACGGACGGTCAAACCAGGTAGAGCAGATCATTCCGCCATAGCCTTCTGTATTCAGAACGGTGTATTTTTTCTTCACCTCTATCTCTGCATTCTCTTTGATCTTAAAGGTCGGTGAGTCACTGTGGGACGCAGTTACATGAAAGCTGTACTCATCCAGTTGGTTTCCGACTTTAAATGCAAGAATACTGGAATGGTTACGAGTTACATAATATTTTCCGCCTTTTTCTATTTTCCATTTTTCCGACTCTTTCAGCTCCTGAAATCCTTCTTTTGTAAGAATATCCCGGATTGATTTTACTGCATGGAAAGCAGTCGGCGAGTTCTTTATAAATGATGTGAGTTCTTTAATTGTCTGGTTATCCATAATGTTTCCTCCTGGCATTTCAGCCCTTTATTTTCCAGATTCTTTTGCACGTTCACGTTCGGCAAGCTTCGGCATGATAATTCCAAGTGCAGTCAGCACTACCGGTGTGATCACATTCATTGCAAAGGTAAATGGATTTTTGTTATACATTCCCATTATACAACAGATCAGTGTCACAAAAAAACACCATCCTCCGAAAAAGTATGCGATCTTCTGATTTTTCACAAAACGGTATTCTGCCGGAATCCGGTCATATGCCTTACGAAGCGCAATGTAAGCCACAAATACCCAGGTATAACGAAGCGGCATACATACGGAATTCAGCCTGGTAAGCTGCTGGAGAACCGCTGCTGCTCCCGGAAGGAAGGTCTGCACTACGATGATTGCCCCTGCAAGCACCAAAACCAGTTTAATACCATTGGAATACGCACCATATTTATTCTTTTTACGAAGCCCTGAAGGAATATACTGTGCCGTTTTTTCGTTATCCAGAAGCATACGCAGCGGTGCATCGATACTCAGGATCAGAATTGAAAACTGTCCGATCAGGTTACAGAGTGCATAGATGATCAGGAAAGTATCTCCAATGTGATAGTACTCACCCAGTTTCTGGAATGCCCAGTAAGAACCATTTGCCGCATAAGAATTAAAAGATTCTTCACTGGCGTTAATTACCACCGGGTCAAACATTCTTCCCATCGCGATCGTTCCCAGCATTGCGCATACCAGTACCATAGCAGTCATTGCAATGATTCCTTTCGGGAAGCCTTTGCTTGGATTTTCTACTTTATTTACATAAGGCGAAATTTTTTCACATCCTCCGACTGCAAATACAAGGATTGAAAGCGATGAAAAATATCCGATATTAAAGTTCGGAATCAGATTCTTCAGGCTGAAATCAATCGTTACATAGTCTGCGCCCGGATTGATCGCCGGTGCTGCAAGCATCATGATAATATATAAAATCGATATTACAAACATACTGGTCCCGGCAAGAGAAAGCAGCTTTTTCAGCGGATTCATTCCTTTACTCGCAATGAAACATCCGATCAGGAATACCCCCAGTGTTGCCATCTGTACGCCAATCGTCGGGAATGTATCATAAGTCTCTGCGTTACGGAATACTGCCCAGCTGAGGGCTTTCAGGCTTCCGCTTCCTTTGCTGGCAATGTACGTAATATGGCATGCCCAGTAGGTCCAGCCTGCATAATAGGCTACCTTCGGACCTATTGTATCGTAAACCCATGAGTTTACACCGCCACCGCTGTTTTTAAAAGCCGATCCCAGTTCCCCAACCATCAGTGAATACGGAATAAAATACAGTACAAACATCATAACCCAGCTTAGGATTACCTGAATTCCGTTAAAATAGATGAATCCGTTCAATACATTTCCAAATCCCCATACTGTTGAAAATGCCATAAATGCCAGCGTCACCACTGTGATTTTCTTATTATCAGACATAATTTTACCTCTCTCGTATTTTCATACATTTCCTTTAATTCTATTAAATTCCCCTTTATTCTGCAAACTGTCTAATGATGTCTTTTACAATAAGGACTGCTTTATCCATTCCTTCTACCGTGATATGCTCAAATACGCCATGGAATGCATGTCCACCCGTTCCAAGATTCGGACACGGAAGTCCTTTGAAGCTGAGTCTTGCACCGTCTGTTCCCCCACGGACCGGTGACACGATTGGTGTAATACCTGCATGCTCAATCGCTGCTTTTGCGTAATCGATCAGCTGCATGCACGGTTCAATCTTTTCGCGCATGTTGTAATAAGATTCCACAATCTCAACTTCCACTTTTCCTTCGCCGTACTTTTTATTCATCTCTTCTGCGATATCACAAAGTTTCTGTGCTCTTGCGTCAAAAGATCTGCGATCAAAATCACGGATAAAGTATTTCATCTTAGTCGTTGTCACATTTCCCTGCACGCTGACCAGATGATAGAATCCTTCATATCCTTCGGTTGTCTCCGGTCTTTCATTTACCGGAAGCATCTGGTGGATCTCGGTTGCAATGGTCTGTGAATTAACCATCACGTCTTTTGCTGATCCCGTATGTACGCTGACACCGTGAATGGTGATAAATGCAGTCGATGCATTGAAATTCTCGAACTGAATCTCGCCTTCCTCATCACCGTCCAAAGTGTAAGCATAGTCAGCACCAAAACCTTCCACATCAAAATGCTTTGCTCCTCTTGCAATCTCTTCATCCGGTGTAAATCCGATGCAGATCTTTCCATGCGGAAGTCCTTCTTTGATGATCTCTTCTGCCACGGTAAGAATCTCTGCGATTCCCGCCTTGTCATCTGCCCCAAGAAGTGTGGTTCCGTCAGTTGTGATCAGAGTTCTGCCCTTTAATTCTGCAAGGTACGGGAACTCATCTACTTTCAGAATATCTCCGGAACCTTTCAGGACAACGTCCTTCCCGTCATAATTCTCAATGATCTGTGGCTTTATATTTTCCCCTGATGCATCTGCCACAGTGTCCATATGCGCAACCAGACCAAGCGACGGCTTGTCTTCGCATCCAGGAGTTGCAGGGATGTGTCCATATACATATCCCTTATCGTCCACTCTTGCATCTGCGATTCCAAGACCTTTCATCTCTTCTACAAGCATTCTTGCCAGTACCAGCTCTCTGTCTGCTGACGGGACAGTATCGCTTGTCTCATCACTGGTTGTCCATACCGGAACGTAGTTTAAAAATCTTTCGTAAGCTCTCATATTGTTAGGTTCTCCTTTGCTTTTCTTAGTTTCATTTTATTACAAAAAATGCCGGATGTACATTGGCGAATGTCGACAATTTATGGGGTTTTATTTTGTTCATTATTTTTTAGGTCCTGGCTCTTCTTCGCAAAGATAAAAGTTTTCCACTTTTTCAGGTGTTGTATGTTTCCATTTGATAGTTTTTCGGTTCTACTTTTTCTTATATTGTAGATTTTTCTACAGCATAAGTTCGTGGTAAACTTCGCCGTATAAGTTTTTCCATTTGGCGAGACCGTCTTCCAGGATCATGTAGCTGTGGGCGCTGTTTTCTTTTGGGATGGAAACGGAGCCTGGATTTAAGTAGAGGTTCTCGTTTCCGAATGGTTCCCAGGCCGGTACGTGGGTGTGACCGTGTAGGAGAATATCGCCTGGCTGCATTGGGATTGGGGTCATGACGTTATGATGGTGTCCGTGGGTGGCGTAAATGATCCTGTTGCCGCACGGGATCACTGCATAATCTGCCATGATTGGAAAATCCAGTACCATCTGGTCTACCTCTGTGTCACAGTTTCCGCGTACACAGAATAATTTCTCTTTGACTTCATTTAACATTTTGATTACCTTTTTGGGTTCGTATTCCAGCGGAAGATCATTTCTTGGTCCATGATACAGGATGTCGCCCAGAAGTAACAGTCTGTCCGGACATTCTTTTTTCATCGCATCCAGCATTTCCAGACAATAATATGCGGATCCGTGAATATCTGATGCAATCATTAGTTTCATAACGTTCGTCTCCTTTTCTTCTATCTTTTTGGTAAATATTTCTGTTTCTGTAAATCTTTCATAATTATAAATAGGAGGATTGCGTAGCAATGGAAATGGAGCAATCTGGTATCATCATAAATATTCTGCCGTGACAGATTTCTCACTCATTTTCATCTCAGACGGTGTACCGGCAAACAGCAGTCTTCCTCCGGCATCTCCTCCTTCTGGTCCTAATTCTACCACATAATCAGCGGATTTGATAAATTCTATGTTATGTTCGATAACAAAAATGGAATTCCCTTCATCCACCATCTGGTTCAGAAGCTTTAACAGACTCCGGACATTCTTGATATGCAATCCGTTTGTCGGCTCATCAAGAATGAAAATACGGTCTTTACTTCCGAGATAGGAAGCAAACTTCATTCGCTGCAACTCTCCGCCGGATAAAGTAGAAAGTGCCTGATTCAGGTGCAGATAAGAAAGCCCTACTTTTTCCAGAGGCTCCAGCGCTTCGCTGATCTTTGTTCCCCTGAAGAATTCCCCTGCCTGTGCAACAGTCAGATCCATCACTTCCGCAATATTCTTTCCATCTACTTCGTATTGCAAAACTTCTTTTGAATACCGAAGTCCTTTACACACATCACAGGTCGTCTCGATGTCATCCATAAATGCCATATCCGATACGATCACTCCTTTTCCCTTACATGCCGGACACTTTCCTGCGCCGTTAAAAGAAAACAAAGATGCCTTCTGACCGCACCGCTTTGCAAATATTTTCCGGATTTCATCTGCGACTCCCAGATAGGTCGCCGGAGTGGATCTGAGACTTGCACCTGCAGCGCGCTGGCTTACAAACACCACATCCTCTCCCATACTGCGGTAAAAGCTTTCCATCAGAGAACTTTTTCCGGATCCGGCAACACCAGCGATCACAACCAGATTTCCTATTGGAAATTCGATGGTAATATCCTTCAGATTGTGAAGATGGATATGCTCCATCCGCCATATTCCTTTCGCTTCCCTTGCCTTTGCTTTCAGAGAAGTAGTAAGCCGCATCTCTTCTCCGGTCGGCGTATCACTCTTTAAAACGTTCCTTATAACTGCCTTCAAATAAAACTCTTCCACCGGCCATTCCCGGTTCCGGACCCATTTCCACAATGTGATCGGCCATCTCGATCATTTTCCGGTGATGCTCCACCAGAACAACCGTATTTCCACCATCTCTCAATTTTTCCAGTGCACGGCGCATCCGCTCAATATCATGATTATGAAGCCCTGCACTCGGTTCATCCAGAATATACAACAAATCAGAAAGCGAGGAATTCAGGCATTTTGCAATCTTGCATCTCTGGATCTCTCCACCAGATAAAGTAGATAACCCTCTGTCCAGAGACAGATATCCCAGTCCGATATCTATAAGTGCAGACAGTTTGGTATGCAGTGTATCCTGAATATCTTTTGCAAGCGGATCTTCTATTTGGTCAATCCACGCACGCAGCTCGGATAATGGAAGTTTTATTACATCAGCAATATTTTTCCCGTCAATTTTGCAGGACAACACCTTCTGATTCAATCTTGCTCCATTACACTCAGGACAAACTCCATGACTGGTGATCGGATCCAATAACTCCCTGTGAAGTTTTCCTTCTTCCGAATTTAGGACACTGCGGTACATCCGATGCACAAGACCTTCGTATTTCGCAGTTTTCGGCCATCCTTCCGGTGGATTCTTAAGACGTATCTGCGGTGAATACAAAAACAGTTCCAGTTCTTCTTCGGAATAGTCTTTAATCTTCTTATTCAGATCAAACAATCCACTGTTTGCATAGCGGATCCATCTCCACTGCCCCGGCTCAAATGCCACATAATGGATCACCCCGTCATCATTCAGACATTTATCAAAATCCACCAGCTTATGCACATCCAGATCTGTCACTTCTCCAAGTCCGTTACACCGCAGGCAGCATCCCTGTGGATGATTGAATGAAAAGCTGTCCGAATAACCGACAAAAGGCTGTCCCACTCTGGAAAATAAAAGCCTCAGAAGGGTATAGGTATCCGTATAAGTTCCAACCGTCGACCGCTGATTCGGCGACGGCTTTTTCTGATTGATCACAATTGCTGCCGGTAGATTCTCAATCCGTTCTACATGCGGTCTTCCGTATTTGGGAAGATATTGCTGCACAAAACTCGGGAAAGTATCATTTAATTCCCTGCGTGACTGCGCCGCAAGAGTATCCAGAACCAGCGAAGATTTCCCGGAACCTGATACTCCGGTAAATACTGTGATCTGATGCTTTGGTATCCGGATAGATACATTTTTCAGGTTATTCTCCGTCGCATGGTGAACAATAATCTCATTTGTTTCCATATATTTATATTCCTCTGTTTTACTCTTTCTACAGTAATTTCTGTATTTCTTATTGTATCTTTATCAAAAAAGAAAGTAAATAGCAAGTTTTGGTTGACTTTAGCGTGGTAGATTGATAATATAGTGACGTGACATTTTTTGAAATTATATGAGGAGAGATTATTATGAAAAAAATAACAGCACTTGCACTTACTTCAGCAATGGTATTATCCCTTGCAGCATGCGGAGGTTCTTCCTCTGACACCAAGAAATCCGACAGCTCAAAAAGCTCATCTAAAAGTGATATAGAATATGTTCAGGATAAAGGAACTCTTGTAGTCGGAATCACCGATTTTGAGCCAATGGATTACAAAAATGATAAGGATGAATGGATTGGTTTTGATGCCGACATGGCAAAAGCATTTGCAAAAAGCCTTGGCGTAGATGCCGAATTTGTAGAGATTGACTGGGACAATAAAGTCATGGAACTTGACGGAAAGACAATCGACTGTGTATGGAATGGTATGACACTGATAGATGAGGTTACAAGCGCAATGGCTTGCACAGCCGCTTACTGCAACAATGCACAGGTTGTCGTTGTTCCTTCTGATAAAGCAGACAAATATCAGGACAAAGACAGTCTGAAGGATCTTTCTTTTGCAGTTGAATCCGGAAGTGCCGGAGAAGAAGCTGTAAACGGAGAAGGATATGACTACACTGCGGTTTCTTCACAGTCTGATGCCCTGATGGAAGTTGCAGCCGGAACCTCTGATGCAGCAGTCATCGACCTTCTGATGGCCGGTGCCATGGTCGGAAAAGGTACCGGATACGAAAATCTGACTCATACAGTTGAGCTTACTACCGAAAAATATGGAGTTGGATTCCGCAAAGGTTCCGACCTTGCAGACAAACTGAACGAATTCTTCAAGACAAGCTACAATGATGGTTCTATGAAGAAATGCGCTGAAACCTATGGGGTTCAGGATGCCATCATTGAGCAGAAATAATATTTAAGGCAGGAACTTTTTATGGATCTGATTATGAAACAAATGCCGGTCGTAGTGTCCGCACTGAATGTCGGCTTTTTACAAACTTTAAAATTATTTATTGTGACGCTGGTCGGTGCCCTTCCTCTCGGACTGGTCATTGCCTTTGGTTCCATGTCTCATTTCAAGCCTCTTAGCTGGCTTGCGAGACTGACCGTCTGGGTGATCCGTGGTACCCCGCTGATGATCCAGCTTCTGATCATCTACTATTTCCCCGGGCTGGTCTTACATAACCCGATTTGGGGTGGTGGTGAAGCAGGGCGCTTCCTTGCAGCAGCCGTATCTTTTATCATCAATTACGCCTGCTATTTTTCAGAAATCTACCGCGGTGGAATCCAGGGTGTTCCGGAAGGTCAGAAAGAAGCCGGTCTTGTACTTGGCATGACAAAGCATCAGATCTTTTTCAAGATCACACTCCTTCAGATGATCAAACGCATCGTACCACCGATGTCAAATGAGATCATCACCCTGGTAAAAGATACTTCTCTTGCACGTATTATCGCGCTGCAGGAGATCATCTGGGCAGGACAGGCATTTATGAAAGGCTCACATGGCATCTCCGGTGCCATCTGGCCGCTGTTCTTTACCGCTGTTTATTATCTTATTTTCAATGGTATCCTGACCGTTCTTCTCGGACGCCTTGAAAAGAAACTGGAATATTTCAGATAAGGAGAATTCATATTTATGCCAATCTTAGAAGTAGAACATATCAGTAAATCTTTTAATAAGACTTCTGTCTTAAAAGACGTTGGATTTAACCTGGAAAAAGGACAGGCTGTTTCCATCATCGGATCTTCCGGAAGTGGAAAGACAACGCTTCTCCGTTGCCTGAACTTTCTGGAACGTCCGGATAACGGAATTATCCGGGTAAATGGCGAGACACTTTTTGATGCCTCTATCCCGGCAACCACTCAGGAATCCGTGATCCGTAAAAAACGACTGCATTTTGGTCTGGTATTCCAGAACTTTAATCTGTTTCCGCAGTATACCGCTCTGGAAAAATGTAATGCTTGCCCAAAAAGCTTCTCGCCGCAGAGCAGCCAGACTTTAAAGAAAGAAAACGTGAAATCCTGACCGCCATCGAGGTACAGGCAAAGGTTCTTCTGACACAGATGGGACTGGATAACCGGATGGACAATTACCCACATCAGCTTTCCGGCGGACAGTGCCAGCGAGTTGCTATTGCAAGGGCACTTGCCCTGCAGCCGGACATCCTCTGTTTTGATGAGCCGACTTCTGCACTGGATCCGGAACTGACCGGAGAAGTATTAAAAGTTATCCGCGAGCTTGCCGACCAGAATACGACGATGATCATTGTAACCCATGAGATGGCATTTGCACGCGACGTTGCCGATCATGTGATCTTTATGGACGACGGACGCATCGTTGAACAGGGTGATCCGCGTCAGGTGTTTGAAAATCCAAGTGAAGAGAGAACAAAACAGTTTCTTTCGCGTTTTCATGAAGGATAACATGCATTTTTACCGAACCTCATTTTCATTGACTTTCCCTCTGCCGCACCTTATACTTAAAAGTAATGACTTAAGAAACGGGGGAAATATTCTATGTCAAAATCTTCAGCCAAACTGATGACCGAAGGCTCCATCTGGAAGCGTATCGTTGCTTTTGCGACCCGCTTTTTTGGGGAAACCTTTTTCACAGCTATATAACACCGCCGACTCTCTGATCGTTGGAAATTTTCTTGGAAGCTCTGCGCTTGCCGCTGTCAGTTCTTCCGGTAATCTGATCTTTCTTATGGTCGGTCTTTTTAATGGAATCGCCATCGGATCCGGTGTCATCGTTGCCAAATATTACGGTGCCAGAGATATTGCGAATCTACAGAAATCCATCCATACAACCGTTGGTTTCGGACTGATCTGCGGCGTGATCCTTACCATTGTCGGTATCATTGCCGCACCACAGATCCTGGTACTTATGGGAACACCGGAGGCGGTACTTCCAAACTCAATTACTTATTTCCGGATCTACTTTACCGGCTCACTTGCCTTTGTCATGTACAACTTCTTTGTCGGCATTCTGCAGTCCGTCGGTGACAGTACCCATCCTCTGATCTACTTAATCGTTTCTTCGGTAACGAATATCATTCTTGACCTTGTACTGATTGCAGGTCTTGGATTTGGTGTAGGTGCTGCCGCTTTTGCAACTGTCATTTCACAGTTTTTAAGTGCTATTCTCTGTATGGTACAGCTGCTTCACAGTCCGGAGGAGTTTCGGCTTCATCTGAACCGGATCAATCTGGATTCCTATATGCTCCGCCAGATCATTTCTTATGGTCTGCCAGCAGGACTCCAGAACTCGATCATTTCCCTGGCAAATGTATTCGTCCAGGCAAATATCAACCAGTTTGGGGAAATGGCGGTTGCCGGATGTGGGGCTTATATGAAGATCCAGGGATTTGGGTTCCTTCCGATCACCTGTTTTGCTCTGGCACTTACTACTTTTATCAGTCAGAATCTGGGAGCAAAAGAATATGACCGTGCTAAAAAAGGCGCTGTATTCGGTGTGATCTGCTCTCTTACGATCTCTGAGCTGATCGGTATCTGCGTGCATTTTACCGCTCCACAGCTTCTGTCTGCTTTCAGTTCCACCGCAGAGGTTATCCACTACGGAGCCATGCAGGCACACACGGACACCTTTTTCTACTTCCTGCTTGCTTTTTCACACTGTATGGCAGGAATCATGCGCGGAGCCGGTAAATCCACAGTCCCGATGTATGTCATGCTGGTATGCTGGTGTCTGATCCGCGTTACCTATATCGTAATTATTTTAAAATTCATCCCGTCCATTCAGATGATCTTCTGGGCTTACCCGATGACCTGGGCGCTCAGTTCCATTGCTTTTCTGATTTATTTCCTAAAGTCAGACTGGATACACGGACTGGAAAGATAAATTCCACAAATTTATACTTGACTCATCGTATACAAAAAACCATTACAGGATCTGATGAAATCACATCTCTCCTGCAATGGTTTTCTTTTATCCTATTTCTGTTTCGTCAAGAATACGGAAATGTTTCCTGTCTACTTCGATCAGCCTGTCTTTCTGCATCTTTCCAAGCTCATTTGACATCGCGGATCTGTCTACATTCAGATAATCTGCAAGCTGCTGCCGGTTGAACGGGATATCAAATTCTTTCTTCCCGTTTTCCATAGCCTGATAAGACAGATACGACAGCAGTCTTCCCCGGATCGATTTTGATGAAATATGAAAAATCCGTTTCGACAGACGGAGATTCTTCTCTGCGGAAAGCTTCAGCAGATTTTCAATTAACGTATGATGAAACACACACGAATTGGAACAGACTTTCAGTATCCTTCCCACATCAAGAAACAAAATTCTTGCCTCTTCTGCCGCAACTACATTGACCATCAGCTTCTGCCCCGGAATCGCTGCATATGTTTCTGCAAAAATCTCGCCTCTTCCGGCCCGGTCCAGAATGCTGTGATTCCCCCAGATATCATCATTCTCAATGAACACGCTGCCGGAAAGAACCACGCCCATTGAAGTAACCTCATCCCCGGCATGGTAAATGATTTCATCTTTTTTATAAGTCTTTTCTACCGGATTCAGACAGTTCAGCATCTGTCTGGCGTCCTCCTTCGTGACGCCCCGGAAAATTGCTGCCTCCTCAAATATGCCCATTTTCTGCTACTCCTCAATTCTCAATGCATTTCTGTCCACTTTTTAACCAAATCAAACAGCAATACAAATTACGAATATCCACCTGACTTTATTTCCCAAAGTTATCATGCTTTTGGCACTTACACCATCTTACTATATTTTTGCAGAATCGGCAAATCTGTTCTGTTTATCTCAGCCGGATAAAACAACATTCTCTATAGACATTCATTCAATAAGATTTTTAAACTCAATCGTTTCCAACCTATACAAAAAACGGAGAACAAGATTTTTCAAAGTTGTACATGACTTGAACAATCCCGTTCTCCGGTTAATATCTTATGATTTCCTGTTCCCTGACATAACCTCACATTTGTCAGATTCTGTGTCTATTCTATAAACATCGCATCCCCAAAGCTGAAGAATCGATATCTCTCTTTAACTGCTTCTTCATATGCCGCAAGCACATGCTCTCTTCCGGCAAGCGCACTTACCAGCATGATCAGCGTCGACTCCGGTAAATGGAAGTTCGTGATCAGGCAGTCCAGTACCTTGAATTTATAGCCCGGATAGATGAAAATCTCTGTCCATCCACTGCACTCTTTTAACTTTCCGTTTTCATCAGCCGCAGATTCTACGGTCCGGCAGCTTGTCGTTCCGACGCAGATCACCCGGTGTCCGCTCTCTTTCGCACGGTTGATCTTTTCTGCCTCAGATGCCTCGATCCGGTAGAATTCCGAATGCATATGGTGATCCAGAATATCATCCGCTTTTACCGGACGGAAAGTTCCAAGTCCGACATGAAGCGTTACATGCGCAATCTCCACACCTTCTGCTTTGATTTCTTCCAGAAGCTCCGGTGTAAAATGCAGTCCTGCTGTCGGAGCAGCCGCAGATCCGGAATGCTTTGCATACACGGTCTGGTAACGATTCTTGTCCTCCAGCTGGTGGGTGATGTAAGGCGGAAGCGGCATCTGTCCAAGCTGATCCAGAATCTCTTCAAAAATTCCTTCGTATTCAAAATGGATCAGACGGTTTCCTTCCTCTACAACCTCCAGAACTTCCCCTTTCAGAAGACCGTCCCCGAAGCTGACTCTTGCTCCGGGTTTCATCTTCTTTCCTGGTTTTACAAGTGTTTCCCAGACATCATTTCCTTTTCGTTTTAAAAGAAGAACTTCGACTTTTCCGCCGGTTCCTTCTTTTTCACCGATCAGTCTTGCCGGGATAACCTTGGTATCATTGATCACAAGGCAGTCTCCCGGTTTGAGATAATCTTTGATCTCACGGAAAATGTGATGACTGGTTGCACCGGTTTTTTTATCAAGAACAAGCAGTCTGGAACTGGATCTGTCTTCAAGCGGATCCTGCGCGATCAGCTCTTCCGGTAAATCAAAATAAAAATCCTGTCGTTTCATTCTTTTGACCTCTTTTCGCCTACTTACGAAGCTCGATACCCATTTCCTCCAGTGCCTTTAAGATACGGTTCATAGCAGCTGAAATGTCAGCTTCTTCCAGAGTCTTATCTTTTGCACGGAATGTGATAGAGTAAGCAACAGACTTGAAGCCTGCCTTGATCTGAGCGCCTTCATAAATATCGAACAGCTTATAGCTTTCCAGATAAGCGCCACCCTTGTTCTCGATCACTTCTTCAACCTGTCCTACCAGGATGGATTTTGGCATTACCATACTGATATCACGGCTGACTGCCGGGTATTTTGCAATTCCTTCGTATTTTCTTTCAAATGTTGCAAGCTCTGTGATCTGTGGCATATCAATGACAGCAACGTATGCTCTTTCACCGATTCCATAGATATCAGCAACTTCCGGATGAACCTCACCCATGTATCCGACAACCTTTCCATCGTAAACGATGTTTGCCTGACGTCCCGGATGAAGGAAGTTCTTTCCTGCATTTGGATCATAGGTTTCTTTCTTATGAAGTCCGACTTTTTCAAAGAACTCTTCTACAACACCTTTCATACTGAAGAAGTCTCCATCTCCGTACATTCCAAGTGTAAACTGCATTCTTTCGTCCGGCAGTTCTGTCAGTGGAAGTGCCTTTGGAAGATAAATATTTCCAAGCTCGTACAGACGGACATTTTTATTTCTTCTGTTGTAGTTTGTTGCAAGAGATGTCAGCATACCATTCAGAGATGTTGTACGCATAACACTGTAATCTTCTCCAAGCGGGTTCATGATCTGGATTGCCTGACGCATCGGATCATCCTTGTCGAGGAGGAGCTTGTCAAATACCTTCGGGCTTTCAAATGAATAAGTCATTCCCTGGCTGAATCCACAGAATTCTGCAATATTTCTTGCTACTTCTTCCACACGAAGCTTAAAAGAAAGCTTACCAGTTGTAGCTTCACCTGTAGGCAGTGTAGTCGGGATATTATCATATCCGTAGAATCTTGCTACTTCTTCCGCAAGATCGGCGATACGGAATAAGTCATGACGGAAGGTTGGTGCGATCACTTCTTTTGCTTCTGCATCATATTGGTCAATAGTGGCTTTTGCCTCTGCCGCGTCGGTCAGGTTGCCACTTTCTGCTGCCTGAATCAGACGGTTGGCGCGTGCTATGACTACATAAGGCATCTGCCATACGGCTGTTGAGGTGGTGAAATTGTCGGCAGTTGTATATTCCATATAGTAGTAGAAGTTTGCTCTTCCACTTCCACCGTTATATTCATATTGGATATCTTCCCCTCTCATGTCACCGTATACGAACATGAGGCGTCCATAATAATTAATCAGGCTACTGTTACCTTTAACGGCAGCATAAAGTCCCGTCCGCACATTGGCCAAATCATCGCTGTTCTTGATTGCGGTTTCAGCATCTATTCCGTCTGCGGGTGACTGATCCAGCCAACTGTTGAGGCATGATGAAGTGCTGACTGCCATAGCTGCGCAAAGCGTTGCTGTGTATAATGTCTTTAATATTTTCATTTTCGTATCTTTATTAGTTAGAAATTCAATTCTATTCCGAATGTATATGTTCTCAATGCCGGAGTCTCAAATGTGCATAGTCCGTCTACACGCATTTCCGGATCTACAAATAAGTCTTTAGATTTCCATGTAAGCAGGTTGGACCCCGAGAAGTAAATTCTTGCCTTGCTAAGTCCAAGCTTGTTGATATAGTTTTGCGGAATGCTTACACCTAATGTGAGGTTCTTCAGACGTAGATAATCAGTAGGCATCAGCCAGCGTGAAGACAGTGAAGCTACGCTTCCATATTCAAATTTAGGCAATGTGGCATTCGTGTCGCCCGGGCCGGTCCACATCTTTGAGATGTCGTAGTATGTCGGTACGGCACCACCGTATAGATGTGAACCGCCATTGGAGTGCTGCCAAGTGGAGTAGTCAAAAGCATCACCACCCAATGAATAAGTGAAAGTGAAGCCCAAGTCAATAAACTTCCATTTGAGGTTGTTGGTAAGACCGCCTTCTATACTAGCCTGATGCTTGCCTACAATAGTTTTGTTGGCTTCAGAGATATTGGTTGTTGTCTTGCGGGCATTCTCTGTTCCGTCATTCAGGTAGAACATTTCTTTACCGGTCTCAGCGTCGAC
>ENA-OQBD01000572-OQBD01000572.1-human-gut-metagenome-genome-assembly--contig:-NODE-572-length-19649-cov-3.904518_pt1 | contig 19649 bp, 17 predicted proteins | sample MGYA00242742_ERZ504543 | MGnify/ENA primary metagenome ERZ504543 (study PRJEB26092, sample SAMD00036239) | human gut metagenome | host: Homo sapiens | study: EMG produced TPA metagenomics assembly of...
ATTTGGAGCAGACTGTAATGGCTGTATGACACAGCAGATTTATGAAAATGCCATTCATATGTCACTTGACATGCCGAAAAAACAATCCCTTAGAAAAGAGTGTGCATGTTATTTGGGAAATGATATTGGTGCTTATAATAGTTGTCCGCATATGTGCAAGTATTGTTATGCAAATTATGATGAAAAAAGTGTGCGCCTTAATCGTATAAATCATAATCCGAAATCAGCATTTTTGATAGGTGATGATATGCCAAATGACAAGGTTCATAAAGCAGTGCAGAAAAGTTGGATAAATGGACAGATTAGTCTGAATGAGTTTCTTATATGAAAAATAAATTAGGGCATGGCTTATTGAAAGAGAATGTGATAAGATTAAAAAAGAACATACATTCGAGAAAATGGGGCGGTGTAGTGAATTGAGAAAAACTGAAAAACTAAAGAAAATTCAATTATTGCTGAATCAGAAAAATCTGTATGAGGATCAGTTTGAGGAATTATTGGCTGTAACAGGAGATTGGAAAAGCAATTATACGGATTATCTGATTACAGAACCGATTAATTTTGTGGAGGAATTGAAACGTGTTCCGGAAGCTGATTATGAGCTCTGTACGGCATTGCTTACAATGCTTGTAAAGGAAGAAATTCCTGAAAATGCTTCTGATAAAACGTTTGTGGATCATAAAGGTTTTCTGATTTTAGAAAGAATGAATAAAATACTAAGTGTAGGAGCGAGAGAGGATGAAAGCGGGAGATACAGCCTATCTTGTGGAATCAAATAGATTTGTTCATGATGTAGAAATTCTCAGATGTAATGCAGAATTGTATATTTTGTGTTTTAAAGATAACGGTGTCGGATTGTACTTTAAAACATATCACTTACTTCTTACGTCTTGGAAAAACTGTCAAAAGTATTAGTCAGGCTCCAGAGCATAAAGTTTAGAAAAATCCATATGATTATTGGCATTGAGACTATTGGGAAAAGAATCGAATTGTTTAAAACTGCTGCTATCTATAGGTGAAAATCATAGATTAACAGCAGTTTTTGTGTGAATTCCAAAAAAATCTTAAAAAAGTTGCGAAAAAAATTTTATTTTTTACAGAAAATGGTACTTTTTTTTATTCTTTCTATACAGAGGGGAAAATAATTGATGAACATTTATACAGTATTAGAAAGACATGAAAAAAGATATAGGTGAACATATTATCAGCAAATTGGATTTACCGGATATAGTTAAGATACTATCCGATGAATTAAGTGGGTCGGAACTGAACACTATTTTATTGGAGGTTTTTAACAGGCGCATCCAGCAAGAAACGCCCTCGTCTTTATTAAATAAATACGAGGGGAATAAACTTGTCAAACCTGCCAATATAGATGTTTTAAGGTACAAAGAACAAGAATTGACGTGCTATAAAGTATTAGCCAGCAGAGGATTTGAACCGATAGAACATTCTCCTGCCGCACAGTTGGGAACGAGTAGTGTTGTTGCTACCGTAGACCAAAAGAAAGTGTTGACAGCTTTAAGAAATACAGAAATGCAGGCAGACCCAACCAATGCAACAGCCTTGCATTATGCTTCATTAAAGAAAAAAGGCGGATTAGATAGCCGAACCTACAACTACAGTAATATTTCACGGATTATTCGGACACAGGTATTTGACAATCCTAATTTCACTCCTCATTTTTCAGTTATTTGCCTGATTTCCTGTGGTAAAGATACAGGGAGTTTTAATTTTGAAAAAGAGGAACTGTATACCTCCACTGTATATGTATCCCGATACGAATTGAACAACTATATCAAAAACTATTTGGAACAGTTCAATTTATATGCCCGCAAAAAGACAGATAAATATCATATTTGAAACTAATTTCGAAAGCCAGGAAGTATGGCTGGACAGAAACAAGATGGATTCCATTTATCCGTAAACCTGATGGAACAAATGCCTTGAAATATGACCTGTCAGGGGGCAATAGTCACTGTGCAAACTCAGAAAAATAAAGTCATTTGGATTCATCACTATTACAGATACAGGAATCGGGATCCCCGCCAATGAACAAAAGAAAATGTTCAAAAGCCTATTCAGAGGGAATAATGCCATCAATCTGCAAATCACAGGAAGCGGCATCGGCATGCTGCTTACCTACAAACTAGATAAAAAGCCATGCCGGCAAAATATCAATGAGCAGTATAGAGAATGTAGGAACTACCTTCAAACTGGCATTCCCTATCAAAAGTCGGAAATACAACTACCGTATATTCAAAAAAGCTGATGTAATTGACCCGCTGCCTGTCATCGAAGGCAATCCGGAAGAACTGGTGAAAGAGATCAAAAACAAGCCGGTCAAAACACATGCCGCTTCCATTCTGATAGTGGAAGATAATATGGAATTGCGTACTTTCCTATTGCATACACTATCGGAAGATTATCATGTGTCTGATGTAGGAAACGGGCAAGAAGCACTGGATTTTATCAAAGAGCGACAACCTGATCTGATACTGTCGGATGTAATGATGCCTATCATGAATGGAAACAAAATGTGCAATATATTGAAAAGTAATATTGAAACCAGTCATATACCTATCATATTGCTGACCGCATTGAACGATAAAGAAAGTATTATCAAAGGCTTACAGACCAAAGCCGATAAATACATAGTCAAACCATTTGACATGGAAGTACTGAAAGCAAACATAACCAACGTTCTGGCGAACAGGGAAATCATGAAAAAGCGTTTCTCACAATTCAAATTCAATGCAGACGAGGTATCAGATGATCCGACGGTCAGTTTGGAACAGGAATTTCTTTTAAAAGCTACCGACATCATAAAAAGTAGTATAAACAAAGAAATGAACGTAGAAAACCTATGTGATGCAATGAATATGAGCCGGAGTAGTTTATACAATAAAATAAAGGCCTTAACCAATGATTCGCCCAGTGACTTTATACGTAAAGTACGTATGAACGAAGCTAGCATTTTATTGAAAAGCAAACGTTATACCGTATCCGAAGTTTCGGATATGATGGGATTCAGTGATCCCAAATATTTTACGGATACATTTAAGAAATACTACGGAGTTCCACCAAGCACTTATATGAAACAAAATTAAAAAAATGAATTTCTATTTACAATCATTTCTTATCTTCCTAAAAATAGGACTATTTACTATTGGCGGAGGATATGCTATGGTTCCCCTAATTCAAGATGAAATAGTGGACAAACGAAAATGGATTGACAAAGAGGATTTTATTGATTTATTAGCCCTCACTCAGTCTGTACCCGGAATATTTGCTGTAAATATTGCCATATTTATCGGATATAAATTGCGTAAATTCCGTGGAGCATTGGCAATGGCTTTAGGCACAATACTCCCCTCTTTCTTTATCATATTGGCAATTGCCTTGTTCTTTCAACAGTTCAAACAATACCCAATTGTAGAGAATATATTCAAGGGAATTCGCCCGGCGGTAGTAGCCCTTATTGCAGCTCCCACTTTCTCCATGGCAAAATCCGCCAAGATAAACCGTTACACTGTCTGGATACCAATAGTATCCGCATTGCTTATCTGGGTATTGGACGTGTCTCCAGTCTACATTATCATAATAGCGGGCGTGGGAGGTTTTATATATGGCAAGTACAAACATAAATATTCATCCAAATGATTTTTCTATATTTATTCTACACATTCTGTAAAATAGGGCTCTTCGGTTTCGGAGGAGGCTATGCCATGTTGTCCATGATACAAGGAGAAGTAGTAACAAGATATAATTGGATCAGTGCCAGCGAATTTACAGATATCATCGCTATCAGCCAAATGACACCGGGTCCCATTGGCATCAACTCTGCTACTTATGTGGGATATACTGCGGTATTGAATGCAGGCTACAATGAAAGCTGGGCTATATTCGGTTCTTGCATAGCTACTTTTGCTGTAGTTTTTCCATCGTTCATATTAATGGTAATCATCAGCCGGTTCTTCTTGAAATACCAAAAGCATCCGGTTGTAGAAGCCGTATTCAAAGGGTTGCGTCCGGCAGTAGTAGGTCTGCTGGCAGCAGCTGCACTCGTCTTGATGAATGCTGAAAACTTCGGCAGTTATCAAATAGATTTGTATCAATTCATCATCAGTATAATTATTTTTCTAGTAACCTTTATAGGTACACGGAAATACAAAATCAATCCTATATTAATGATTATACTTTGCGGAGTGGCAGGGTTCCTGCTTTACTGAGAATAGGACGATTATGGGAAATCATCAAAAAAATCCGTATGATCGGCTCCGGAAATAATCATCAACTCTTTGTCATCACTGATTAGATAAAGCCGCAATAGATGGATTACAGATGTTATAACCTTTTCCTGATTTCAACATAAACAATATAGCACCCGGAAAACAGGCGGCATACAAATCAACTGCCACTGCCCCGGAATTCTTTATTCATCGATAGGACGTGAATATAATACCCAGGCAGTGGCAGTAAAAATAAAATCTAAAATTAAAGAAACACTCCCGCTTCTTACAGTTTTACTTTCTTTTTAGTACCCTTCGACTCATTGTGCAAACGATCCAACGCTGTCACTACATACTGGTACTTCGTTTTTCCATCGTTATAAGGTAATGGATAAAAATGGTCACGGGTAATGGCTACAATATGGGAAGCATCATCCAAATTGACTTTTTCTTTTTTATCAAAGCGATAAACCACATATTGTACAGCTTTGTCCATCTCGTCCTTTGCCTTCGGAGCTGTCCAGAAGAGTACCGGACCTTCATACGTCCATACCATCTTCACCTTCTTTACTTTACCTGGAGCCTTATCGTCCATAAAAGGAGATTCAGGAATCAAAGCCGGATAACGATGATACTCCTTCTCCAGCATAGTGCGGTAATTGCCGGCATTATCCACCACTGCAGCAGCATACCATTGACAACTTCCCTGCACGGTAGGAAGCGACCGTTGCAACTTCATTTTGGCAGGCATCTGGTTTTGTAACGGATTACGGGCATCCGCCTTGTTCACCGTACGCATCACATCCTGACCGATAAATAACGGACGCGAAGCGGCATGTTTTGCCCACCAATGTATCAAGTTGTCATAATCGGCAGCAGGATGACCTATTTCCCAATAAATCTGAGGGATATTATAATCTACCCAACCATTATTAATCCACATCAGCACATCTGCATACAAATCATCATAATTCTGAAGACCGCGTGTATCACTTCCATTCGGATCATTTTTCTTGTTGCGGTAGATACCAAAAGGAGAAACACCGAACTTCACCCACGGCTTACACTCGCGCACAGTTTCGTGAATTTCCTTTATCAGCACATTCACGTTGTCACGGCGCCAATCGGCTTTATTACTGTATCCGCGACCATATTGCGCAAAACTGACATGATCAGGAAAATCTTCGCCCGGGTTGGGATAAGGATAGAAATAATCATCCATATGAATGGCATCCACATCATAACGGGTAACAATATCGCGCACAATCTTGCAAATGTATTTACGGTTTTCGGGCAAAGCCGGATCAAAATAAAGTTGACCAGCATAATTCACGAAACGTTCCGGATTCTTATTATACGGATGAATGGGTGATAAGGCAGTAGTTCCCTTTGTCTTGGCACGGTAAGGGTTAATCCAGGCATGGAACTCCATTCCACGCTTATGGCATTCATCAATCATGAACTGCATCGGGTCCCAGTAAGGTGAAGGCACTCTGCCCTGCACTCCTGTAAGAAAGCGGCTCCACGGCTCATAAGAAGATTTATACAAGGCATCGGCTTCTGCACGTACCTGAAAAATTATCGCATTAATGCCTGCGCCCTGCAGACTGTTTAGTTGATTTATTAACAGCCGCTGTATCTTCTCTGTCGGCATTCCCTGGAACTGTCCATTCACACACTGAATCCATGCACCGCGGAACTCACGTTTAGGATAACGTGTCTGAGCACTGACGACAGAAGTAAAAAGTAGTGCTATCAATAAAAGAAGAATAGTTTTTGCTCTCATTTTGTTATTCTTGTTTAATACGCTTGCAAAGATAAGAAAACTTATAATTATCTTTGCATATTAAACCAAATTCAATAAAGAATGTCAGAAAGTAACTATATATCCATAAAAGGAGCAAAGGTAAACAACCTCAAAAACATCGATGTAAACATTCCACGCAACAAGCTGGTCGTCATCACGGGACTATCCGGTTCCGGAAAATCATCCTTGGCTTTTGATACATTATACGCTGAAGGTCAGCGACGCTATGTAGAAAGCCTGTCATCATACGCCCGTCAATTTCTGGGCCGCATGAGCAAGCCTGAGTGTGATTTCATCAAAGGTATACCACCCGCTATCGCCATAGAGCAAAAAGTGAACAGCCGCAATCCTCGTTCCACCGTGGGTACTTCCACCGAAATATATGAGTATCTGCGACTGCTCTATGCACGCATGGGGAAGACTTATTCCCCCATTAGCGGGCAACTGGTGAAAAAACATAGCATTGAAGATATTGTAAACTGTATGCTTTCCTTTCCTAAAGGAACGAAATACACGGTTCTCACTCCTATGATGCCCCGTGAAGGCCGTACACTGCTCCAGCAACTGGAAATGGACTTGAAACAAGGATTTACCCGTATAGAGGTGAACCGTGAAATAGTCCGTATAGAAGATTTTCTGCAACAAACAGCTGCCGAAGATAAAAAACAAAACATCTATCTGCTGGTAGATCGCATGACAGCCGATGATAGCAAAGACAGTATCAGCCGCCTCACCGATTCTGCCGAAACGGCCATGTACGAAGGAGACGGGAATTGCCTCCTCCGCTTCTACTCTGCTGACGGAAGTACGCAGCTGTTCTCTTTCAGCACTAAATTCGAGGCCGACGGAATTAAATTCGAAGAACCGAATGACCAAATGTTTTCATTCAATTCCCCTCTCGGCGCTTGTCCCGAATGCGAAGGCTTCGGTAAAGTGATAGGTATAGATGAACATCTGGTGATTCCAAACCGTGCTCTGAGTGTATATGACGGAGCTGTCCTTTGCTGGCGTGGTGAAAAGATGGGGGAATGGCTACAGGAAATTCATTCATGAAGCTCCCGCCCACGATTTCCCCATCTTCGCCCCTTATTATGAACTGACACAGGAACAAAAAGATTATTTATGGCATGGACCTAGAAATAAGGCCTGTATAGATTCTTTCTTCAAAATGCTGGAAGAAAACCAATATAAAATACAATATCGTGTGATGCTGGCACGATACAGGGAAAACTATTTGTCCTGTCTGCCACGGAACACGCTTGAAAAAAGAAGCCGGTTATGTAAAAGTAGGTGGAAAATCCATCTCTCAACTGGTTGACTTACCTATTCACGACTTAAAAGAATTCTTCCGCACTCTAGAACTAGATGCACATGACACAGCCATCGCCAAACGGATCTTAACGGAAATTACCAACCGCATCAACTTCCTCATGGATGTGGGTTTGGGATATCTTACACTGAACCGTCTCAGCAACTCGCTCTCCGGCGGTGAAAGCCAGCGCATCAATCTGGCCACCTCATTAGGCAGCAGCTTGGTAGGTTCACTCTATATCCTGGACGAGCCCAGTATCGGATTACACAGCCGTGACACCGACCGGCTGATAAAAGTACTTCGTCAGTTACAGGAGCTGGGAAACACCGTAGTAGTGGTAGAACATGATGAAGAAATAATCCGTGCTGCCGATTATATCATTGATATCGGTCCTCAAGCAGGACGTTTAGGAGGACAAATAGTATATCAAGGCAACATGAACGATCTTCAAAGAAACAGTAACAGTTATACGGTGCGCTATTTGTTGGGAGAAGAAAACATAGAGATTCCCCGATGCCATCGTCCGTGGAACAATTATATAGAAATAAAAGGTGCGCGTGAAAACAACCTTAAAGGCATTGACGTAAAATTTCCACTGAATGTAATGACGGTAGTTACGGGAGTCAGCGGTTCGGGGAAGAGTACGTTGGTACGTGATGTCTTTTACAAGGCATTGAAACGCGAATATAGTGAAGCTAGCGAACGGCCGGGTGAGTTCATCTCTTTGGAAGGAGATGTACAGCTGGTGAAAGATATTGAATTTGTAGACCAGAATCCTATCGGAAAATCATCACGCAGCAATCCGGTAACCTATGTAAAAGCATACGACGAAATACGAAAACTCTTTGCCGAACAGCCTCTTGCCAAGCAAATGGGATATACTGCCGGATATTTCTCATTCAATACCGAAGGCGGGCGCTGTGAGGAATGCAAAGGTGACGGTACGGTAACCGTTGAAATGCAATTTATGGCAGATTTGGTACTAGAATGTGAGTCTTGTCATGGAAAACGTTTCAAGAGCGACACGCTGGAAATAAAATTCCAAGACAAGAGCATCTATGACATTCTGGAAATGACAGTGAATCAAGCCATTGAATTCTTTGCCGAATACAATCAAAAAAAGATAGTGAAGAAACTAATTCCATTACAAGAAGTGGGATTGGGATATATAAAGTTAGGACAAGCCTCCTCCACTCTTTCCGGCGGCGAGAACCAACGCGTAAAACTAGCTTATTTTCTGAGCATAGAGAAAGCACAACCCACTATTTTTGTATTCGATGAACCAACCACAGGTCTGCATTTTCATGATATCAAGAAACTGCTGGAAGCATTTGAAGCCTTAATCAGCCGCGGACATACCATTATCATTATCGAGCATAATATGGATGTGATAAAATGTGCCGACCATGTGATTGACCTAGGACCCGAAGGAGGAAATATGGGAGGAAATCTGGTAGTTGCGGGCACTCCGGAAGAGGTTGCAGCATGTGCGGCATCTTATACGGGACAGTTTTTACGTGAAAAACTGGCGATGGATTCTCCTGATTGATTTTTTATTCACCGTTGATTGTCCAAACTGACACAAATTATTAAATATGATTATACGCAATATACCACTAGATGATAAATGGGAATTTAAAAGTGATTTATTCCGTTCTATAAGTTTAGCATTTTGTGGTATGATTGCAGAATCATTTTACTAAAAATCTGTTTTAATGTTTTCCACATTGTCAATCTAAACGAAAATATGAGTAAATTTAGAATTGAATTAACAACCTTATAAATCAACAGAATATGAAAAAACTTTTTTTACTACTCTTGCTGTTCCCTTTCCTATTGGGATGTTCACAAAAAGAGAAAGAATTCACCGTTCTTCAATGGAACATTTGGCAAGAAGGAACTGTAATTCCCGGTGGTTACGACGCTATTGTGAATGAAATAGCCCGTCTTCGTCCGGACTTCGTCACATTGAGCGAAGTACGTAATTACGAAAACACCAATTTCACTGCCCGCCTAGTGCAATCATTAAAGGAAAAAGGAGAAACCTATTACTCCTTCTATACCTATGATACAGGTCTGTTAAGCCGATACCCCATCACTGATTCATTAACCGTTTTTCCCGAAAAGAATGACCACGGCAGTATCTATCGCCTTACAGCCGATATAAACGGACAGAAAATAGCAGTCTACACCGCTCATCTTGATTATTTGGATGACGCCTATTATAATGTACGCGGATATGATGGCTCTACTTGGGAAGAAATCCCTATCCCCACTACCGTAGAAGAAGTATTAAAGAGAAATGTAGCCTCACAACGCGATGACGCCATCAGACTATTCATTGAACAGGCAAAAAAAGATCGTGCAGCCGGCTACACCATCATTTTAGGAGGAGATTTTAATGAACCGTCACATCAAGATTGGACTGAAGAGACCAAAGACCTGTATGACCATCATGGCTTTGTAATCCCCTGGACAGTTCCTGTCCTGTTAGACGAAGCCGGATTGAAAGACGCCTATCGAGAATTCTATCCAGATGTATTAAACTATCCCGGCTTCACTTATCCTTCGGATAATCCGGCAAAGCCCGCCGACAAAATAACCTGGGCTCCCAAAGCAGATGAACGCGACCGTATAGATTACATTTGGTATTATCCCGAAAAGGGGTTGAAAGTGAAAGACGCCGCCATTTTCGGTCCGAAAAATTCCATAGTCCGTGCACAGCGTGTTCAGGAAACATCTAAAGACAAGTTTATAGAACCATTGGGCGTATGGCCTACAGACCATAAAGGAGTACTGGTTACTTTCCAATATCCCGCCAAATAATATCGTTTTTCCCAATATTTCTGTTATCTTTGTCCAATAACCTAATTTATTATCCTATGACCAAATGTACACATAAGCAGTTAATGACCGCCTGTATGTTAGCAGGCACATTGATGTTGGGAGCATGTACCAGTACTCCCCCTGTAACAAAAGAGGTATCCATTGTACCCATAACCAACCATCTGAGGAAACAAACGGTGCTTTTGTATTGAAAAGTAATACCTCCATCGGTGTTATTGACGCCGAACTAATTCCCGCAGCCGAGTATTTGGCCGATATGCTTTCCAGTGCCACAGGCTACGACCTTAAAGTAAAAGAAGGCGAAGGAACCATCACCCTTGCCTTGGGGGATGTTCAAGGAAAAGAAGGTGCCTATACCCTGACAGCCGAGAGCGATAAGGTCAACATTACAGGTAACTCTTACGGAGGTGTCATTGCAGGTATCGAATCCCTCAGACAGCTGTTTCCCCCGCAAATAGAATCTAAAGAAATTGTTAAAGGTACAGACTGGGCCATACCGGCCGTTAACATTCAAGATGCCCCCCGCTTTGAATGGAGAGGCATCATGCTGGACGTATCCCGCCATTTCTACACAATAGATGAGGTGAAAGAATTACTGGATGTCATGGCCCTTTACAAGATGAATAAATTCCACTGGCATCTTACCGATGACCAAGGATGGCGTATCGAAATCAAGAAATATCCTTTACTGACGGAAAAAGGAGCCTGGCGCAAATTCAATTCCCATGACCGCGAATGCATACGTCAGTCAAAGACTGATAACAATCCGGATATGGCAATTCCCGAAGACAAGATACGCATCGTAGAAGGTGACACCCTATATGGAGGCTACTACACTCAGGAAGATATCAAGGATGTCATAGCATACGCCAAAATACGAGGCATAGATATTATTCCCGAAATTGATATGCCGGGACACATGCTGGCAGCTGTGAGTAACTATGAAGGTGTTTCCTGTTTTAACGAAACCGGTTGGGGAAGCGTCTTCTCCTCACCTGTTTGTCCGGGGAAAGACTCTGCATTGGAGTTCTGCAAGAATGTTTATGCAGAACTGATAGCCCTTTTCCCCTATAAGTATGTACATATAGGAGGTGACGAAGTAGAAAAAACCAATTGGAAAAAATGTCCGGACTGCCAGAAACGTATGCATGACAATAATCTGAAAACCGAAGAAGAACTGCAATCATGGTTCATTCATGACATGGAGAGATTCTTTAACGGGAAAGGCAAAGAAATGATAGGCTGGGATGAAATCATTGAAGGCGGATTGTCTAAAACAGCCACCGTAATGTGGTGGCGCAGCTGGGTAAAAGATGCAGCGACCAAGGCAACGGCACAAGGCAACCCTGTCATTTTCACTCCTAACGGACAATTTTATTTGGATTATGCAGAAGACAAGAATTCTATGGCAAGCATTTATAATCTGGATACGACAGACAACCTGACTCCCGAGCAGCAGTCGCTGATTTTAGGAGTGCAGGGAAATATTTGGTGCGAATGGATTCCTTCCAACGCACGTATGCAATATATGGCCATTCCACGTTTGCTGGCTATTGCCGAATTAGGTTGGAGCAAACCGGAGCAAAAAGACTGGAATGCCTTCAAACAACGCCTGTCTGATCAGTTTGAACGTCTCAATATCATGGGTATCAATTACCGTATACCCGATTTGGAAGGCTTTAATGCCGTCAACGCCTTTATCGGTGAAGGAACCATCAATGTAACTTGCCTTGACCCCACTGCGGAAATTCACTATACCACTGATGGCAGTACTCCTACTTTACAATCTCCCGTATATGAAGGTCCCATCAAAGTGACTGAAACCACAGACTTTACTTTCTGCACCTTCCGCCCTAATGGAAAGAAAGGTGACATAGCCAAGACACGTTTCATCAAAAGTGAATATACCCCCTCTGTAACTGCCGCTCCTTCCAATCCGGGTTTGAAAGCTACATGGTACGAATTTAAAGGAAATAAATGCAGTGAAATAGAAAAAGCTCCGGTCAATGGTACTTATCCAGTGGAAGACGTTATGATTCCTAAAAAAGTAAAAGGAAATATCGGACTGATTATCAAAGGATATTTCAATGCTCCTCAAGACGATATCTACACTTTTGCACTCCTGTCCGACGATGGTAGTACATTGACCATAGACAGTGAACAGATAGTAGACAATGACGGACCTCACGGACCTAAGGAAATAGTGGGACAAAAGGCATTGGCGAAAGGATATCATCCAATGGAATTACGTTATTTCGACCAAAACGGAGGACAACTGAAATTAAAAGTAACAGGTAGTGATGGTAAAGAAATTCCGTTCACGCATCTCTATGCGCATTAATCTCACATAAAAAGTTTTTCCACCACAGATTATACAGATTTACATAGATTGAATTTCAATGAATTCTCCCATTCAATAATCTGCGTAATCTGTGGTGGAATTACATCAATCAGAAGTAAACTCCGAACCCTATCTTGAAGCCTAATTTACTAAATTCTGAAATATCACTAAAACTCAAGTCATAATATACAGACGGCTCAATAGTCACATTTCTGCCCAAGAAAAAAAGCATATCCGACTTCCGGTGTCAAACAAACCAGATTCTTTTTAAATCCTACACAAGAAAGGTGCTTATACGCCATTCCCAATCCTCCATAAATACCGCAACTGGAAAAATAATAACGTCCTTGTGCACCAATACTGGTTTCATCCATTCCATGTTCTATATAATTGCCCTTAAAATTCAGCAATACAGCCACATTATCGGCTACAAACGCACCACCGGTCAAAGCGAAACCAAAATTTGTACCCTCATTCTTGCTATGAGATAGGTCAAGCCCTGTCAATGAAGCATTCACATACCATACCTCCTTCTCAAATTGAGCATGTGCACTCAGTGCAGTCATTACCAACAGCATCAAGCTGACTAAAATTTTCTTCATAATGTTGTCGTTTAATAGTTAATTTTTTATTTTCCAAATCACGTTCACGTCTTTCCTCCGCCTTTTCTTTCTTACGAAGGACAATCCATAACAACGCTATTATCATATAGGATAAACCTACTGTGAGATACTTTTCCGTATCACTTATTTCCGTATTACGCGGAATAAAATAAACGGCCATCGCTGTAGTATAAACCAACAAAGCGACAGGCAACCAAATCGATTTTCTATATTTTTTCATAAACTATGCTGTTTTGTTTCCTATACCAACTTACAAACCCTATAGCGGCTACCAACGTGCAAAGACCACCGATTATATAAGATACATAATCAGAAAGTGCCAATCCTTCGGGAGCAATGCAAATATAAGTAGAACATACAGCCGTCATAAACAAGGCAGGAAACAAGGTAATATAATAATTCTTTTTCGCACGTACCAGAAAAACAGTGACCGCCCACAAAGTAAACACAGACAAAGCCTGATTACACCAGGCAAAATAACGCCATATCATATCAAATCCCGCCGCATCACGCTGACTGTACAACAATATACCGATAGTTACCGCAAAAATAGGAATACAAATCAATAAACGTTTCGCTATACTTTTTTGTTCCAAATGCATAAAATCGGCAACAATCAAACGAGCTGAACGTAAAGCGGTATCTCCACTGGTAATAGGAGCGGCAATTACCCCCAGTACAGCCAATAAACCTCCTATCGTACCCAACCATTCCTTGGTTATGCTGTCCACAATAATCGAAGCATTACTCTCCTCCATACCATTTTGATGAAAAAAACAAGTAGCGGCAGCAGCCCAAATCAATGCCACGATCCCTTCGGTCACCATCGCTCCATAAAAAATAGGACGGCCATACTTCTCATTCTTCATACAACGTGCCATCAACGGAGATTGTGTGGCATGAAAGCCACTGATTGCCCCACAAGCAATAGAAACAAACATGATAGGAAAAATTGGTAATCCGGCAGGGTGGGTATTATGCAGCCCGTCCGTAATTTCGGGCAATGCCGGATGATTCCATAACAACATCACCAAAATCCCCACCGCCATAAACAATAAAGCAATGGCAAACAACGGATATATTTTTCCTATAATCTTATCTACCGGCAACAATGTAGCCAACATATAATAGACAAATACGACTATAATCCAAAAAGTAACATCCATATACTCCGGAGTAAGTTTGGCAAGCAATCCGGCAGGTCCTGCCACAAAAACCGCTCCGACTAATATCATCAGCACAACCGTAAAACCGCGCATCAACTGCTTTGTGGGAAGGCCCAAGTAACGACCGATAATTTCCGGCAAACTCTCGCCATCATGCCGAATGGAAAGCATTCCGGACAAATAATCGTGTACCGCCCCGGCAAAAATGGTACCTAAAACAATCCACAAATAAGACGCCGTACCAAACTTCGCTCCCATTATAGCACCGAAAATAGGTCCTAAGCCGGCTATATTCAAAAATTGAATCATGAAAATCTTCCAAGTAGGAAGTGGAATAAAGTCAACACCATCCGCCATGGTCAGGGCAGGTGTCTTCCTTATCTTGTCAGGACCGAACACACGTTCCACATAACTTCCATACAAAAAGTATCCGCCTACAAGAACCAATAATGCAATAATAAAGGTTATCATATTCTATTTTTTGTTTTGTTGGGGCAAAAGTAACGAATTAATTGATTACTTCGTATCTTTGCCCTAAAATTAAAGTAAATGCGAACATTCTTTATAACTTTATTACTAGTCATAGTGAGTTTATCACCCGTTTTCTCACAACCTAAATATGAAATCCGTGCCACCTGGCTCACTACGCTCGGAGGAATGGACTGGCCTCGTAACAAGGCAGTAAACGCATCAGGCATCCGGCGTCAGCAAAAAGAATTATGTGATATACTGGATCGCCTGAAAGCCGCCAATTTCAATACGGTATTGTTGCAAACCCGTCTGCGCGGAGATATGATTTATCCTTCCGCCATAGAAACTTTCGCCGAATCACTGACAGGTAGCACAGGAGGGAATCCCGGATATGACCCTTTGGCTTTCGCCATCGGAGAATGCCACAAACGCGGCATGGAACTACATGCATGGATTGTTACGATTCCTGCCGGAAACACCCGTCAAGTACAATTGCAAGGACGTAGCTCCGTAGTACGGAAAAACCGGACTATTTGCAAACTTTATAAAGGTAACTGGTACTTGGACCCGGGAAATCCGGGAACCAAAGAATATCTGTCATGCATCGTAAAAGAAATAACTTCCCGTTATGATATAGACGGCATTCATTTCGATTACATCCGCTACCCTGAGCAAGCCGACAACTTTCCCGACAAGGACACCTACCGGAAATACGGCAAAGGTAAGGAGTTGAAACAATGGCGGCGTGATAATATCACAGATATTGTGCATAGGCTCTATACCGACATCAAGACTATCAAACCCTGGGTGAAAGTCAGCAGTTCCCCTATTGGCAAATACCGAGATACCAACCGATATCCCTCCCGTGGATGGAACGCTTATCATGTAGTTTACCAAGATGCTCAGAAATGGCTAAAAGAAGGTATTCATGATGCGTTGTTCCCGATGATGTATTTTCAGGGAAATAATTTCTATCCTTTTGCATTGGATTGGAAAGAGAATTGCGGTAACCGCTGGATAGTACCAGGTTTGGGCATTTATTTCCTCTCTCCCGACGAACAAAATTGGCCGTTGGACGAAATAGTCCGCCAACTTCATTTCACCCGTCAGATAAAACTAAACGGACAAGCCTACTTCCGCAATCGTTTTCTATTGAACAACACCAAAGGCATTTGGGACGAACTCCAAGAGAATTTCTATACCACTCCGGCATTGATTCCCCCAATGACCTGGATGGACAGCATCCCCCCATCCACTCCGGCCATGCCTTCCCTGCAACTGTTGCCGGACGGCAAAATGCACATGAGCTGGCAGATTTCCACAGATAACAACGGAGGTCTTGTCACCTATCATCTTTATGCCTCGGATACCTATCCGGTAGATATCACAGATGCCGGAAACTTACTGGAAACCTATCTCACCCATACGGAATACGAATATACCCCTACTTCACCTTGGCGACAAAAACGTTATTTTGCCGTAACAGCTGCCGACCGTTTTGGAAACGAAAGTGCTCCCTTGGAACTGAATGCAATTTCAGAAACGGACATGCCTTTACTAAATGACGGAGATATTCTCACCCTGCCTGAAATAAAAGAGGCAAAGACAGTGAAAATATTTACTGCTACCGGTGAAGAAATAAAATATTTTGTTTATGCACCCCAAATGTCCATAGCCTCATTACCCGGCGGATTCTATACAGTATATATCTTGAATAATGCAGGAGCACAAACCTTTGTCGGAACAATCGTAAAATAAACACATAGCAAAAAGTAAATTTGGGCAAAGCGTAGCGAAGTACATTCAAAGTGTTATTCTACGTGAAGAAAGGCAGTGCCAAACCCAACGGCAACCTGCCTCTGATGTGTTGTATCACGGTGGACGCGGAAGTTGTAACAAAATACTCAAAGATATAGGCATACAATGCGGTTTCAAGGTTTGTTTGACCTACCACGTGGCAAGACATTGTGCATTGTCTTTATCGCTCAAATTGAATGGGTTGCAAAGATTGGCTTCTTGATAGGTAACGATTTAGAAACGAGCGAAGTTCTGTATTCTGCCTTGTTAAACCCAAAGAACGCTGACTTCAAATGCAAAGGTAGTGGATTAGTTTGGATTATTATCATTCTTGTCCTTTAATCTTTTGATTTCTTTATCAAAATCACTTTCAAGCAAATCCATTTCGCGTTTGCGATAGATGGCGAATTCCTTTTCTGCCTTTTCAATCGCCTGTTTATGTGAAATACGTCCCTTATCAATCAAAACCTTTCGTTTATGGGCAATAATCTGATTATCCAATGCCTCTATCCAATCTTTCATGGTCATGGGATTCATTTCCAATGCCTGGAACTCGGCAAAGTCCAAGAAACCGGAAACAAGCAGATTCAAACGCTGGAGTTCTATTTCTGACAAATAGTTCTTGGCAATCTTCACATCATCCTTAGTCACATAGTTGCCTTTGAAGTTCGTCATACCCACAAACGGCTTCTCATTATCCACACGATTGTAGATAACTTCCGCTGCCGTATTTTCGTGAACGGCATAATGGAGCTTGTTTTGCACGGTGGCAAAAAACATCTTTGTCATCTCGTCCCGTGGGTTATAGTCCGTGGCTGTGGCATATATGTCCGTAACCTGTTGATAGAAGTTACGTTCACTACTACGAATATCCCTGATGCGTTGCAGCAACTCACGGAAGTAACGATTACCCCCTTGCTTCAACCGCTCATCATCCATAGCAAATCCCTTTTGGATATATTCATGAAGCCGTTGAGTCGCCCAACGGCGAAAACGGGTTGCAACCTGAGATTGCACACGATAGCCCAAGGCGATAACCATGTCAAGATTGTAATGGTCAATGTTACGTCTCACCTGACGATTGCCTTCCCGACGAACTAACAAGAATTTCTTGTTAGTTGCTTCTGTGAATAATTCTCCGTCTTTATAGATGTTATCTACATGTTGGCTGATATTCTGTTGTGTAGTACAATATATTTCCGCCAACTGATTCTGTGTCAGCCACAAATCTTCATCGGAAAAGCGAACAGACACACGTATTATCTCATTATCGTCTTGATAGAGTATTATTTTGTTATTCTCACTCATGATTAGCGATTGTCTTTTTTCTTGGAATTTGAACGATAAAGGCTATCAGTGATGATACCTCTAAATATATCTTCATTAAGAAATTCTAAAGTACGATTTAGCTCAACAACATTATTGGTCGGTAACACTAACTCATTGTTCCCATTAATTTGTGCATTGATTCCATATTTCTTTAAAAGACTTGTTTTCGTTCGAAACGTCTTTCGCATAAAAGTAGCAATGTTGTTTGTGCTAGATAATAATTTTATGAGTCGACGAGTTTTTATGTTTGCGATATGTTTTATATTCTCTGCATTTACATCTATACCTTTTATTTCGCCAAATGATTCAATTTCTGTATTTGTGGCTTCTGTAACAAAATCTATTAGCGAAAATATTTGATTTGCAATTGTATAACTTTGAAAGTACAATTTCCCATTTTCATATATTGCATGAATTTTATCTTCTACGATAAAGGCAGAAGTATTCATTTTAGCAAAAATGTTTCCATGCTCATCTTGCAGTTGGCTTCTTGCCATGTCTGTAAGGCTGATATAGTCTTCTTCATTGTATTTGACAACGCTAATATCTGTATTTTGAACGGTAATTTTTGCCATTGTAATTGATGCATTGAGTTTCAATCACAAAGATAGCTATAATTTGTGAGGTTGCATTCTTTTTATATGGACTATCTACAAAGATAGGATGCAGTTTTTTTGATAGTAGGCATTATTCCCCGAATAATTTTATTAACTTTATAAATGCAAAGAGTTATTTGACAGCATAGCACCGCAAATCGCTGATATTCGCACGGTTGCTAAATCGTTACCTCTGTTTCTCAAATACTACGCTAAAAGTTTATTCTTCAATCGGTTGCATCAAACTGATGAAAATCTAAAATAAAAATGCAAACTGCTTCTTTGGCATGACACATTATGTCGTTGCAGATGCCCGGCTCTCAAAAAGTTTGTCTGCCGGGCATATCCATCTTTGTCGTTAAGTTATAATCTGATAAAACTTTACGTACTGTTATTTTTTGTTTCCGCACTGCAATGTTTTTGTTCCGCCACCGTATTATGCTGATATACAACGACATGCAGTGACAGAATTTTCTGTATCCCCACAAAGTGTTTTTTTCGTTTTTCCTTGTAGAAGCCAGCTTGTCAGATGCCGGTTGTCATATTGGATACGTAATCCTGGTATATTTACGGCAGTATCCGTGCAAGAAGAGTGCACCATCTGTACCATCACCCAGATGAACAGGCCCTGTCATTCGGGTGAATAGCCGTTGTCACCTGTGTGAAACTGCCGCTTCACACAGGTGAAGCAATAAAGCCATAAAGCTGTTTTCATGGTAACATACTGCCGGCAAGGTACATCTGTTGGAGTTTTGCCGCTATGGGTGTGGTGGGCGCAATGTGGTACATTGACCGCCGATTACCAACCGTTTCGGGGCCTTTACAGATATTTTCACACCGGAACATACTGATAATGAAAACGATGAGGTGACGGGGAAATTTTATATTTCACGTTAAATTAGGCCGTGTTTTCTTTATAGTCTTTAAGATCTTTGATATGGATGGGGGATGGTTTGTACTATGCGTCTTTCTTTATAACGCTATATTGACAAGGCATTGTACAAAATCAGACTTGCTGATCCGACCGGCACAAGGAGCGGAGCAAATACCCATAAAGCCGTTCAGGCAGGGGCGAGACTTGCCGTAATCTCGGGGAAATTGCTTGTTACACCGGGGCAATTTGTAAAT
>ENA-OQBD01000574-OQBD01000574.1-human-gut-metagenome-genome-assembly--contig:-NODE-574-length-19583-cov-4.297749_pt1 | contig 19583 bp, 19 predicted proteins | sample MGYA00242742_ERZ504543 | MGnify/ENA primary metagenome ERZ504543 (study PRJEB26092, sample SAMD00036239) | human gut metagenome | host: Homo sapiens | study: EMG produced TPA metagenomics assembly of...
GGTATTACCGTATTGCTCCAAGAGGCGTGGTCTTGTACGCCAATTTGATGATATTTTTCTTCTATGTTGTCGAGTTCAGAGAGGGTTTGAGCAAGATCTTTATTGTTGCGAACCACGGTTACATTCTTGGTCATGAGCGCTCCGAGTTCTTCGTGAAGGGCATAGGGGTTAATTGGTCCTGCGAGAGCACCTAACGTGCGGTAATCGGATTCGTCGTTTGCGACAGCCTGGTCGAATACCTGCGAAGAAATGCTTGCAGAACCCGAGCTAAGTCCTTTGACATATTCGACAGCAGAAGGACCCGCAACTGATCCAGCGTAAACTGCAGACAAAAGGGAATTCGCCCCAAGTCGATTGGCGCCATGTTGAGAGAAATCACATTCACCTGCGGCGAACAATCCTGGAATAGAGGTTTGCTGGTTGAGATCAACCCACAACCCGCCCATAGAATAATGTACGCTTGGCGCTACGCGCATTGGCACTTTGCGAGGATCGGGGCCGACAAACTTTTCGTAAATATCGAGAATTCCACCGAGTTTTACGTCGAGAATTTCAGGTTTTATGTGGGATACGTCAAGATATACAACATTCTTACCATCAATTCCGAGATGCTGATTTACACAGACATCGAATATTTCTCGCGCAGCAATATCTCGAGGCACCAAGTTTCCATAGGCGGGATATTTTTCTTCGAGAAAATACCAAGGTTTTCCGTCTTTGTAGGTCCAGATACGCCCACCTTCACCACGGGCAGATTCACTAATGAGACGGTTTTTATCCTCTCCCGGGATAGCGGTTGGATGGATTTGGACAAATTCGCCATTGGCATAAAGCGCACCTTGTTTATAAACGCGTGCTGCAGCATAGCCTGTGTTGATAGTTGAATTGGTAGATTTCCCAAAAACGGCTCCGCATCCACCTGTTGCTATTATTACTGCCTCGGCTGGGAAGGAACGTATTTCCATCGAGGATAAATTTTGGGCGGTAATCCCACAGCAGGTTTCGTTATGAATGATGGCGGAGACAAATTCCCATCCTTCAAAAACATGAACTTTGCCTTCAACTTCAAGGGCTCGTACTTGTTCGTCAAGAGCATAAAGAAGCTGCTGGCCGGTGGTTGCTCCAGCAAATGCGGTACGACGCTTCTGAGTTCCGCCAAAACGCCTTAAATCAAGCAATCCTTCTGGGGTTCTATTAAACATAACTCCCATGCGGTCAAACATATGAACAATGCGGGGTGCAGCCTCAACCATGCCGCGAACTTGGTGTTGATTTGCTAAAAAATCTCCCCCATAAATTGTGTCGTCGAAATGCTTATCTATAGAGTCGCCTTCGCCTTTCGTATCAAGTGCGGCATTGATGCCTCCCTGGGCGCATGCTGAATGAGACCGTTTGACAGGAACAAGAGAAAAAAGATTAACCGAGAGTCCTGCTTCGACAATTTTTAAAGTTGCCATTAATCCGGCAAGTCCACCGCCAACTACGGCAATCGTTCCTTTACTCATATGAAATCCTTTCAAAAAAGTCATAAGCAAATGCCAGGGAAATCAATTAGGAATGCGGGGTTTTCATAAAAAGGTCATTTGGTAAGCGAGGTACCCTGGACTGTTTGGGCTATCGATAAAGTGGTAAGTAAAACAATCAAACGAACGCAAAGAGCGCTTTCATGCTAAAAGCAGCAAAAACAAAAAATACAACGATGAGAATATATTCGGATATTTTTTGCGATCGGGGAGTAAGGGTGATGCCCCACGTGATCAGAAAAGTCCAAAGTCCATTTACGAAATGATAGACACAGCAAAGAAGACCAAGGGCAAACAAGGTAAGCCCGAGAGGATTGCCAACAATGCCTGCGACCATGGCAAAACTGGGGTCTACGCCTGTAAGTTCAACTTGAAGTTTTGTGCCGTAGATATGCCACGCCACAAAGAGAAGGGCGATAAGTCCCGTAATCCGCTGAAAGACATAGCGCCAATTACGGAAATAGGTAAAAGTGCCTACGGTAACGCTTGAAGTAAAAGCTAAATACACGCCATAGAGTGCATGAAACAATAACGGCAGGAAAATAATGAAGGTTTCGAGCACTATTTTGTAGGGCATGTGCGCTAAGAAGGTGCCTACCGTATTGTAAGGGGCGCTTCCCCAATTGGCAGAATAATTTACCAGCATATGAAAGCAGAGAAATATTCCTAAAGGAATAACTCCCGCAAAGGAATGAAGCTTGCGTAAAAATGGTGTAGTGCGATTAACCACGCGCGTTGTGTTATTCATTGATCCCCTTTTTGATGACATGCAAGAAAATGCTTAGCAAAGGACTTCAGTTAAAACATAAAAGACGCAACGGGAAAGTTTTTCGCCGAATGCTGTTTGAATAAGCTTGTGCAAGATTTATACATTCCCTCTTTGTAAAACCTATTTGCACAACATAAAAAGCCCTCTGACTTGCATTAATAGGAGTATAGCGCTCTTTTCGGTTTCAAACGGAGGCAAGGTATTTTCTTTGCACGCTAAAACTGCCTAAATTGATATTTATGGGCTATGAAATGGCCTTTCGTTCTCTCGATAATGCGACGGAGTGTGTCTCAGTGTTTAATTGACGCTTTTTGTTCTAGTTGTTATACTTCATATATAACAGATATAACAGATATAACAGATATAACAGATATAACAGACTGGTTTTTCGGGCGGTGATCAACGTGATTATTCGAATAAATAAGATGTCTGAAGATCCGATTTATATTCAAATTCGAGAACAGATAATTGCTGCAATAGCACAAGGAGTTCTTCGCCCAGGTGATAGCTTACCGAGCGTCCGATCTTTAGCTAACGACCTGGGAGTTAATCTGCATACGGTAAATAAAGCATATGCCGTACTGCGCGATGAAGGATATCTCATCATGCGAGGCAGATCGGGTGCTTTTGTTGCTGAGCCTCTTCAGGAGTCCTGCGCAAAAGCGTCAATTGCACAGGAGCAATTGCGAGAGAAGCTGAGAATTCTTGTTCAGGAGCATAAAGCCTTAGGAGGATCAGCGCAGACCTTTTTAAGCGAGGCGGAAACGCAAGTGGCACAAGTGTATGGAGACCCTGGAGTTGCGGGCGCAAAACGAAACGTTTCTGTACTGGGACTTGATGAAAAAGGGGAGATGCTTAAGCAGGAGAGGTTTAGTAGCGGTTCTCTTTCTGGTGCTTCTCGCCTATCAGATAAGTTCCATTCGCAAGAGGGGTAGGAGGTAAGATCATGTCTGTGGGAATTGCTCTCGTTTTTGTAGTCATATTTGCCTTGATGGGATTGCTTCTTGCCGCAACCCCTTGGTTGATGAAAAAGCAAGAGTGCTTTGCGGTTACGGTTCCTGAATTTGCTCAAAACGATGCACGCTTGCGTATGTTCAAGCACCGATATGCAGCGATAATGCTCATTGTAACTATTGCCAACTGTGTAATTGTGGGAGCAATATTCTTGCTGGGAGCTTCTTCTGAGGGTTCGTCTGCTTCGGTTGACTTTTCGACAGTATCTGCTTCCTTGTCAGAAAGCAGTACCTTTTTGGTTTGGTTTCTTATAGGGGGCTCACTTCTTCCTCCCCTTATATCTTTTGGATTAATGCTCTATTACCGTCGTAAAGTTACTGTTTTAAAAAGAAAGAAGGTTGGGTCGCACAACGGGACGAGCATGCTGCAGTGTCAGGAGAAGGCGATATTCCAAAGCCTTTGTCTTTGAAATGGAATTGGCTTTACGTGGCGGTTATTGCCTCTACTGCATTAATTGGATTTGTTGGCTACCCTCTTATGCCCGACATGATTCCTATGCATGCTGATTTTTCTGGCAATGTGACAGACTATGAACCTAAGTCTTTTGGAGTGGTGGGGTTTCCTGTTTTTGTCCAGACCTTTATGGCAGTCTGCTTTTTGGTCTGTCATGTAATGATTCTTCGTTCTAAACAACCCATTGATCCGCAACGTCCGGTTACCTCTGCACTTGCGTATGGGATGTTTGCTCGTGCCCAAACCATGTATTTGTTGGCAGTGGGGGTACTGATTTCTGCAGCTATTGGGTTACTTTTTATGTTGTCAGCACTTGATTGGATATCATTAGGCCAAGTGGCAATTGTGATCATGGTGCTCGTAGTGGCAATCTTAGTTCCGGGCGTGATTATCTCTGTAGTATATGGCCAGTCTGGTGCGCGGATGATTCGTCGCTTGAGCGAATCGAGCGAAATTCTTTCCGACGATGATTCGTATTGGAAGTTGGGTATCTTTTATTGGAATCCCCAAGATCCAAGCGTGGTGCTGCCTGAACGCTTTGGCATTGGATGGACTTTTAATTTTGCACGTCCGATTTCCTGGCTAGTAATTGGTTCTTTTGTTGTGCTGACGATTGTTTTTGTTGCGGTAATTGGTGTGTTGGTAGGGGTGTGAAAACATGAAACGAATCTTGTTCTATTTGGCATTTGCTTTTATTCCAACTTGGCTTTATTGGTTTGGTGTTTCATATCCATTGGCGCAGGAAGTAAACGGAGGGCTGGCATCCTCTTCGCTGCTGCAACTCTCTATTGCACCTGCAATGTTTTTCCCTGCAATTGCGGTTGTTCTCACTCGTTTGATTACTCGTGAAGGCTTCAAGCCCGCATTTATTTTTCCGGTTGCTTTTAAGAAAACATGGAAGTTTTGGCTTTTAGGTTGGTTTGGTCCTTCATTTCTTGTTCTGGCTGGTGCGGCGGTTTATTTCATATTAAATCCGAATGACTTTACCCTAGACGACGCGCTGATGATTACTACCTCTTTTGCTTCTGCGGGAATGACTGACGTAAGCGCCGAGCAAATACATGCGTTAATTTCAGTACAGCTTGGGTTTGGTATTTTGGTGGGACCCCTGTTGAATCTTATTACTGGATTTGGTGAAGAATGGGGCTGGCGTGGGTACCTGCTTCCTAAGATGATACAACGCTTCAAGATTGTACCTACTCTGTTAATCTGCGGAGTGATTTGGGGGCTTTGGCATGCGCCAGTAACAATCCTGGGGCACAATTACGGGATTGGATATTGGGGATATCCCGTAACAGGTATCCTTGCTATGTGTGTACTGTGCATCGTAATGGGAACCTTTTTAAGTTATGTGACGCTACGTTCGGGTAGCTGTATTCCGGCGGCGTTGGCGCATGGTGGATTTAATGCGATGGTTTCAGCGGGGATGCTCTTTTCGTATACGGGCGGAAACAGCTTTATCGGTCCTATGGCAACAGGAATCTTAGGTGGTTCTGCTCTTATTGTCTGTGCGGTAATTATGGCGATTCTTCTGGTAAGAAGCGAAAGGCGAGGGGAGGCGCTTATGCGTACCCGAGAGAACCTTCAATAGTTGTAATTGGGGCTTGGCAATTTTGGGTCAGCGAAGATAGATAGCATGCCCTTTCAATACGCGGTAAGATGGATAAAATTAAGCAAAAACACTGCGTTTTACATGGAGTAATAATTCAAAAAGGACGCTGACATGAAAAAAATGAATCGGCATGTTTCAGATACCGTATTGATGTTTGAAGGCGGAGGTATGCGCGCAAGCTATACCTCCGCAATGGCATCTCTCTTAATGGAGCAGGGTATAACTTTTGATTACGTTTGTGGTATTTCTGCTGGCGCAAGCAATACGGTCAATTTCCTTTCAGGGGATATCCAGCGAACACGAGAGAGCTTTGTTGATTTAGTAATGGAGCCCGAATTTGGCGGGCTCTCAACGTTTTTACAAGGCAAGGGAATGTTTTCTGCTGAATGGATTTACGAAGAGACCGGCTTGCCAGGAGGGGTACTTCCTTTTAACTTTGACGCATTTTGGAATAATCCTACTCCTTGTGCAATTCAGGGCTTTGATCGTGATACGGGAGAAACGGTCGTTTGGCACAAGGAAGATATGGCGACGTTGAAAGATCTCATGGTTCGCGTTCGCGCAAGCAGTACCTTGCCTTTTGTTATGCCCGCAGTCCATATTGATGGTCATGTATATTACGATGGCGGATTGGGACAGGGCGCAGGAATTCCTTTGCAGCTCGCGCTGGATTCAGGCTGCTCTCGGATTTTTGCCATTTTGACACGTCCGAAGGGTTTCAGAAAACCTGCTCCTGACATTGGTCGTTCTGCTCGCATGATTGCAAATAGCTACCATAAATATCCCTATGTACGCGAAGCGCTGCTGACGCGCAATGAGCGCTACAACGCTGAGTTGGAAAAGCTTGAGCAGCTTGCAGCAGAAGGCAAGGCTTATATTGTTTATGCCGATAAAATGGCGGTCGAAAATAACACTACTGATATTAAAAAGCTACGTTCGAGTTATTTTGATGGATACAATCAAGCACAAAAGGAATTTCCCCGTTGGCTTGAATGGTTGGGGATTGAATAGAAACAAATTGAATAGAAACACGCCTTTTATAATTCTTTGTTTGCCGATAATTGAGTAGAGGGTGACAAGAGCCTATTGTGCTCTGCCGCCCTCATTTTGTTAATAGTTTCAGCCTGTTGAGGGCGCGAAGCGTCCGAAACAATGAATCATCCGCTATGCGGGTGATCAGTAATTAATGACTTCAGCTTGCTGAAGATGTGAAGTGTCCAGAACAACGAATCATCCGCTGAGCAGATGGATATTGTTTCTTAAAACTACGCCTTAAGCGGTCGGTTTGGATTTTGACACATTTTAGGCTCGTGTGTATTTTTGTGTTTGATCGTTTCAGAATAATATTCCACAAATGTGAAGTATCTTATTTAAAAAATAAACACTAGTATAGAAAATGTTGTATAAATTCATGGAGCTCGAAGTGATATTTAGAGATTCGTGAATTTGAGAATTGTTTTTAAATTAATTTTATACACACAAGACCAAAATGTGACAAAACTTGCAATTCGCAAACATAAAAGTGCATGCAAGCTGAAAATGTGGCAGATATAGTGACTGCTTTGATGACGAATTTGCCGATTACAGCAGCGGTGGGCCTGGCGATTACTGCGGCGGTAGATTTGGTGGTTGTTGTAGCCGTGGTGGATTTAGGAGTCATTGCTGCAGCGATAGGTTTGCTGATTGCAACAGCGGCGGGCCTGATGATTGCTGCGACGATTTCTGTACCAACCTGCTAAAAACAGCAACTTTAGACGCTAGAGAGATCTAACACTAGAGAGGCCTTACGCTGGTGGGGTCTAATACTAAAGAGTCGTATATCGCAAGAGGGCTAAAACCTCACGGTCCTACATAAAGGTAATGCCTAGCAGCTCAAATAAACTTCCCCAAGCTACCCCTATAATAAGGAGCCCGACAAGAATAAAAATGTTTTGTCGAAGGCGATGATTTTCGCTGAAGAGAACAAGAATGCCTACTCCAGCAGATACGAGTAATCCTGAAATCATTGCTCCCGTTCCCAGCATGCCATCAAGATAAAGCTGAGTGATGACTACGCTTGCTCCGCAATTAGGAATTAAACCTACTAGCGCAGATCCAAAAATGGCAATTCCAGGATTCGTTACTAAATAATTTGTAATGGCATCCTCGCCTGCAAGCTCCATCACTGCTACGAGTGCAAATGAGATGAGATACACAATGATGGTCACCTGAAGCGTATGCTTAAGGGCGCTTATCAGGATATCTTTCCAGCTGCTTGATTCTTCGGAAACGCTGCAGCTGGGATTGTGACAGTGATGATGAGAAAAGGGCTGTTCGAGCTCTGTCCCAGTAAGGTGATGTCCATGGGGGCAGGTGCAAGAAACGGGATTATTGTGTGAATTGGCGCAGGAGATGGAATGCTCATGGGAGCAGGCGAATCCGGCTTTGCGCTCATGTCCATGGTCGTGGTTGAGCCCATGCTCGTGCTTGTGGTCGTGGGCATGCCCATGTTCGTGCTCATGCTCGGACTCATGTTGGCGATCATGTTCGTGTTCGTACTCGCGATTTTCCGTGTGGGTGCAACTAACGCCATGACCAAGGTCACGTAAACGTTTCTCTTCATGCTTTACTTCAGACCTAACGCGTAAGCGCAAAGCTCCATCAATGGCGAATCCCATGATCATACCAATAGCAATTTTTGTTCCAATTATCGAAAGCATAATAAGGGGATCAACCTGCTCAGCGATAAATAGAGGAAGCATTTCGTCTGAAGTAGATAAAAATACTGCAAAAAGGGTGCCAAGCGTAATTGCGCGACTAGCATAGAGCGCAGAACCTGCAGCGGAGAATCCGCACTGAGGAACAGCGCCCAAAAGAGATCCTACAAAAGGACCAGCTATGCCAGCTTTTCGTACTAGGACAGCTGCTTTATTGCCTGCCTTATGTTCGAGAAGCTCAAGCAGAATATAGGTAGCGAGCAAAAAAGGAACCAAATAGATGGTGTCTTCAAAAGCGTGTTCGAGAAGGTGGGGGAGAAGTTCCATTTATTAAGCCTCCGCATCTTTGAGGCATTTTTCGCATAAGCCATACAGTACGGTTTTTGCTGGATTAATGCGCACATGGTGATGTTCAATGACGTGCTCATAGAGATGTTGAAGCTCTCCGCAGTCAATAGGAGAAAGATCGCCGCATTGCTCGCATTTTAGAAAGAAATAGACATTCTCGGGCGAATTTTGCAGATAGCGATAACAAACTCCATCGATGCCTTCGATGACGCAACGTGTAATAATGCCTTCTTCTTCGAGGCGATCAAGGTTGCGGTAAATCGTTGCGGTGCCAACTTTCTCATGTCGGGCTCTGAGGGCTTCGGTTACGTCTTTGATAGTGATAAAAGAGCCTTGATGCAGGCGAATGCAATCGAGAATCAATTCTTTTTGTTTAGTTTTATATTGTCGCGGAGACGACATCCTGCTTCTCCTTCGCAAGGTTTAGGTGCAAAAATGAAAACGATTCTCATTTTATGGAATACCGAGAGAGAGTCAACGAATTTGAGAAAGTTTCTCAAATTTAAAAAAGACGAGGATTAACCACAAAATGGCTGATTAATTGGAAAAAGTCTGACTAACTTCGAGCTTAGGGTTTGGGTAATGATCGTATTTGGCTACAAGAATTAAGGCTTTTTTGACATGTTTGTGATGCCTTTGTGTGATAATTGTGAATATAAGAAGGGTAATTCGTTATTAAAAGGTTGCTTAGCAGTCTTTTAATAAAGCTAAAAGGGTGGGTCTTCTTTGTGGTAAGAAGATTTCTCCTATTGGAAGGGGAAGCCATGGACGAAAAAGATAAGAATATCCTGCAGCCTCAGCAACCGGGCGAAGAAATAAAAGAAACATCTCAACCAGCTCAGCCAGAACAGGCGCCGCAGCCGACTCAGCCTGCACAACCAGTTCAGCCTGATCAGGCAGTAGAGTCGCAGCCAGCGCAACCTGTTCAGCCTGCAGAGCCAACTGCGCCAATGCCGCAAGCTCAGCCTCAGCAGCCAGCCGAACAACCAGCCCAACCTGTTCAGCCTGATCAACCGGCGCCGCCTTCTGGTGAGCCTGTACAGCCTCCGACATCTGAGGTCCCTGTAGCACCAGCAACGCCGCAACCCGCACAGCCAGCGCAGCCTCAGCCAGCGCAACCCGCACAGTCGGTTCAGCCCGAGCAACCCGAGCAGCCAGCTCAACCCGCACAACCAGCGCAGCCTCAGCCAGCGCAACCCGCACAGTCGGTTCAGCCCGAGCAACCCGAGCAGCCAGCTCAACCCGCACAACCAGCGCAGCCGGCTCAACCCGAGCAGCCAGCTCAACCCGAGCAGCCTACTCAGCCATACTCAGGTACTCCACAACCGCAGCCTGCTGCTCCGCCACAACCTGGCCAAACTCCGACGCAGCCAATGCAACCTGGCGCTGCGCCTCAACCACAGGCGGCACCTCAGCCACAGCAACCTGGCGCTGGATACGTACCACCTCAACCAGCATCAATTCCTGGTGCAGGTGTAGGGATGAAGCCTAAGGGCACAGCGGCTTTGGTTTGCGGTATTATTTCGATCCCTGTCGCGTGGTTTAGTCCTCTTATTGCTGTGATTTTGGCGGTAGTGGCTATTGTTCTCTCGCGTCGTGCCGTAAAACAAACAGGTAAAAACGGCAAGACAACAGGCGGTTTGATCTGTGGCATTGTAGGTATCGTGTGCGCCATAGTGTCGTTTATTATCGGTATGGTTTTTGTCGATATCTCTTATTGGCGGCTCTTTAAGCGGAACAACGCAATCATCTTATTCGGGCAGCACTTCTACCGAGTCGACAAGCGACCTTACTGCCGATGAGCAGGCATGCTACGATTTGGGCATTGCGAAACTTGAGCAGCTTAAAAATCAAGACGGAGAAATTGTTACCTATCTTGCCACTGAGCTTGATCAGGGGTTTGAAGAGAGCATGGGTGTAACTCATGAAGACCTGGGCACCAATTCGGAAGAGTTGGCTCGCTGGATGCTTACTGATTTCAATTACACCTATGACGGAGTTTATGTAGACGAAGAAGAGGGTACGGCAACTATGTACGCCGATCTCGAAATGCGTGACTCCTTCTTATTCATGAACAACTTCTACGATTTGGCAAATGATTTTGTTAATTCAGGAGAAGCTGAATCGATGACAGCCGATGAAGCAGCGCAGCGATTGGGCGAATATTACAAGCAAGCCATGGATGAAACCACTGACATGACGAGCTACTATACCGCAATCGATTTTGTTAAGAATGCTGATGGCACCTGGTCTGTTGACGAGGACGCATGGAATGACGAACTGGGCTTTATGTTTGGCATTTATTAATCCTTGTCTTAGTTCTTCTGTTTAGGCACAACTGCCGCAAGAGTAATTTCTTGCGGCAGTTTTTTATGGTTCTTCCCTGGAATCTCGATGCTTGTTTCTTGTATGCTCTACGAACAGGCAAGGTACGTACAAGTTAGCTACTATAATCTGAATACAAGCTCGAAAGAGTAACCGCAAGAGTAACAATAGCTCGCAGAGAGCACGAACGTGAACTGAAAACGCTTAAAGAGGCGTACTCAGAGAGGATACGAATTCAGCTCGTATGCAAGGAAAACATCAAAAACAATCAAAGCTACAGGCTTCTTTTATAGACAAAGCGCGTCAAATGACGCAAAAAATTACTTCTTCTCTTCCCGGCACTTCTCGATCTGAATCGCAGGAAGAATCTTATGGAGGGCCTGCGCGTACTCAGGCAGATCAGTTTGGCAATAGGAGAAGACAGCGAAGAGCTTCTCGTAAGCAAAATGTAATAAAGCGGGTAGTAAATCGTTGGTGCAATCGTTTATTAGGTGTCGTAACGGAAGGTTCTTTTGACCAAGAGGAAGAATTTGCTTCCCATAGAACCTCACGGGATTATATCTGCAACACTATCGGCACGGGCGCATGGGGAATGGTGTTTCCCTTTTTGACCATTGTAGTTACCCAGCTCAGTGGCACGGAGCAAGCGGGCATGTTTTCTATGGCTTTCATCATCGGCACCTTACTGATGATTGTGGGAAATTACGGTGTTCGCACTTATCAGGTGTCCGATATCGGAGAAAAGCACTCATTTTTTGATTATCAAATCAATCGTTGGATTACCTGTATCATTATGATGCTGGTAGCTTATGGGTACTGCTCTTTGCGTGGTTATGATCCAAATATGTTCAGCATCTGCATGGCGGTTTGTACCTACAAAATGATAGATGGCTTAGCCGATGTGTATGAAGGGCGCTTGCAGCAGATGGATAAACTCTATCTCGCGGGAATTTCACAAGCGTTTCGTTCTGTTGTTGTCTTTGTTGTATTCTCGTTGGCGCTGCTTATTACACGAAGTCTAGTGGTAGCAAGCATCGCTATGGCGGTAGCAGCGGCATTGACTTTTGTGGTACTTACGTTCCCCCTTGCTCATTTGGAAACACCCCGTTCTCGAGGCAGAAGCCTGGCCAGTATTGCGGCGCTGTTTAAGCAGTGCTTCCCCGTATTTATTGCCCTGTTTATGTATGCCCTCATTGATAACATGCCTAAGTTTGTCATGGAGGGTGTTCTTTCTTACGATAATCAGCTGTATTTCAACGCACTGTATTTCCCTGCGCAAGCGATCTTGTTGACGGTGGGATCTATTTATAAGCCACTTCTTGTTCGTATGGCTCAGATGTGGGCAGATGCCGAAAAACGTCGTCGATTCGACTTGGTTATCTTGGCGATTGTCGCGGTGGTTATCGTGATTACCTTGGCGGTCATTTTCGTGATGGCAACCATCGGTATTCCTGTTATGAGTTTTATGTACGGAGTGGACTTTGAACAGTTCCGCGGCTTGAGCTATATCATGATAGCGGCTGGCGGTGTAACTGCAATTATCGACTTTATTTATCAGGTAATTACAGTTCTCCGACGCCAGAAGTCAGTTATGAAACTTTATGTAATAACGTTTGGCTTCTCGCTTTTGTTCCTATTTTGCTTATCGACTTTACGGGCTTGCCCGGTGCGGTAATTGGATACCTGATTGTAATGACCATTTTGCTCGTGCTGCTAGTGTGGGAGTACGCCAGTATCCGTTGGGAACTGCATCGTCATCCCGAGCGGGTTGAGGAAACTTTGGCAGGTGAAGAGGCAGCAGCGCGTGCTTATGAAGAAAGCGTTGCTGGTACTCGGGCTCGTCGCGCGAGAGAGACGCGTAACCAAGGAACGGAAGCTCCGAGAGCTTCCCATGCAAGGGGAGTACCTCAAGTGCCTCGTTCGAATGAGTTTTCCGCAAGGCATGGTTCTCATTCGGTCAATGAGAGGCGAACTCCTTATGAAAGCCGCATGCAAAGCGAAGAGCGTATTCCAGGCGAAGAACGAGTGCCAAGTGAAGCGCGACTACGTGCTCGTCAGGAACGCGAAGAGCGAAAGGCTCGTGAAGAAGCGCGTATTCGAAGGGTGCGCAGGGCCTACGATGGGGTGCGAGGAAGTGCTGATCGCGCCAGCCAAGCAAAGAATCAACATATGAGTCGCAATCGTACAGAGTCTGGTGATTACACCGAAATTGTTGCATCGATTGATGACGACTTTAATGAAAAAAGGCTTCAGTAACGAAGCCAGTAATTCGCTCTTGCTGATCCTTGTAGAGCTTTATTAGCTGTCTTGTTTTTCAGTAGGGGATAGATGCTTAGTTTCTTTTGATTCTTTTGAACCCTGAAGAAAGAGAGGCGCAGCAATGCTGGTGTACAAAGCGAGCCAAGCAAGAGAGACGCAAAATCCTGCGAGAACATCAGAAGCGTAGTGTACTCCTAGATAAATACGGCTTATACCGATGAGCAGAATAATGAGCGAAAATCCTCCACAGCAAGCGAGGCGCATAGTTCGATCTTTTTCGTAGTGCCAGACAAGCCATACTAATAGGCCGAAAAATGCCATTGCAACCATGGAATGTCCTGAAGGGAAGCTAAATCCCGTTTCAACAACAAGGTTTATATCTTCTGGTCTTGGGCGTTGAACTAATTCTTTTAAGATGACATTAAGAAGCACCACGAGTACGAGATTTAAAGCGCAAAACATACCGGGACGCTTGCCGGGAGCGAACGCGACAATAACGAGAAGAAGCACAAGAAGCGAAAGAGGCGTGGCAAGTGCTGATGCGCTCTCCATGAAGGGCGTAAGCCAGTCGCTTCGTAAGTTTTCTACGAAAAAGGCACGTGCTAGACGATCAAGAGTCATCAGATCGCCTTCAAGAACATCATCAAGAAGCTCCACGAATAAAATAACGCAAATACATATAATAACTACGCGTTTTTGTTTTATTACAAGTGCTTTAAAACGAGAAAAAAACGAAGAGGACACCATTTATGCTCCGTTATCTAAAACTAATTACGCATGAGCAACAGATGCAATGAGCGCTAGAAAAGCTACTCTTTCCCTTCAAGCGCTCTGATGTCTGCATGGGTGGCAGCAGAGACGATGTGCGCTTGAAAAGCTGCTCTTTCCGATAAAGCGTAACAGGGTTTGCAAACTACTTTTACAAGTGCTGCTTACTGTAACAAATTGTTTGCTGCTCTCTATGATTTTTCCAAAAACCGCCAAAAATACGACGGTGCCAAAAAGACAGAGTAAAACTTGAATAGTAAAAAGATAGGAATACCTTTGGACAATTCCAAAACGCTTGTGGCATTTTGCGCTTCATGTGATTGTGCTTCGCGAGATTGCGTTTAGCGTGGTTCTGCTCCATGCAGTGCGGGGCAAGCGCCAAAGGGTTCTTGGAAGAAACTGTCCCCGAGTTTTGAAAGGATGATTCATGAAAGTATTAGAAAAAATCAGCGATTATGCTGGAAAGTACATGGCAATCATTGCCCTCTTAGTAGCAATTATTGCCCTGGTCTTTCCTGGTCCTGTTTCTTCGGTGATTAAGACAAGTTATGTAAACATTCTTCTTGGTATTGTCATGTTTGGTATGGGTATGACTTTGACCCTTGGCGACTTCAAAGTGGTTTTCACTAAGCCAAAGGCTGTCATTACGGGTATTTTTGCCCAGTTCATCATCATGCCGGGCCTTGCTTTTATTTTAGTCACTGTCTTCCAGCTTCCTCCCGAGCTTGCGGTAGGTGTTATTTTGGTGGGCTGCTGCCCTGGTGGTACAAGCTCGAATGTTATGACCTATCTGGCAAAAGGCGACGTAGCTCTTTCGGTAGGCATGACCGCATGCACTACTATTATGGCTCCTATCGTGACACCTCTTTTGGTGCTGCTTATTGCAGGCCAAACGGTTGATGTTGCTGTATGGGATATGTTTATTTCGATTGTTCAGGTTGTTCTTGTTCCTATTGCGGCGGGCTTTATTATCAATAAGCTTTTCGAGAAGTTCGCAAAAGAATTTTCTCGTGTGCTTCCTCTGATTTCTGTAATCGGTATTTCATTGATCATTATGGCAGTAGTAGCAGCAAATGCTCAGAGCTTAATGAGTGTTGGTCTGCTTATTATTGTGGTAGTAATGCTGCACAATGTTTGTGGTTACGCTTTGGGCTATTTAGCTGGTCGCTTGTTGGGATTAAGCAAAGCTCAGCGTCGTACTCTTTCTATTGAGGTTGGCATGCAGAATTCTGGTTTGGCGACTTCTTTGGCAACTGTTCATTTTGCTACTATGCCGCTTGCAGCGGTTCCAGGCGCCGTATTTAGCGTGTGGCACAACATTTCCGGTGCAATTTACGCAAACATTCTTGCTCGTTCTGCTGGCGATGATTCGGTTGCAAAGGCTGATCTTGAAAACAGGATTGAATCTGGCGAGATTGAAAAAGAGGAAGCAAAAGAACAGAGCAAGGCTCAGTAGATCAATTTTTAATAAGCCACGGCTTGACAGACATAAAGGTTTTTTGAACGATTCCGGGATTGACGGCCATCAATCCCGGAATTTTTATTTTGTTTGGGTCCCCAAATTGTCTGGGCCTTCAAATCGACTGGGGATTCAAAATGTTTGGGTCCCCAAATCTCCCGAGGACTCAAAACGCCTAGGGATTCAAATCGCCCGAGGACTCAAAACGCCTAGGGATTCAAATCGCCCGAGGACTCAAAACGTCCGAAACAAGAACTAGCTGTAGGCGGTTACGACCAGGGATGCTATAAAAGTATCGGATTTGCGCGTTTATCGAAGTTACGCGCTTGCGAGCAATTCGCCTAACTTTTCGCACTTGGCTGCATCTTCGTCGAAAGGATAATCTTTAGCGATAGCATTTCCAATGACATGAACCCCTGCTTCTTCGGCGCGTTGCAGCCAGTATTCCATCCATTCTCCGTTATTCCAGTCATAGGATCCAAATAGGGCAGTAGGCATATCTCCCAGCAAAGGCTCTATTTCATCGTACAAAGGAAGAAATTCCAAGTCCTCAAGTTCTTCGTCTCCCATAGCAGGGCAACCAAAGGCGATTGCGTCAAAGTTGTCCAATTGATCTGCGGTAAACGAAGAGCAATGGATGATTTCTACCGTGGCGCCTGCTGCTTCAGCGCCCTGGGCGATAAGATCTGCCATGGCTTCCGTATTTCCTGTGCCGCTCCAATAGACGATTGCAACGTTGTTCATATGTGTCTCCTTCAAGAAGAGGGATAAACTGCTCTTCAAAAGCACTCTGTATAAAGAGGTTGAGATGCTTTAACTAGGGTCAGTTTATCGATTATGTTTACCAAGGCTAACTTATAGGATAAATCCATAGGTGAGTCAAGAAAAAACAAAGCAGAACTAAGTAATCAATTGATTCATCGTTTGATTTGTTTTGCTTATTTCATCTCGTTTTGTATTTGATACATACCTATTTCAAGGCGCGTCGCCATGCGCGAGGGGTGGTTCCTACCTCGCGTAAGAAAGCTTCACTAAAACTAGAGGCACGAGGGTAGCCTACCAAGCATCCTATTTCTGCCATGCTTAAATTTGTATTCCCTAATAAATCGCATGCTTGAGCGATACGGTAGGAACGAAGATAAGAACCAATACTGCATTGGGTTGATTCCTGGAATGCGGCGCACATCTTTGAACGACTGACATAAAAAGTTTCTGACAAGGTGTCTAAAGTTATATGGTGCGAATAGTTAGTACGAAGATAATTTTTTATGTCTTCTACAAGGTCTTGGGTGCTTTTGTGAGTGGCGCCGGAAACTGTGTAGGGTGCCAAAAGGCTGATAGCTTCAAATACTTTTGCTTGAAAATAGAGAGTTGAACCAGTAAGGGTTGCTCGGGATGGTTCAAGTGTGCGCAATAAGTTTTTTAATTCATCGGGCAGCATAGCTGCTTGAAGATTATTCATACGTTCGGGTAGATCCCTAAACTCACCTGGATAACGCGCTTCGAGCTTCTTAAAAAACGACGGAGTGTAACTGATGCTTATCGAATCGTAAGGAATTTGGGCTTCAAGGGTGCACGAGACGCATCCGCCCTCACTAGAGAAGGTGCAAAGATTCTCTAAGGGGCGGGGGTGGTCTATTGTTAGCTCCTTGGAGGCTTGGACGGTTGCTGCAGATGCGGAACAAATGCAACTGTAAGGAGTCGGGTGTTCTTCGAGTGCTTTAGGTTTGTTAAGCACAAGATGGTGTGCAGAAATGAGGCAATCCCCATCAAGATCTGCAGCCCATACATAGCCTTTTCCGATCTCAGGCGAAACGGTTCCAATTATTCCGCAGGAAACGCTTCGGGCAGAGATATTGAGTTGCTCAAGTTGCGGCTCGATAAAAGTTCGAAGTGGTTTAGTGATTTTATCTGCGAAATCGCTCATAACAAGAGCACTTCCTTTTGCTTTTTGCTAACTATTTTCGAAAACGTCCGAATATTTTTCTTAAGAGATAAGCGGTTCTTTCGTCATGATAAGTTACCCATGTCTAACAATCAAGAAACTGGAGGTGAATATGAGTAAAGAAGATAATCAAAAATCAGGTGAAAAGCGCGGAAACATAACGCAGCTTCTCGATTTTGCGGGGAATCGCAAAATACTAACCTATATTGGCTGTGCTCTTTCGGCTCTTTCTATGCTTGTGAGCTTTGCTCCTTATCTTTGTATTTGGTTGGTGGCGCGAGACTTGCTTGCAGTAGCGCCAAATTGGAGTGAAGCTTCAAATATCGGGAACTACGGATGGGCTGCTCTTGTTTTCGCGATCATCTCTATTGTTCTGTATTTTGCGGCGCTTATGTGCACTCACCTAGCGGCATTCCGTTGTGCCTCGAACATGCGCAAACAAACGACAGAACATCTTATGAACACCGCCTTGGGATATTTTGATACTCATGCTTCGGGTGCGCTACGTCGTGTGGTGGACGGATGTGCTTCTGAGACTGAGGGATTGTTGGCGCATAAGATTCCCGATACGGCAGGCTCTCTTGCCATGATTGTAGGCATGCTTGTTTTATTTTTCGTTTTTGATTGGCGCTTGGGGCTTGTCTGTCTTGTGCCGGTAATCATTTCTATTTTGTGCATGTTCTACATGATGGGCGGGCGTGGTATGGAGTTTATGACTAAATACCAAGACGCTTTGGTGCGTATGAATCAAACGGGTACCGAATATGTACGCGGCATTCCGGTTGTGAAAGTGTTTCAGCAAACAGTGTATTCTTTCAAAGCTTTTTATGATGCCATTCAGGATTTTAGTCATATGGCGCGAGAGTATGCCGTTACTTGGTGTCGTATACCTCAGTCGTTGTCTTTGACCGTAATTAATGGCGCAATAGTGTTTCTCATTCCGATTGTTTTGCTTTTATTGCCCGGGGAGACAAATTGGGGCGTTTTTATTGCTGATGTGGCATTTTTCGCTATTTTTAACTGCCATTATTCCCACCGCTATGACGCGGGTAATGTTCATGTCGGAAGCCGCTCAGGTGTCTGTTGATGCACTCCAACGAGTTAAGGGTATTTTGAAAGCACCCATCATTGAGCCTGTTTCGGAAGGAAAGATGCCCGTTGATGCCTCAATTGTTTTCGATAGAGTTTCCTTTGCTTATGAAGGAGCCGATCGAAATGCTCTCGAGGAAGTAACCTTTAGCGTCCCTTCGGGCTCAACTGTTGCCTTGGTGGGGCAATCAGGTAGCGGAAAGTCTAGTGCAGCAGCGTTGGTTCCACGCTTTTGGGATGTCTTGCGGGGAAGCGTGTCTGTTGGCGGAGTAGATGTGCGTGTCGTTGATCCGAAAGTGCTCATGGATAAAGTTGCGTTTGTGTTCCAGTCTAATCGCTTATTCAAGCAGAGCATTTTAGAAAATGTTCGAGCATCACGCCCCGATGCGACGCGAGAAGAAGTCCTAGAAGCACTTCACGCAGCTCAGTGTGACGACATTATTGCAAAGCTCCCAGAGGGCATCGATACGGTTTATGGCGCAAAAAATGTATATCTTTCTGGAGGCGAAGTGCAGCGTCTCATGCTAGCTCGTGCCATTTTGAAACAGGCAGATATCGTAGTTCTTGATGAGGCAACTGCGTTTGCGGATCCCGAGAATGAAGCACTTATTCAAAAAGCGTTCAACAAGCTTACTCAAGGAAGAACGGTTCTTATGATTGCTCATCGTCTTTCTACGGTGCGAAATGCTGATTGCATCGTGGTTCTCTCTGAGGGCAGAGTAGCAGAGCAGGGCACTCACAAAGAACTCCTTGACCATAGAGGACTGTATGCGCGCATGTGGGCAGATTACGAGCGCGCGGCAACGTGGAGAATTGCGCGTGAAGAAAAGGCGGTGAGCTAAATGCTGAAAGAAAAATACGCCTTAACCGACGAAGGTGTACGTAATGTACGGCTTGGAACGGTATGGACAGCGGTGGCTAATCTGATAATTTTTATGGGTATAGGGCTTTTGTATATGCTGATGGATGGTGTGGTTGCCGCCTATACTCAAGGCGATGCCATGCCTAGTTTATGGGGCCCTATTCCTCTGATGGAACAAGCTGGGCTAGGAATTCCTTTTTGGATTCTGCTCGTAGTATTTATTGTACTTTTGCTGGTTGCAGAATATTACGCTTACTACTACCAATACGGAGTTATATACAACGAAAGCGGAAGACAGCGTATTGGCTTAGCTGAACGCTTACGTAAGCTTCCCTTGTCTTTTTTCGGAAAGCGTGATCTGGCTGACTTAACTGAAACGATCATGGGTGATGTCAAAATTACCGAACATGCCTACAGTCATGTCTTACCTGAGTTGTATGGCGCTTATGTAACTTTGGGCA
>ENA-OQBD01000576-OQBD01000576.1-human-gut-metagenome-genome-assembly--contig:-NODE-576-length-19498-cov-3.754995_pt1 | contig 19498 bp, 19 predicted proteins | sample MGYA00242742_ERZ504543 | MGnify/ENA primary metagenome ERZ504543 (study PRJEB26092, sample SAMD00036239) | human gut metagenome | host: Homo sapiens | study: EMG produced TPA metagenomics assembly of...
GAATTAAATCTTCGTCTGATGCAAGTTCAGATGCAGATCTGATTTCAAGTGTGGCAGCCGGAAACTCAGCTGAACAGTACAGGTGTATGCGAGAATGGATGATCCGTGTGGATTATAATGGACAGACCTGTTACGCAAGCGGAGATTTTGTGACAACAACAGCTCCGGCAGCAGACGCAGGTGAGACTGCAGCAGATACATCAGCAGATACGTCTTATGATGAAAGTGCAGAATAATCTGATGATATAAAAATTTGTATCAGTCCTCTTTGAATATACCTCTATGAGAGGTACAATAAAGGCCTTTTTTAGAAAAATGTTGACAGAAATGTATAAGTAAAAGCAGAAGCAGCAGGGGATAATGACCTGTCAGCTTCTGCTTTTTTTGTCTGAAAAATACGATAGAAATCTTTTTCGGTGTGTTGTTTATGAGGATTGCTATAATACTGTAGAATGTTACTGTGGATAAATAAGTCTGTCCGGCTTGATATCATAAAGAACTTCATCCAGAAATTTTCCTGCCAGATATTTTGCCATAGGCAGATTCATATCCAGATAATTTCCGCAGTCTTTTGCAGATGCTCCCGGAACTTCACCTTCAAAATCACGTATAAATTCAAAAGTCTCGATCATAAGCGGAACGATATCCTTGGACTCATAATCTCCATTTAAAAGAAGATAATTGCCTGTACGGCATCCCATCGGTCCCCAGTAGATCATTTTAGAGCCGAACTCTTTATGATTTCTCAGGAATGTTGCTGCCAGATGCTCGATCGTGTGAAGCTCAGCGGTATTCATCACAGGTTCTTCGTTAGGAGAAGTCATACGGATATCGAAGGTAGTGATCATACTGCCGCCAACCGGATCCTTACGTGAAACATAAATTCCAGGCTGTAATTTGATATGGTCAATGGTAAAACTTGTTATTTTTTCCATTTTGGATTCCTCGCTTTCTTTTGCAGATATATTCTGACTGTTCATCAGTCTGTTGTTCCGGTTTCACTGCAAAAAGGGAAGGTACAGAACTGAACAGCCATATACATTTTAACAGGCAATCAGAAAGAAGTAAACACAGGAAACATTCACAATCTGAACATTTTGTGAAAAGAGTTGATTTTTTTTCTGAGATAGGTTATAATCAGATTGTTGTAAATGATTTCGGAGGTAAAGGAAAAATGAAAAGAAAATTACTGGCAGCACTTTGTATTACAGCTATGTCAGCAGGTTTACTGGCAGGATGTGGCAGCAGTGATAAAACAGAAGAGAGTACAAAAACAGAGGAAACAGCGAAAGAGGAGACTTCTTCTCAGGAAGAGACGGAGACAAAAGCTGCTTCTTCTGACAGTGATAATGTAGCAAGTGAAGAAGAGGCAGAAAAAGCCGGATTTTCTGATGGTTCTGATGAAAAGAGTGATTCTGCTGATACAGATTCTGAAAATAAAGATTCTTCAGACAGCAGTACAACCAGTGTGCTTCTGGATACTTCCAAAGAACTGACAGGAATTCATCACGCAGAGATTGAAGTAAAGGATTACGGTACGATTGATGTGGAACTGGATGCAGATACAGCACCGATCACAGTGACAAATTTCGTGAAACTTGCACAGGAAGGTTTTTATGACGGACTGACATTCCACCGTATCATGGATGGATTCATGATTCAGGGTGGTGATCCCAACGGAGACGGAACAGGTGGCTCTGAGGAGAATATTAAGGGTGAATTCAGCAACAATGGAGTAGACAATGATATTTCCCACACAAGAGGAACTATTTCCATGGCAAGAGCCAGTGATCCGGACAGCGCAAGCTCACAGTTCTTTATTGTTCAGGCAGACAGTACATTTCTGGACGGCGATTATGCAGGATTTGGCCATGTGACAGAAGGTATGGATATTGTTGATAAGATCTGCGAGGATGCAAAACCGACAGACGACAATGGAACAATCCCGTCAGATCAGCAGCCGGTTATTGAGAAGATTACCATTACAGATTAAGTAAAACAGAAATCGAAGTATAAGTGCCCGGAGAGCAAACTAAAATTGAAGAAAAGGCATAACAAGAAGCAGCAGGAGAGATATGAAAAATCTTTTCTGCTGCTTTTTGGAACAGATACAGTTAAATTTTTAATTATCAGCACTGGTATCGGTGGGTTGTTGGGGCGATTATAATATTCGCTTTTGATTACCAGATATTGATGGGGATCAAGGTTTTTCAGCCAGTCAAGGATCTGATCCCGCTCTTCAAATCCGGAATCGCCGCCACTGTAGATGCAAAGAGAAATCATTCCGCCTTTTTTCAGAAGGGTTAAAGCCTGGGTCAATGCCTGAATGCTGGTTTCACCTCTGGTTGCAAGTGAATGATCTCCACCGGGAAGATAACCAAAATTAAATACAATGCAGCTTACACTGTCTGGTGTGGCATATTCTGCCATATTTGCGTGAGATTCCAGAAGCAGTCTGTAATTTTCCGGAACATGTCCGGCGTTCAGTCTCTTTTGGGTTGCAGTCAGTGCCTGCTCCTGAATATCAAAGGCAAGAACCTTTCCTGATTCTCCGCATAGCTGCGAAAGCAGAAGCGTATCATTTCCGTTTCCCATTGTAGCATCAATACAGAAGTCTCCTTCCTGTACCTGCTGTCTGATAAAAGCTGCGCACCATTGCGTGATCTGATAATTCTTCATATATTCCTATATTCCTCCACAAAGTCATACACCGGATTTATATGTTGATATCAGTATATTATAGTAATCCGGTCTGTCAGTTAAGTCAGGTAGAGTCCAGTGCAAATTATGGATATCTGACTGATTATTATTATAATGCAGGAAATCTTTATAAACAACGGTTAAGTGTAATCTTGCTGAGGTTCACCGTTACTGTTCACATACCACTATCCCGCGAGGTGTTTTGGCATGAATATGCCAAAATTCCATCCAAGATTGTTTCGCAAATAAAACAAATCACTTATTGCATTTTTGATAATAATTAGTCTATAATAAATAGAATTGTAAAAGTCAGAATCCTGTTATCAAAGATGAATTATGATAGATTTTGACATGTAAGTATAAAGACGTAGAAACAGCCAGAAATAATATGGTTCGGAGAAAGAGGTAAAGGAAAATGACACTGGAAGGAAAAACAGTATTACTGGGAGTGACAGGCAGCATTGCGGCGTATAAGATTGCATATCTGGCAAGCGCGCTGAAGAAACGCCATGCAGATGTTCATGTGCTGATGACAGAGAATGCCACGAATTTTATCAATCCGATCACTTTTGAAACTCTCACAGGAAATAAATGTCTGGTGGATACCTTTGACCGGAATTTTCAGTTTCAGGTAGAGCATGTATCGATTGCAAAGAAAGCAGATGCGGTGATGATCGCACCGGCAAGTGCCAATGTGATCGGTAAACTGGCACATGGGATCGCAGATGACATGCTTACTACCACGATCATGGCATGCAAATGTAAAAAATTCATTTCCCCGGCCATGAATACCAATATGTTTGAGAATCCTGTAGTACAGGATAATTTAAAGATTCTGGAGCATTACGGATATGAAGTGATCGCTCCGGCGTGCGGATATCTGGCATGTGGTGACACAGGAGCGGGAAAAATGCCGGAACCTGAGACATTACTTGCCTATATTGAGCGCGAAGCTGCCTGTGAGAAAGATCTGAAAGGAAAGAAAATCCTTGTAACTGCAGGTCCTACACAGGAATCTGTTGATCCTGTTCGTTATCTTACCAATCATTCTTCAGGAAAAATGGGCTATGCTATTGCGAAAGCTGCCATGCTCCGCGGTGCAGATGTCACGCTGGTCAGCGGACGTACTTCAATTGAACCTCCCATGTTTGTAAATCTGGTACCTGTTGTGACTGCAAGAGACATGTATGAAGCTGTAACTTCTGTCAGCAACGAACAGGACATCATTATTAAAGCTGCTGCTGTGGCAGATTACCGCCCTGCCAGGATCAGTGAAGAAAAAGTTAAGAAAAGTGACGGACAGATGTCCATAGAACTGGAAAGAACAGATGATATCCTGAAGTTTCTTGGGGAACACAAACGGCATGGACAGTTTCTCTGCGGATTTTCCATGGAGACACAGAATGTGATCGACAATTCCAGAGCCAAGCTGGCAAAGAAAAATCTGGATATGGTGGCTGCCAACAATGTGAAAGTGGAGGGCGCCGGATTTCAGGGAGATACCAATGTACTGACATTGATCACACAGGATGAAGAAATCTCTCTTCCGCTTATGAGTAAAGAAGACGCAGCTTTTAGGATCCTGGATAAAATCCTTTCGCTGATGCAGGATTCTGTCTGTTAAAGGAACAGGACGATTAAGAAATTGGAGATAAATAATTATGATTTTAGCAATTGACGTTGGAAACACCAACATTGTAGTTGGATGTATTGATGACCGGAAAACATATTTTATAGAACGCCTTTCTACTAACCGTACAAAGACGGAACTGGAATATGCGGTGGATTTAAAGAATGTTCTTGATATCTACCATATCAAAAAAACAGAGATTGAGGGCTGTATTATTTCTTCTGTAGTGCCGCAGATCACAAATATTGTGAAACTTGCCGCAGAGAAAATTCTCAAGAAAAATGCAATTGTTCTTGGACCTGGTGTAAAGACAGGGCTGAATATTATGATGGATAATCCGGGACAGCTTGGCGCAGATCAGGTTGCTGATGCAGTGGCAGGAATTGCCGGTTATCCGGTGCCGCTAATCCTTATTGATATGGGAACTGCAACCACAGCGTCTGTTGTCAACAGCAAGAAGCAGTATGTAGGCGGAATGATCCTTCCGGGTGTTGGGGTTTCCCTGGATGCACTTACTGCGAGGGCTTCCCAGCTCAGCGGAATCAGTATTGATGCGCCAAGACATGTGATCGGGAAAAACACGATCGAATGTATGAAGAGCGGGGTTCTTTACAGCAATGCAGCAGCTCTGGATGGAATCATTGACAGGATCGAAGAGGAACTGGGGGAGAAGGCAACTGTAGTGGCAACCGGTGGTCTGGCAAAGAAAATCGTTCCTCATTGTAAGAGAGAAATCATTCTGGACGAGGAACTTCTTCTGAGAGGTCTTTTGATCATTTATGAGAAAAATAAATAAGAATGTATATGCATTCATATCAAAACAGTTCATCAGACATAAAACTGATGAACTGTTTTGTTTGCAGTAATTTATGGGATTGCTATAAATGCATTATTTTAGAGAATTGCTATAAAAGGCAGAAATAAAATCAATAGGAAGCGGAGCAGTAAAAAGCATGACCTTTCCGGTTATAGGATGAGTAAACTCCAACTGATAAGAATGAAGGGGCTGACGGTTTATCCGACGGTAATCAGGATTATATAAATAATCTCCGGGCAGAGGATGCCCGATATATTTCATATGCACACGTATCTGGTGTGTGCGGCCTGTTTCCAGATGAAGTTCGGCCAGAGAATATTCTTTTCCTGCCGCCAGCCGTTCATAATGAGTTATTGCAGACTCCCCGGTTCCGAAATTTACTTCCCTGGTGATCACGGAGCCTTCCATTCGTGCGATAGGAGCGTTGATCGTTCCGGAGTCAGGAAGAAGCCCGTCTACAAGTGCGAGATAAGTCCTGAGAATCTGACGTTTTTTCATCTGAACTGACAGAATCGCTGCGCTGAGGGGATTTTTGGCAAGGATCAGAGCACCGGTGGTATCCCGGTCCAGCCGGTTGATACAGCGGTAAACAAAATCCTCTCCTTCTTCTGCAAAATACCAGGCGATTCCATTTGCCAGAGTATTTTCATAATTTCCCGCAGAAGGGTGCACAGGCATATCTGCAGGCTTGTTTATCACAAGGATATCCTCATCTTCATAAATGATATTCAAATCCATCTTTGTACGGATAATGTTTTCTCCTGATTCGGTTTCAGGAACAGTGACGATCAGATGATCCTGCGGTTTAAGCACTGATCGTCCGAAACCACGTTCACCATTGAGAATGATGGTGTTGGGAGTGTTCTTCATTGAGCTTAATATGTGGCGGGAAAACCCCTCTTTTTTTAGAAAGTCCAGAATCGTGACCGGAGTTGTATTTTCGGAGATAATATATTTAAGGATTCTTTGCATATGATCTGTCTGCTTTCTTGATTTGTATAAGATTTAAGAATTGCGGGCTGATATGCCCTGCCTTATTTTTAACAGATTTACTGTATCAGATTTTGAAGAACATAACAAGAACAATTATCAGATTTCCTGAAAAATTACTGTTCACTTTGTTCACAGTAATGTAGCCAAAACTCATTCCAGATTGCCTGCGGCAATGGAATTTTGGCTTGTATGTCTCGGGAACAGTAACCCTGAAAACGTTAAAAAATACATTTTATTCTATTGCATCACAGAAAATTAAGCGTATAATCAAAAAAAGAAAATAGATTCAGGTGGAAAAAATGAAAGAACAGCAACATATTTTTACAAACAAAATGCTCCGAACCCTGTTGATACCGGTTATTTTTGAACAGGTACTGAATTCCCTGATGGGAACTGTGGATACCATGATGGTCAGCAATGTAGGCTCTGCTGCAATATCCGCGGTATCTCTGGTGGATTCCATCAATGTATTGGTGATCCAGGCGTTCTCAGCGCTGGCAGCAGGCGGTGCAATCCTCTGTTCACAGTACATAGGTCAGAAAAATCATGAAATGGCAAATAAATCAGCAAGACAGGTATTATTTATCATTACTGCCATATCCGTAGCAGTGACTGCTCTGTGCCTGCTGTTTCGTGTGCCGCTGTTAAAACTGATATTCGGAAAAGTAGAATCAGATGTTATGACTGCCTCTCAGGTGTATTTCTTCTATACGGCATTATCCTTCCCATTTATAGCACTTTATGATGCGGGAGCATCCATATTCCGGTCCCAGGGAAATACCAGAGGGCCAATGACAGTATCGGTTATTTCAAATGTGATTAATATCGGCGGAAATGCGGCGCTGATCTGGGGATTCAATATGGGAGTGGCAGGAGCTGCCATCGCAACTCTTGCATCCAGAGTCTTTTGTGCTGTAGTGGTACTCTGGCAGCTTCGTATGGACAGACAGCCTATTGTAGTCAGAAATTACAGACAGATCCGTCCGGATGGAAAAATGATCAGAAGAGTTCTGGCTCTGGGAATCCCGTCCGGCATAGAAAACAGCATGTTTCAGCTTGGAAAGCTGGCAATACAGTCTTCCGTATCTACATTGGGAACGGTAGCCATTGCAGCTCAGGCAATGACGAATATCCTTGAGAACCTTAACGGTATTGCAGCTATCGGTGTAGGAATCGGTCTGATGACTGTAGTAGGACAGTGTCTGGGAGCGGGCAGAAAGGATGAGGCAGTTTACTATATTAAGAAATTAAGTGTCCTTGCAGAAATCATTGTTGTTGCAAGCTGTCTTTTGGTGTTTGCCTTAACCATTCCGGTCACAAAGCTGGGTGGTATGGAACCGGAAAGTGCAAGAATGTGTTTCCATATGATATCCTGGATAACGGTTGTCAAACCTATTGTATGGACCCTGGCATTTATCCCTGCTTATGGCCTTAGAGCAGCCGGAGATGTAAAATTTTCCATGATCACATCCTGTATCACTATGTGGACATTCCGTTTTTGCCTTTGTGTATATCTGATCCGTTTCAGAGGCTTCGGCCCAATGGCTGTATGGATTGGAATGTTTACTGACTGGACAGTGCGGGGAATCGTATTTTCTCTTCGCTTCCACAGTAGGAAATGGCTGAAGCATAAGGTAGTATAACAAGGTGGTATAGCCATGAAATGCGTTGACTTTTACTGCTCAAAATTATATAATGATTCTCGGAAATAATTCTGGAAAAGCATTACAGGAAGTCAGGTGAAATTCCTGCGCAAGTCCGTTACTGTAACAGCCAGATACTGTCTGCTTTTCATTGTATATAAGAAATATGATCTGCGGCAACCAGAGGATATTTCGGGGAAAAGAGCTTTCAGGAGGGATTTTGTTGCACACAGAAATCCCTCCTTTTTATGTAGATGTTATATAAATGACATTATAGTAATCTGCAGACAGGATGTGACAACAATGCAGCAAAGGAGATATCATGAAAAACGGACTGGAAGATTACTACGTGATACGTGGCAATAAAAAAATGAGGTTTGGCTATACAACAGGCTCCTGCGCAGCAGCTGCATGTAAGGGTGCTGCAGAGATCCTGCTGGGTGGTGTCATGCAGAAGGCTGTCACCTTGATGACTCCTAAGGGAATCCTGCTTACACTGGAACTGAAAGACATCCGGATTGAAGGAAATCAGGTGACCTGTGCAATTCAGAAGGATGCAGGAGATGATCCGGATACTACAAACGGAATACTGGTTTATGCTACGGTGCAGAAAACAAAAGAACCGGGAATCATCCTCGACGGAGGCGTTGGTGTGGGAAGGGTAACAAAAGCCGGACTTTCCCAGAAAATCGGGGAAGCAGCCATCAATCCTGTGCCAAAGGCCATGATTTTGCGTGAAGCTACAGAAATTGCTGAGAAATATGATTATGAGGGCGGACTGAAGATCATCATCTCCGTTCCTGAAGGTGTGGAAATTGCAAAGAAAACCTTTAATCCACGTCTGGGAATTGTGGGAGGAATCTCCATTCTGGGAACTTCCGGGATTGTAGAACCTATGAGTGAAGCTGCTCTTGTACAGAGTATCAATGTAGAGATGAAGCAGCATTTTTCTCAGGGAGAAGAATATCTTCTGGTAACACCGGGAAATTACGGGGCAGATTATCTGCGGGAGCATATGGATCTCCCTTATGAAAAAAATATCAAATGCAGCAATTATGTAGGTGAGACCATTGACATGGCAATTGATATGGGAGTTAAGGGAATCCTTTTCATTGCTCATATCGGAAAGTTTGTAAAAGTTGCAGCAGGGATCATGAATACCCATTCCCACAGTGCAGATGCCAGGATGGAAGTGCTGGCATCCAATGCGATCCGGGCAGGAGCATCGTTGGAGTGTGCAAAGGAAATCCTGAATGCATCTACTACAGATGAAGCAATAGACATTCTGGAAAAATATCAGATACTTCAGAAGACCATGAAAGAGATCCTGGACAGGATCCAGTTTTATTTAAATCACAGATCCTATGAGCAGATTCTTCTGGGGGCAGTGATCTTTAATAACACCTACGGGTATCTGGGGCAGACTGCAGACGCAGAGAAGCTGATAACACTGATCAATGCACAGAATAACGAAGCATAGTTACAATAAATTTATAAAGGAGAATGATAGATTATGGTACATTTCGTAGGAGCAGGTCCGGGAGCACCGGATCTTATCACAGTAAGAGGAAAACAGTATCTGGAGGAAGCAGATGTGGTGATCTATGCAGGATCACTGGTAAATCCAAAGCTTCTGGAATACACAAAGGACATCTGCACCATCTACAACAGTGCAAAAATGACACTGGAGGAAGTGATCCATGTGATCGAGAAGGCGGAAGCAGAGGGAAAGACAACTGTCCGACTTCATACCGGAGATCCATGTATTTACGGTGCGATTCGTGAGCAGATGGATATTCTGGATGAGAAAAATATTGCTTATGATTACTGTCCGGGTGTCAGTGCATTCTGCGGTGCTGCAAGTGCCCTGAATCTGGAATATACTCTGCCGGATATTTCCCAGAGTGTGATCATTACACGAATGGAAGGCAGAACTCCGGTTCCGTCCAAGGAAAGCATTCAGTCATTTGCGGCTCATCAGGCAACTATGGTTGTATTCTTAAGTACAGGAATGCTGGAAGAGCTGAGCAGACGTCTTATTGAAGGCGGTTATACAGCAGATACACCAGCAGCCATTGTATATAAGGCAACCTGGCCGGAACAGAAGACCTTCGTCTGCACAGTGGGAACACTGGCAAAAACGGCTGCAGAAAATAATATTACAAAAACAGCTCTGATGATCATCGGAGATACAGTTGCAGCAGCACACTATGACCGTTCCAAGCTGTATGATCCGGAGTTTACCACAGAATTTCGTGAAGCTGTGAAATCAAAAACACATCACTCATAGAATCTGGTAACCTTAAGGAATTGCTATCGTTTATGAGATTACTGTAAACAGGAGAAAGAGAAGGAATATAACAGTGAAGGTTGCACTTATATGCTTCAGCCTTACCGGTCAGCAGACCGGGGAGAGATTATGCCGGGGTCTGGAAGCTGCCGGTATGACAGCAGAACTGGATAAAAAAAGTAAATATCTTCTGGATTCTATTCAGATCAGTACCTCTGCATGGGCAGGAGAGAAATTTTCTGATTCAGATGCACTGATCTTTATCGGTGCCACCGGAATTGCCGTCCGCAGCATTGCGCCTTATGTAGCGTCAAAGAAGTCAGACCCTGCGGTGCTGGTCGTAGATGAGTGTGGAAAGTTTGTCATTTCCCTTCTGTCAGGACATCTGGGCGGTGCCAATGAACTGGCGCTAAAAACAGCAGAAATTCTGGAAGCAATACCAGTGGTCACAACAGCCACAGACCTGCATCACCGTTTTGCAGTAGATGTTTTTGCAAAGAAAAACAATTGCAATATCTTTAACATGAAAGCAGCAAAGGAAGTCTCTGCTACACTTCTGGCAGGAAAGAAAGTTGGATTTTACAGTGAGTTTCCAACGGACGGTGAACTGCCGGAGGGGCTGATCCGGTGTGACGAATATGGGAATTCTGTCAGCAGTATGGATGACAGATCAGAAGAGGAAACACAGAAAAGCTCTGGTTTTAATGGAACAGGGACAGACTGTACGAATATAGACTGCGGAGTTGCAGTTACTGTACATACTTCCTGTAATCCTTTTATTTCTACCACACAGGTAGTTCCGAAATGTCTGACTCTGGGTATGGGCTGCAGGAAAGACAAGGATGCCCGTGGAATCGCAGAGGCAGCGCAGAAGGTGCTGGACAGATCCGGATTTCATAAAGAAGCATTTGAGCAGATCGCAAGCATCGATCTGAAGAAAGAAGAAAAGGGAATCCTGTCATTGTCACAGGACTGGCAGATTCCTTTTGTGACTTATACAGAAGAAGAATTAAAACAGGTGCCTGGAGAATTTACTCCCTCACCTTTTGTAAAAAAGATCACAGGTGTGGACAATGTCTGTGAGAGAAGTGCAGTCCTTGCCAGTGGAAATGGCAGACTGCTGCAGAGAAAAACAGGAGAAAATGGTGTGACCACAGCAGTGGCTGCCAGGGAATGGAGGATACATTTTGAGTAAAATATATGTAATCGGAATCGGACCGGGAGCTTATGACCAGATGACAGGAAAAGCGATCCGCGCCATGAATGAAAGTGATGCGATCATCGGATATACCGTATATGTAGACCTGGTGAAGGAATATTTTCCGGGAAAAGAATTTATGACTACACCAATGAAAAAGGAAGTGGACCGCTGTGTCCTTGCTTTTGAAGAGGCAAAGAAAGGTAAGATTGTTTCCATGATCTGCAGCGGTGATGCCGGGGTTTACGGTATGGCAGGTCTGATGTATGAGGTTGGTGTCAATTATCCGGAAACAGAACTGGAAATCATTCCGGGTGTGACAGCTGCAACAGGCGGAGCTGCTGTTCTGGGTGCACCTCTGATCCATGACTTCTGTCTGATCAGCTTAAGTGACCTTCTCACACCATGGGAAAAGATAGAGGCAAGACTTCTGGCAGCAGCTCAGGCAGATTTTGTTGTATGCCTTTACAATCCGTCAAGTAAAAAACGTCATGATTACCTGCAGAAAGCCTGTGATCTGATGATGAAATACAAATCACCGGATACCATCTGCGGAACAGTTTCCAATATTGCAAGAGAAGGCGAAGAAGCTCATGTAATGACATTAAAGGAACTGAGAGATACACAGGTGGATATGTTTACCACAGTATTTATCGGTAATTCTCAGACAAAGGAAATCAACAATAAGATGGTAACACCGAGGGGATATAGGAATGTATAAAGTTCTTGTTTTTGCGGGAACAACAGAAGGATACGAAATCTGCCGGTTTCTGGCAGATCACAGGGTACAGACAAAGGGATTTGTTGCCACAGAGTATGGCAGCAAATCCCTTACAGAAAATGAATTTCTTACTGTTCAGACCGGAAGACTGGATGCAGCAGCCATGGAGGAGACCTTTTTACAGGAGAAACCGGAAATGGTGCTGGATGCTACTCATCCTTATGCTGCTGAGGTGACTGTAAATATCAGGACAGCCTGTGAGAATACGCAGACAGCATATTACAGGGTGCTGAGAGAAGCAGGAGAACATGAGGACAGAGCAGTATATGTGGACAGTGTTCAGGCTGCTGCAGATTATCTGGATCAGACCCAGGGAAATGTATTGCTGACAACAGGAAGCAAGGAACTGGCCGGTTTCACAGGCATGAAGGATTATCAGAACCGTCTTTATGCAAGAGTCCTTTCTCTGCCCAATGTGATGAAAGCCTGTGCAGAGCTGGGATTTGAGGGGAAACATCTGATAGGAATGCAGGGGCCTTTTTCCAGAGAGCTGAATGCTGCAATGCTCAGACAGTATGACTGCAGATATCTGGTCACAAAGGATACAGGAAAAGCAGGTGGATTTCAGGATAAGATTGATGCTGCCCTGGAATGTGATGCAGTTCCTGTGATCATCGGGCGTCCTCTGAAGGAGGAAGGAATGTCTGTGAGAGAATGTAAGAGATTTCTTACAGAACATTTCAGCTTAGCCCACAGACCGCATATTACATTGCTGGGAATTGGAATGGGAAGTCAAAAACTTCTCACTGTCCAGGGTAAGAACAGCCTGGATCAGGCGGATCTTCTGATCGGTGCCAGGAGGATGGTGGATTCTGTGAAACGTCCGGGACAGGATGTGTTCGTGGAATACAGAAGCCAGGAGATCAGGGATTATATTGATGCACACCCGGAGTATGACAATATTGTGATTGTCCTTTCCGGAGATGTGGGCTTCTACAGTGGAGCCAGAAAACTTCTGGAAGTACTGTGTCAGGACAGTGCGGATCTGAGAGTACAGAGAAAGAACGGATCAGAGAAGAGTGAGGAAGAACGGGATAGTTCAGCACAAAATAATACAGAGATAGAGATTCAGTGTGGGATTTCCTCAGTTGTATATTTTATGTCCCAAATAGGATTGTCCTGGGATGATGCCAAAATCGTCAGTGCACATGGAAGAGGATGTAATCTTATCTCACATATCTGTTATGCGGAGAAAGTATTTTCCATACTTGGAACCTCAGACGGTGTAGCAGTTCTGGCAGAGAAACTGGTAAAATACGGGATGGGTGATGTGCTCCTTTATGTGGGAGAAAATCTGTCTTATGAAAATGAGAAGATTTTTGTAAAACCAGCCAGTGAACTGACAGAATATAAGGGTGATCCTTTGTCCGTCATCTGTGCAGTAAATGAAAATGCAGGAACACGTCTGGAGACACATGGGATCAGAGATGAGGAATTTATCAGAGGCAAAGCACCCATGACAAAGGAAGAGGTGCGTACGGTATCTCTTTCCAAATTGCGGCTGACTGCTGATTCTGTCTGCTATGATGTGGGCGCAGGAACAGGCTCACTGTCAATAGAGATGGCACTTCGTGCTCATCAGGGACAGGTCTGGGCAATTGAGAAAAAGGAAGATGCAGTTGAACTGATCCACCGGAATAAGTTGAAATTTGCAGCGGATAATCTGGAGATTGTGGAAGGACTTGCACCGGAGGCTCTGAAAGATCTTCCGGCACCAACCCATGCTTTTATCGGAGGCTCGTCAGGAAATCTGAAAGAGATCGTGAAGCTGTTGCTTGAAAAGAACCCTCAGGTCCGGATCGTGATCAACTGTATCACTCTTGAAACTGTGTCTGAAGCATTGGAAACAGCGAAAGAGTTTGGATTTGAAGAAAATGAAATCGTGCAGCTAAGTGCGGCACGTTCAAAGGCAATCGGACGTTATCATATGATGATGGGCGAGAATCCTATTTATATTATTACACTTCAGAATCCCGGGAAATAACAAATGATGCAGATATCAGGGATTACAAATTAACAGTTAAGGAAATACAGATTAACAGTTAATAGATTGGAATGCCCTGAAATTGTTGAAAAAATATAGGACAGAAACAGAGGAGAACAGGGATGGATATTCCAAGAATACTTCTTGCAGCAGGAGCCAGCGGCAGTGGCAAAACACTGATCACCTGCGGACTTCTGCAGGCACTGGTCAATCGAAAAATGAAAGTGGCATCTTTTAAATGCGGACCGGATTATATAGATCCCATGTTTCATTCCAGAGTCATCGGGACGAAATCCCGTAATCTGGACACCTTTTTTACAGATGCCGAGACTACCCGATACCTGCTTGGAAAAAATGCAGCAGACTGCGATATTGCAGTGATGGAAGGTGTTATGGGCTATTATGACGGCGTGGGTGGAATATCCACGAAAGCAAGCGCCTATGACCTGGCAGATACCACAGATACTCCGGTCATCCTTGTGGTAAACAGCAGAGGAATGAGTATTTCCCTGGCAGCTTATATCAAAGGTTTTATGGAGTACAAAGAGAAAAGCCATATCAAAGGCGTGATCTTTAACCAGATGTCTCCCATGCTTTATCCCAGAATGAAGAAGCTGGTGGAAGAACAGCTTGAGGTGGAGGTTCTTGGATATGTGCCAAAGGTAGAGGACTGTGTGATCGAGAGCCGTCATCTGGGTCTTGTGCTTCCTGAGGAGATTTCTGATCTGAGGGAACGTTTGCAGAAGCTTGCCGGAATATTGGAAGATACACTGGAGATTGACAGGATTCTTGCACTTGCCCAAAATGCAGAGGATCTGCAGGTGCCGGAATCTCTGATACAGAAAGACAGGACATATGGATATTGTCTGCCACAGAAGCTGCGTATCGGAGTGGCAAAGGATGAAGCCTTTTGTTTCTTTTATGAAGACAATTTTCGTCTCCTTCAGGAAATGGGGGCAGAGCTGGTTGATTTCTCGCCAGTTCATGATGGAACATCTTCCTGCAGATCTGGATGGGATTCTTCTTTATGGCGGTTATCCGGAATTAAATGGAGAGGCACTGGAACGCAATGCATCCATGAAAGAAGAGATTGCACAGGCAGTTAAACAGGGCATGCCATGTATGGCAGAATGCGGAGGCTTTATGTATCTTCATGAGCAGATGGAGGATATGGGCGGAGTGTTCCGAAAAACCTGCGGGGTGATTCCCGGAAAATGTTTCCGCACTCCCAGACTGACCAGATTTGGATATATCACATTAACCGCCGGGAAGCCTGTTTTCGGCAGAAGTGCAGAGGAGATTGGTGAGATTCCGGCTCATGAATTCCACTATTTTGATTCTGAGAACTGCGGAAGCGATTTCCATGCAGCGAAGCCTTTAAGTAAAAGAGGCTGGGACTGTATGCACAGCAGCAGTAACCTGCTGGCAGGATATCCTCATATCTATTATTATGGAAATCCCCAGATTCCCAGGGCTTTTCTCATGAAATGTCTGGAATATCATAACAAGGAGTTTTAAAAATATGTTATATTACAGTATGCCTGCCCTTGCAGCAGGCTTCATACTTGATCTTATGATAGGAGATCCCAGATGGCTGTATCATCCGGTATGTCTGATCGGAAATCTGATCGCATTTCTGGAAAAAATACTCCGAAAGATTTTTCCGAAAACAGATAAGGGCGAACTGGCTGCAGGTACAGTGGAAGTGATCCTTGTCTGTCTGTTAAGCGGTGGAATCCCATTTCTGATCCTGCACATTCTCTATGGAATCTCAGTATGGGCGGGATTCGCACTGGAAACCTTCTGGTGCTATCAGCTTCTGGCAACGAAATCTCTGAAAACAGAGAGCATGAAAGTCTATGACAGACTGAAAAACGGGACTCTGGATGAGGCCCGTTATGCAGTATCTATGATCGTAGGCCGTGATACCCAGTCATTGACAGAGGAGGGTGATTACAAAGGCGGCAGTAGAGACTGTGCAGAGAATGCTTCAGACGGTGTTATAGCACCGATGCTTTATATGGCAATCGGCGGAGTGTGGCTGATGTTTCTTTACAAAGGAATCAATACCATGGATTCCATGCTGGGTTATAAGAATGATAAATATCTGTATTTTGGTCGTTGCGCTGCAAAGCTGGATGATGTGGCCAATTATATTCCAGCCAGACTTTCAGGATGGCTGATGGTGGCAGCCTCTGCATTTGTAAAAATGGATGTGAAAAATGCAGCGAAGATTTACCGCAGAGACAGAAGAAATCACGCCAGCCCCAACTCTGCACAGACAGAGGCAGCAATGGCAGGTGCGCTGGAGGTACAGCTTGCAGGCAATGCTTACTATTTCGGAAAGCTTTATGAGAAACCAACCATAGGAGATGGAATCCGCCCTGTGGAGGTGGAGGATATCAGACGATCCAACCGTCTGCTTTATGCAACAGCGATCCTGGGGGCTGTGATATTCCTTCTGATCGGAAGCGCGGTGCGCATCTGTTTCATTTTTATAATTCCGGTAACAGTGTGCTGATAAGTTGAATTTTTGTAATAATCTTGCAGGATAACAGCTTGTTGGTTCAATAGTGGATTGCCGAATAGTAATTAATATAAAACATGTATAGTAAGACAGGAGACAACTGATGACAAAACATATACATGGCGGTGATGTTTATAAATATGATCACTGTCTGGATTTCTCTGCAAACTGTAATCCGCTGGGAACACCGAAGAGTGTAAAGCAGGCGATCATAGACAGTGTAGAGGACCTGAGTGATTATCCCCGTGTAGGATGCGGACCTCTGAAAGAGGCAATCGCAGATTATGAACATACCAAAAAAAGAATATCTGATCTGCGGGAATGGAGCCGCAGACCTTATTTTTTCCCTCAGCAGGGCATTGAATCCAAAGAAGGCCCTTCTTCCTGCTCCTACCTTTGCGGAGTATGAACAGGCACTGGTCAGTGTTGGCTGTGAGATCAGCAGATATTATCTGAAAGAGGAAAATGATTTCTGCATACAGAAAGATTATCCGGATGTTCTGAAAAGAGAAAAGCCGGATATTATTTTCCTGTGTAATCCCAATAATCCTACAGGGATCACCATACCTCAGGACCTTCTGGAAGAAATTCTGGAAACCTGTGCCATGCAGGGAATATTTATGGTAGTAGATGAGTGCTTCCTGGATTTTGTAAAAGATCAGGAGAAACATACGCTGAAGGGAAAACTGGAAAAATATCCGGGACTTTTTATTCTTAAGGCATTTACCAAAAGATATGCGATCCCCGGTGTGCGGCTGGGCTATGGATTCTGTTCGGACAGGGAAGTACTTGACCGGATGGAGGCAGTCACCCAGCCCTGGAATGTGTCTACCATGGCACAGCAGGCAGGAATGGCAGCACTGAAGGAATCAGAATATGTGGAAGCAGGACGGCAGATCATTTTCAGGGAATCTGCATGGATGAAGGAAAAGATGAGACAGGTTGGGCTGACGGTATATCCTTCTGAAGCAAATTATATATTCTTTTACGGACCTGAGGATCTCTTTGAAAGATGTGTTGCAAAGGGGATCCTGATCCGGGATTGCAGTAACTATCTGGGGCTGAAAAAAGGATATTACCGTGTGGCAGTGAAGCTGCATGAACAGAATGAAAAGCTGATAGAGGTACTGGAAGAAGTGCTTTCATAAGTATTTATACAGGAGAAAAGGGGAAACAAAAAATGGCAAAAGCGATTATGGTGCAGGGGACAATGTCCAATGCAGGAAAAAGCCTTCTGGCAGCAGGGCTTTGCAGGATTTTTAAACAGGACGGGTACCGTGTGGCACCTTTCAAGTCCCAGAATATGGCGTTGAATTCTTTTATCACAAAAGAAGGTCTGGAAATGGGACGTGCCCAGGTGATGCAGGCAGAAGCAGCTGGAATTGCTCCTTCTGTTCTGATGAATCCTGTTCTTTTAAAGCCTACAAACGATGTGGGCTCCCAGGTGATCGTAAACGGTGAGGTTCTGGGAAACATGAGCGCCAGGGATTATTTCAAATATAAGAAAAAACTGGTGCCGGATATTATGAAAGGCTTACAATGCTCTTGCAGCAGAAAATGATATTATTGTTATAGAAGGAGCAGGAAGTCCGGCAGAAATCAATCTGAAAAGTGATGATATCGTAAATATGGGTATGGCGAAAATGGCGAAGGCTCCGGTGCTTTTGGTAGGGGATATTGACCGTGGCGGTGTTTTTGCCCAGCTGATCGGAACTGTTATGCTTCTGGTAAGAAGACGAGAAAGGAGATGGTAAAAGGTCTGATCATACATAAATTCCGTGGAGAACAAAACCATTCTGGATCCCGGAGTGGAAATGCTGGAGGAAAGAAGCGGCATTCCGGTTGTAGGCGTAGCTCCTTATCTGAATATTCAGGTGGAGGATGAGGACAGCCTGACGGAACGTTTTGAGACAAATCGGACAGTAGACCTGATTGACATTGCGGTGATCCGAGTGCCCAGAATTTCTAATTTCACAGATTTTAATCCGCTGGAGAGTATCCAGGGGGTTTCCCTTCGCTATGTAAAAAATCCATCAGAGCTTGGCAATCCGGATATGATCATTCTGCCGGGAACCAAAAATACAATGGAAGATCTTCTGTGGATGAGAGAAAATGGCCTGGAAGCGTTGATCCTGAAGGAGGCTGCGAAAGGAAAGCTGATTTTTGGAATCTGCGGTGGCTATCAGATGATGGGCGAGACTTTAAGCGATCCTCATGGAGTGGAAGCTGGCGGAACGATCAAAGGTATGGGTCTTCTTCCAATGGATACCGTTTTTGCAAAGAAAAAGACCAGAACCAGAGTGGAAGGCTCTTTCGGCCAGCTGACTGGTGCGTTTGCAAAGCTTAGTGATACTGCTCTGGAAGGATATGAGATCCATATGGGTGAGACTGCCCTGAAAGGAGATGCAAAGCCATCTACAAATATTCAGGATAGCGTAACCGGAGAGAGAAAGGCGGATGGTGCTTATCTTGACAATGTATGTGGAACCTATGTACATGGTGTTTTTGATAAAGAGGCAGTAGCTGAGGCAATCGTACAGATCATTGGAGAAAAGAAAGGTCTGGATGTATCTGGAATGACTGGTATGGATTCCAGGCGTTTAAGGAAACCCAGTATGATATCCTGGCAGCAGAGCTCCGGAAACATCTGGATATGAAGAAGATATATGAAATCCTGGAAGAGGGGGTACAAATATGAAGGTAGAACTGGAAAATGTAAAACCAATGGACATAGAGAAAAGAAGCTTTGAGATCATCACAGAGGAGCTTGGTGATACCCCTCTGATCCCGGGAACAGAGCTGGTGGTAAAGAGATGTATTCATACAAGCGCTGATTTTGATTACGCGAAAAATCTTTGCTTTTCCGAAAACGCAGTGGAAAAAGCGATTCAGGCAATTAAAGATGGCGCCTGTATTGTAACCGACACCCAGATGG
>ENA-OQBD01000578-OQBD01000578.1-human-gut-metagenome-genome-assembly--contig:-NODE-578-length-19456-cov-11.465053_pt1 | contig 19456 bp, 17 predicted proteins | sample MGYA00242742_ERZ504543 | MGnify/ENA primary metagenome ERZ504543 (study PRJEB26092, sample SAMD00036239) | human gut metagenome | host: Homo sapiens | study: EMG produced TPA metagenomics assembly of...
ACTTCATTGTTCGACTCTTCAATTTCCGCTTCTGTCTCAGCAATCTTATTGCTGATCGTAACCAAATCCTGATTAATCCCTTCCAGTTGACTTTGAAGATTACTGGTCTTATCTTCAAGGCTTTTGAATTACCATGGGGTGTTATGTATGAAACCAAAATATAAAAGAGTATTATTAAAACTTTCAGGCGAATCACTTGCAGGCGAAATGAAACACGGAATTGATTTTGAAACTGTTCTCAAAATCTGCAAGCCTATTAAAGAATGTGTTGACGCAGGCGTAGAAGTCGGCATCGTAGTAGGCGGCGGTAACTTCTGGCGTGGCAGAAGCTCAGGTGAAATGGACAGAACAAGAGCCGATCATATGGGTATGCTTGCAACAACAATCAATGCACTCGGTGTTTGTGATGCACTCGAACAGCTTGGAGTTAATGTTCGTGTTCAGACAGCTATCGCTATGCATCAGATTGCAGAACCGTACATCAGAAACAAAGCAGTTCTTCACCTTCAGAAGGGCAGAGTAGTAGTATTCGGTTGCGGAACAGGCAACCCGTTCTTCAGCACAGACACAGCAGCGGCTCTTCGTGCGGCAGAAATTGAGGCAGATATCGTAATGAAGGCTACTATGGTTGACGGTGTATATGACAGCGATCCCAAGAAAAACCCGAACGCAAAGAAGTACGATACAATTTCTTTTCATGATGTTCTTAACAAGGATCTCGCTGTTATGGACAGCACAGCGGCATCGCTTTGCAAGGACAATAATCTTCCGATTCTTGTATTCAGTATTGAAGATCCCGAAAATATCTACAAAGCTGTATGCGGTGAAAACATCGGTACAATCGTAACAGCCAACAATTAATTTGAATTTTTTACTGACTTTTTAACAATAATTATTACACAGGAGGCATAAATATGCAGACACAGTTAAAAAAAGCCGGCGAAAGTATGGACAGACGACTTGAGCATATGCGCACGGAATTTTCAGAAATCAGAGCAGGCAGAGCAAATCCCGCAGTTCTTGATAAGGTAAAAGTTGACTATTACGGCGCACCCACACCCGTAAACCAGCTTGCCGCAGTATCTGTTACAGAGGCAAGAACTCTTACAATTCAGCCATGGGATGCGTCTGTATTAAGACAGATTGAAAAGGCTATCCAGACTTCCGATATCGGCATCAACCCACAGAATGACGGTAAGATTATTCGTCTTATTTTCCCGCCTCTCACAGAGGACAGAAGAAAAGAAATCGTAAAAGATGTTCAGAAGATTGCTGAGGAAACAAAGATTCAGATTCGTAATGTCCGTCGTGAACTTATCGACAAGCTTAAAGCTATGAAGAAGGACGGCGAGCTTACAGAGGACGATCTCAAGCAGGGCGAAAAGAAAGCTCAGGATCTTACAGATAAGTATGTCAAAGAAGTTGAGAGCGTTTCTGCAGTAAAGCAGAAAGAAATTTTGGAGATGTAATATGGCTTTTTTCTCAAAGAAAAAAGATGAGCAGATTGAGGTTACAGACCTCAATCTGCCTTCACATATCGGAATTATTATGGACGGCAACGGCCGTTGGGCAAAGAAAAGAGGACTTCCGAGAAAAGCAGGTCACCGTCAGGGTGCGAAAACTTTCAGAACAATAACAAGATACTGTTCCGATATCGGAATAAAGTACCTTACCGTATATGCTTTTTCAACCGAAAACTGGAAAAGACCGCAGGAGGAAGTTGATGCACTAATGTCGCTCTTTAAATCATATCTTAATGAAGCACTTGAAGATTTTAAGGATGACAGTATTGTGGTAAAATTCATCGGTGATAAGTCGGGCTTTAACGACGAACTTCGTGAGCTTATGATTGAAAACGAGGAGAGTTCAAAAGACCGTGACGGTATGGTTCTCAATATAGCTATGAATTACGGCAGTCGTGACGAAATTGTCAGAGCCGTCAGAAACATTTCCGAAGATGTCAAAAACGGAAAAATTTCTTCCGATGACATAACAGAAAATCTTTTTTCAAATTATCTTTATACCGCAGGTCAGCCCGATCCCGACCTTATTATCAGACCGAGCGGTGAATACAGAATTTCAAATTTCCTTTTGTGGCAATCAGCCTACACGGAATTTGTTATAATGAACAAGCTTTGGCCTGATTTTCAGAAATCGGACCTTGACGAAGCGTTAAAAATATACTCCTCCAGAAACAGAAGATACGGTGGAGTCTGATGAGAGTTGATATAAAATGAAATCCCTCAAGCCACGGCTGCTGACAGCCGTAATAGGAATACCAATACTGCTGATTGTTCTGTTTGTTTCGGAACTTTGGCTCCCGTTTGTAGGCATAATCATAGGAGCATTCTCGGCATTTATGATAGGCGAGTATCTTCATGCAAGAAAGATGCTTTATAAATTTCACCTTTCAATACCTTGTATGCTGTTTACTTTTCTGCTTTCGGTTTTAGTTACGACAAAGTATCTGTATGTTTTGATTTTTGCTTTTATATTGACAGTCTTTGCCGTAATGATTTTTAAACACGAAAAGACAAACTATGCCGATGTTGCATATTCAGTGTTCGGAACTTTTTTAATTTCTTTTGGAATGAGTGCCGTACCGATTGCTTGTGCATCATCTGTATCAATTACTTTCTGCTATATATGTATTTTCGCATTACCGTGGATGGCAGACGCAGGCGGCTTTTTTATCGGAGCATCGTTCGGCAAGCACAAACTTTGCCCGAAAATCAGCCCTAAAAAGACTGTTGAGGGCGCAATCGGCGGAATACTTTTCTGTGACCTCACAGCAGTAATTATAGGTCTTATATTTCATTTTTGTGTTATGCCTGATGCTAACATTAATTTCTGGGCATTGATTCTTCTCGGTGTAATTGACGCTCCTGTTTCAATTCTCGGTGATTTGAGCTTTTCACTTATCAAAAGAAATTACGGAATCAAGGACTACGGTTCAATTTTTCCCGGTCACGGCGGAATGCTTGACAGGTTTGACAGCATAATATTTACTGCCCCTGTTCTTGTGGCAATCAATCAATTCATACCTTTCATAACAGTGGGGTAAACTAAAATGGTAAATTCACTTTCAATTCTCGGATCGACGGGTTCAATCGGAACTCAGACGCTTGATGTTGCAGATAAACTTAATTTAAAAGTTTCCGCACTCACGGCGTCAACAAATATAAAGCTGCTTGAAGAACAGGTAAGAAAATACAAACCTGAACTTGCAGTGGTTTTTAACGAAGAAAAAGCCAAAGAATTCAAAGATAATATAAAAGATACAAACACCCGTGTTTTAAGCGGTATGGACGGACTTATTGAGGCGGCAACGCTTGAGAATGCCGACCTTGTTGTAAATTCGGTTGTCGGAATGGTAGGCTTAAAGCCTACACTTGCAGCGGCGAACGCTAAAAAAGATATTGCTTTTGCAAACAAGGAAACGCTTGTAACAGGCGGTAAGCTTGTATGTGATGCGGTAAAGAAGAACGGTGTAAAGCTTCTTCCCGTTGACAGTGAACATTCCGCTATCTTCCAATGCCTGCAGGGAATGCCTGAAAAGAAAATGCTTAAAAAGCTCATTCTTACAGCATCCGGCGGCCCGTTCTTTGGCAAAACAGTCGAAGACTTAAAGAATGTAACAGTTAATGAGGCTCTCAATCATCCAAATTGGAGTATGGGTGCAAAAATAACCATCGACTCTGCTACAATGATGAACAAAGGTCTTGAAATCATTGAGGCGAGATGGCTTTTTGATGTTCAGCCCGAAAACATTGATGTTGTTGTTCATCGAGAAAGTATCATACATTCTCTCATAGAATATGTAGATAATTCCGTAATTGCACAGCTTGGACTCCCCGATATGAGGATTCCGATACAGTACGCAATTACATATCCTAAAAGATATGAGTCACCTGTTGGCGAATTAAGTCTTGCTCAAATCGGCAAAATGACTTTCTTTGAACCTGACTATGATACTTTCAAATGTCTGAGAGCCTGTAAAAAAGCTCTTTCACTCGGAGGCGTTGCAACAGCAATTGCCAACGGTGCTAATGAGGAGGCTAACCGACTTTTCAGAGAAGGTAAAATCACTTTTCTTGAAATCGGTGACCTTGTTATGGGTGCAATTGATAACATAGACAATTTTGAGCCTTTATGCATTGATGATGTGTTAAAGGCAGATAAACTTGCAAGAGAGTATGTACTCTCTAAGCTATAATTTGCGGTAATATTTTCCACTGCTGTCTTTGCGACGGCAATGAATATTTTGGAGTTGATTTATTTTAATGCAAATTTTAACAGTTGCGGCTCTCATTGTAATAGGAATATTACTTTTTGAGCTTATAATTTTTTCTCACGAATTCGGTCATTTTATTACCGCAAAGCTTTCGGGTGTAAAGGTAAATGAATTTGCACTCGGAATGGGACCGAAAATAATCAGTTTTGTTAAAGGCGAAACAAGGTACTCGCTTCGTCTTTTTCCTATAGGCGGTTACTGTGCCATGGAAGGAGAGGATGAAGACAGTGAAGAAAAAGGTGCTTTTAATAACGCAAAAGTTTGGAAGAGAATGATTATCATAATCGCAGGTGCGGTTATGAATATTCTTCTCGGTTTTGTTATGATGTTTGCCTTTACCGTTCAGGCTGACAGCTACAGTTCAACTACAATATCTCAGTTTCAACCCAATGCATTTACTGCAAACACAGGTTTACAAACAGGGGATAAGATTGTTGAAGTGAACGGTTATTCAATTTGGAATTCACGAGATTTGCAGTTTGCAATCTCAACTCTTCCATATGACACAGTAGAAGGCAATACACTTGAGGTATACAAAGAAAGAGCAACATCTGCCGCTTGCGGTGTATATAATAAGTATGCAAAAGACGAGTCTCTTTCAAAGGATGAACTTCAAAAATACTACAATGTTCTTTCTGAGGGTTGTTCAAAAATAAATAAGGCTGCAAGCAAAGACGAGGCTAAAAAACTTCTTGATGAAACTTGCAAGTCAATTTATGCACTTGACAAATCATATGATATGTCAAAGTATAAAACACCCGAAATAGACACAACTACATCAAGACCGAGATTCATGGGTGATGTAAAAGTTGTTCGTGACGGCAAAGAAATAACACTTGAAAATGTACAGTTTTTCACCTATTACGCTGATGAAGATGCGGAAAAGGAAAACAAACCTACTGTAGCATTTGACTTTGCCGTTGAACCGATTGAGAAAAATGTCGGTACTGTCCTCGGTGAAACATTCACACAGACCTGTTCAATGGCAAAAACCGTGTGGACATCTCTTGTGTGGCTTGTTCAGGGCAGATTTACATTCAACGATATGTCAGGTCCTGTTGGTATTGCTACAGCTGTCACTCAGGTTGCATCAATGGGACTTCAAACAGGCTTCGGAGATGCAGTCAATAACATTCTTTTCGTAATGATACTCATTACGGTAAACCTCGGAATTGTAAATATGCTGCCGTTCCCGGCGCTTGACGGCGGAAGATTCTTATTTTTGCTGATTGAATGGATATTCAAAAAGCCGATTCCGAGAAAGGCAGAACAGATTGTAAATACAGTCGGTCTTGTTCTGTTGCTTGCATTTATGCTTATTATTTCGGTGAAAGATGTGTTCCAGCTTGTAACGGGAACATTTCCTGGAATGTAGACAAACGGAGGAAATTTTATGGGAAGTAAAATTCAGGTAACTGCCGGCAATGTAAAAATTGGCGGCGGTGCTAAAGTAAGCGTTCAGTCAATGCTCAACATTCCCTCAACCGATATTGAGGGTTCTGTAAGACAGGCAAAAGAGCTTGAAGAGGCCGGTTGCGAAATTATTCGTGCCGCTATTCCTAATAAAGATGCAGTAAAGCTTATTCCTGCCCTCAAAGAGGCTGTAAGCGTCCCGATTGTAGCCGATATCCATTTTGACTATAAGCTTGCGCTTGAGGCGTGTGCGGCAGGCATCGACAAAATTCGTATCAATCCGGGTAATATCGGATCAGACGATAGGGTAAAGGCAGTGGCTGACGCTTGCCGACAGCGTGGCATTCCGATTAGAATCGGTGTTAACTCAGGTTCGCTTGAAAAGGAAATTCTTGCAAAATACGGTCATCCCACACCCGAGGCACTTTGCGACAGCGCCTTGTACCATGCATCACTTCTTGAAAAGTTTGATTTCAACGATATTGTTCTTTCAATGAAAAGTTCAACCGTTTCTACTATGATTAAAGCCTATGAGCTTGCCGCAGAAAGATGTGACTATCCGCTTCACCTCGGTGTTACAGAGGCGGGAACGGAAAGAATGGGTATTATCAAATCTTCTGCCGGAATCGGTGCATTACTCCTCCATGGTATCGGCGATACAATCAGAGTTTCACTCACAGCCGATCCTGTAAAGGAAGTTTATGCCGCTCATGATATTCTCAAGGCTCTTGATATTGAGAAAGACGGAGTTCAATTTGTTTCGTGTCCGACTTGCGGAAGAACAAGGATTGACCTTGTGAAGATTGCAAACGAGGTTGAAGATAAACTCAGAAACTGTAAAAAGAATATCAAAGTAGCGGTAATGGGTTGCGTTGTAAACGGTCCCGGAGAGGCAAGAGAAGCTGATATCGGCATCGCAGGCGGTGACGGTTGCGGGCTTGTATTCAAAAAAGGCGAAATTCTTCGCAAAGTTCCGGAAGATAAACTCGTTGACGCACTTTTGGAAGAAGTAGAAAAATTATAACTCTCTCAGCAGTCAAAATACATTTGCTGTAATATGACAGAAGGACATATATGAAAACATTAGGAGAAGTCTTTGACTCCCAATTTGGCATTAAACTGCCGCAACAGATTTCACAGGGAGAACTGACACAACTTAATATTAACAAACAAGCCCGTTTGATTACTTTAGCAGTAAATTTCAACGGGCTCGTTGAGCGTAATACGCTTTTTGACACGGAAAAGCTGCTTACCAAGACACTTGCGTATCATACTGTGATCAAACCGCATTTCCCGACAGAGTTGTTTTCCGCTGATTATTTTCCTCAGCTATACGCAGCCGTAAGGCGAGATATTCCGAGTATTAACGGAACTCTCAACAATGCTGAGGTTAGGTTTGAAAACAATACGCTTACGATAAATCTTCTTAACGGCGGAAAAACTCTCCTTGACAGTAAAGGCTTTGACAAAGCACTTATAAAACTCGTTTCGGAAGAATTCAATCTTTACATTTCCGTTAATTATACCGGAACCTTTGAGGTTGAAGAAAACAGTGAAGAATACAAAGCCGCTATTCAGGATAGCTCAGGAGAAAAATCAAACCGAGAAAATCTTCAGAAAGCCGCTGAATTCTATCAGGAAGAGGTTGAAAACAGCAGAAAAAGAGAGAAGAAAAACACGCTGAAAAACACTACTGTGGAAATTGAAGTTCGTGAGGGCAAGTTTGCAACACCGCAGATTATCCAGTCCTCAATCCGTCCGATTATACGGTCGTTCAATCGAGGGGAAAAATGATTCCCATTTCTTCAATTTCAGGTGATTCGGGAAGAATTGTGGTGTGGGGCGATGTGTTTGATATTGAAAAGAAAGTCACTAAAAGTGGTGACAAAAATATTTTCACTATCGACATAACCGATTATACCGGTTCAACAACAGCTAAAGTATTCAATTCAATCAAGGAATCAGCCGTAATTGATAATATTAAAAAAGGCGATACAATCGTTGTTCAGGGTGATGTTGAGTACGATAAATATGCAGGCGAACTTGTTGTAAATGCCCGTTCAATCGGTACGGCTCAAAAAGTAAAAGTAGTTGATAATGCCGAGAAAAAGCGTGTTGAACTCCATATGCATACAAATATGTCGCAGATGGATGCCGTAACATCGGCAGGTGACCTTGTTAACCGTGCTTATCAGTGGGGACACAAAGCCGTTGCAATTACTGACCACGGTGTTGCACAGGCTTTTCCCGACGCAATGAAAGCCGCAGATAAAATCAACAAAGACGAAGAGAAAATTAAAATCATCTACGGTGTTGAGGCATACTTTATGGATGATCTTGTAGAGTCTGTAAAAGGTGATGCCGACACAGGTTTTGACGGCACATTCATCTGCTTTGATATAGAAACAACAGGTCTTTCAGCTGCCCGTGACAAGATTACCGAAATCGGCGCAGTCAAGGTTGAAAACGGTGTCATCACCGATACTTTTTCAACCTTTGCAAATCCCGAAATGCCGATTCCGCAGAAAATCACTCAGCTTACAGGCATTACCGATGATATGGTAAAGGACGCTCCGTCACAGAGCGAGGCGGTTGGTGCATTTCTTGAATTTGCCGGTGACAATGTGCTTGTTGCTCATAATGCCCCCTTTGACACATCCTTCATTGCAAAAGCCTGTGAAGATATGGGCAGGGAATATAACTATACTTCAATCGACACGGTTGCAATTTCAAGAGCGATTCTTACAGATATCAAGAACTGCAAGCTTGATACGGTTGCAAAATTTTTAAGGCTCGGCGACTTCAATCACCACAGAGCAACCGATGATGCCGAAATGCTTGCGAGAATTTTTATAAATCTTTGTCAGCGACTTACAGATGATTACGGTATAACAAAAACAAACGACATTAATACAAAGATAGCAGGCGGAGATTTTAAAAAGCTTCCGACCTATCATCAGATTATTCTTGTAAAGAATAAAACAGGTCTTAAAAATCTTTACAGACTTATTTCTTACAGTCATCTTAATTATTTCTATAAAAAGCCGAGAATTCCGAAAAGCGAGCTTGTGAAGTACAGAGAGGGACTCATAATCGGCTCAGCTTGTTGTGCAGGTCAGCTTTACATGGCAATTCTCGAGGGCAAGCCGTGGGGCGAACTCAAACAGATCGCGTCATTCTATGATTATCTTGAAATTCAGCCTGCTAGCAATAACAGCTTTATGATTCGTGACGGCAGATTTAATTCTGTTGACGAACTTCATGAAATTGACCGTACAATAATTAAGCTTGCAAAAGAACTCGGCAAGCCTGTATGCGCAACCTGCGATGTCCACTTTATGGATCCGACAGATTCCGAATTCAGAAAAATTCTTATGGCAGGTCAGGGCTTTAAAGATGCCGAACAGCAAGCTCCGCTTTATTTCAGAACAACTGCTGAAATGCTAAAGGAATTTGAGTGGCTCGGCAAGGATAAAGCCTATGAGTATGTAGTAGAAAATCCCAATAAAATCGCCGATATGTGCGAATATATCAGACCTATTCCAAAGGGTACATTCCCGCCTAACATTGAGGGTGCACAGGAACAGCTTATTGATATTACATGGAAAAGAGCAAAAGAGAAATACGGTGATCCATTGCCTGAAATCGTAAAGGCAAGACTTGACAAGGAACTTAATTCAATCACAACCTACGGATTCTCGGTACTTTATATGACTGCGCAAAAGCTTGTTGCAGACAGTGAGGCACACGGATATCTTGTCGGTTCACGAGGATCGGTAGGTTCTTCTTTCGTAGCTACTATGTCCGGTATTTCGGAGGTTAATCCGCTTTGTCCGCACTATGTATGTCCAAACTGCAAACACAGCGAGTTCATCACAGACGGCAGTTACGGCTCAGGCTTTGATATGCCTCCAAAAAACTGTCCCGAATGCGGTACTCTTATGGACCAGGACGGTCACGAAATTCCGTTTGAAACATTTCTTGGCTTTAAAGGCGACAAAGTGCCTGATATCGACCTTAACTTCAGCGGTGAGTATCAATCAAAATCTCACCGTTACACGGAAGAGCTCTTCGGTAAGAATAATGTGTTCAAAGCGGGAACAATTTCTACAGTAGCCGAAAAAACAGCACTCGGCTTCGTTAAGAAGTTTGCACAGGAGCGAGGTCTTGTAATGCACAAGGCTGAGGAAAAGCGTCTTGCAATCGGTTGTACGGGTGTTAAGAGAACCACAGGTCAGCACCCGGGCGGTATGGTTGTTGTGCCGAGAACAAACGATGTTTACGATTTCTGCCCTGTTCAGCATCCTGCAAATGATGTGAACTCAGATAACATTACAACCCACTTCGACTTCCATTCAATTCATGATACAATCACAAAACTTGATGAGCTCGGACACGATGTTCCGACAATCTATCATTATCTTGAACTCTACACAGGTATCCCCGTAATGAAGGTTTCAATGAGCGATCCCGAGGTTATGTCGCTGTTTACTTCTCCGAAAGCACTCGGAGTTACTGAGGAAGATATCGACTCAAAAACCGGTACATTCAGCCTTCCTGAATGCGGTACGGCTTTCGTAAGAGGAATGCTCATTGAGGCACAGCCAAAGACATTTACCGACCTTTTGCAGATTGCAGGTCTTTCGCACGGTACCGATGTATGGCTCGGAAACGCTCAGGAACTTATTCATAACGGAACCTGTACAATTTCGGAAGTAATCGGTACTCGTGACTCGATTATGACTTATCTTATGCACAAAGGTCTTGAACCGGGCATGGCATTCAAAATAATGGAGATTGTCCGTAAAGGTAACGCAACAAAACTTCTTACGGAAGAACACTTCAAGGCTATGCGTGAACACAATGTTCCCGAATGGTATATTGATTCATGTATGAAAATTAAGTATATGTTCCCGAAAGCCCATGCCGCAGCCTATATGATTGCAACGCTCAGACTCGGTTGGTACAAGGTTCACAAGCCCGTTGAATATTATGCGGCATACTTTACCGTACGAAGTGAAAATCTTGACGGTGCAATTGCCATGCAGGGACATCAGGCTGTCCGTGACAAGATGAACAACATAAAACAAAAACAGAGTGTTCACGAAGCCACAGCAAAGGATGAAGCAGAGTTCCAGACCTTGCAGATTGTCAACGAAATGATGGCAAGAAAAATTGAATTTCTTCCTGTGGACATCTACAAATCCGAGGCTAAAATGTTCAAGGTAGAGGACGGAAAAATCAGACTTCCGTTTTCATCCTTACCCGGTGTAGGCGGCGCCGCCGCAGATTCACTCGCAGAAACGGGTAAGCACACAGAATATCTTTCAATTGAAGATATGCAGATAAAAACAAAGGTTACTAAGGCTGTTATTGAAACACTGAAAGATGTCGGAGTTCTCAAGGATTTGCCTGAAAGCTCACAGATGTCATTATTTTAAGGAGTTGTCTAAATGAAAAAACTGCTTTCGCTAAAAACTTTGCTGATTTGCATTTCATTTACAGTATTTCTTTTACTTGTAAAAGATAATATGAATGTTGTGTGGTCGGCAATCGGTTGGATAACAGGCATAATCACTCCGTTTGCAATCGGATTCCTTTTTGCTTACATCCTTAACTATCCGTACAAATTTTTCTACTCCAAAGTTTTCGGCAGAATGGGGCGAAAGCGAAAATTCCTTGCTAACTTCAGAAAACCCCTTGCACTTATTATAACCTATGCAATTGTAGTAGCAATTTTTGTTGTTATAATCTCAATTGTAGTTCCGCAGATTGCAGCCAGCCTGTTCAGTCTTATTAACAGCCTGCCGCAGTATGCAGGCGTACTTTCTGACATGACAAAAACAGTAGTGCATTGGATTAACCATACATTCAGTATGGAAATTGACGCAAGTGAAGTAATAAACAACTTCTTCAAGTATATTACAAACTTTATTTCGGCAGGCAATATCACCAGTTTTCTCGGCAACTCTACAAATGCCGTATTTAGCGCAATTATGTCTACGTGTAACGGTGTGTATAACTTCCTGCTCGGAATCGTTATTTCAGTTTACTTCCTTGCCGCAAAGGAAACACTTTGCCGTCAGATAAAAAAGCTTGCTGTTGCTTTTATTCCGATAAAGTATCTTCCTAAGATTTATGAAATTGTCGATATTACAGATACAAAATGCGGTCGTTTTCTCGTTGGCGATATCATTGATGCGGCTTTTCTCGGTGTTCTCACATTCATTACAATGTCAATTTGTCAATTACCGTACGCACCGCTTATTGCGGTTCTTATCGGTGTAACGAATATTATTCCGTTCTTTGGACCGTTCATCGGTGCAATTCCGAGTGCTTTTATCCTCTTGCTTATTGATCCTATTTACATGATTATTTTCATAATCATTATAGTTATAATTCAGCAGCTTGACGGCAATCTTTTCAAGCCGAAGATTATCGGCAGTCAGGTCGGTCTTTCAAGCTTCTGGGTACTGTTCAGCGTAATTGTCGGCGGAGGAATGTTCGGTGTACTCGGTCTTATTCTCGGAACTCCAATCTATGCCGTAATCTATGCTCTTGTCGGCAAGAGAGTTAAAAACAAAATTGACTCAAAGGGAAGAATTGCTCAGGAGGCTCTTGATTTTGAGGTGCTTAACTATACCAAAATTGCCGCAGAGCAGAAAAAACTTCGTGAAGAAAAAGAAATGCAGCAAAGAGAAAAATTTATGAAATTCATCAACCGTAACAAAACAAATGATGAAGACGAATCCTCAAATAATACAAATGAATAATCGTAAAATTTTCGTTTCATCTGAATAGTGTTGACAAATCAAGTTTAGTGTGTTAATATATTACCGTATTAACACACTAAAGCGTTGAGAGGTAATTATGAAAAAGAATTTAAAAATGACTCCCGAGGGAACAAAGGACTTTCTGTTCGCCGAATGTTCCGCTATGGATTATATCTGCACAAGCATTGAAAAGGTATTTGTCAAAGGCGGATTTAAACGGGTAATAACTCCTGCTCTTGAATTCTATGATGTGTTCTCAATTCCGTCAAGCGGAATCTCGCAGGAATCAATGTTCAAAACAACCGATAACAAAGGCAGACTTCTTGTTGCCCGTCCTGACTCCACTCTGCCGATTGCAAGAATGGTTTCTACAAGACTTAAAAACAATACACTTCCTGTTCGACTTTACTACAAGCAGGCAGTATATCGCAACAATCCGTCACTTGCTGGAAGAAGAAACGAATTTCTTCAGATGGGTGTTGAACTTCTCGGGGCAAAAGGAAAGAGAGCCGACCTTGAAATTCTCACCTCGGCAATAAAAAGCATTTCAGCCGTTGCCGATGATTTCAGAATTGAACTCGGACACGCCGAAGTATTCAATGCTCTGTCAAAAGAACTCGATATTGATAACGATTACAAAGAAAAAATCAGAGTATCAATCGAAAGTAAAAACTACTCGGCGCTTAACAATCTTCTTGACAAACTCAAGCCTTGCAAGACTGTTTCCGCAATCCGTTCGCTCCCGTCACTTTTCGGCGGTGAAGAAGTGTTTGGTGAGGCATATGATATCTGCAAAGGCACAGGTGCCGAAAACGCTCTTGATTATCTCCACACAATCTATAAAGAACTTTCCGTGCTTGAGCTCGGCAACAAGCTTATCATCGACCTCGGACTTGTTCAGAGAAATGATTACTATACGGGAATTGTATTTTCAGGGTATATTAACGGAATCGGTGACGCTGTTATTTCGGGAGGAAGATATGACGATCTTCTCAGCGAATTTGATGCTCCTATGGGTGCGGCAGGCTTTGCGATTGATACAGACGCAATTACAATGAAACATCTTTCCGATGATGATGTAAATTATTCAGATAATCCCGATGTTCTCGTTTTTGCAGAAAACGGACATGAAATGAAGGCTCTCAGATATGTTGACGAGCTTAACGAAAAGGGAATAAATGCACAGTTCAGTGTACTTGAAACTCTTGAAGAAACAGAACAGTTTGCAAAATCAAGAGGAATTGCAAAAGTTGAAAGTATATAATCAAGCTGTCGGAAAGGATTAAATATGAAACCATTAAGAATTGCTCTGACAAAGGGCAGACTTGAAAAGACCACAATTGAACTTCTTGAAAAAATCGGATATAATTGTGATGAAGTAAAAAACAAGGGAAGAAGGCTTATTCTTCCGATCGGCAATAATGATTTTGAAGTCGTGCTTGCGAAAGCCGCAGATGTAATTACATATGTTGAGCACGGTGTGTGTGACCTTGGTGTCGTTGGCAAGGATACAATTCTTGAAAACGGTTCATCTTTTTATGAACTTCTCGACTTAGGATTCGGCAAATGCCGTTTTGCTCTTGCTACAAAAAAGGACTCCGATTTTTACGGCGGTTACAAAACAAAGACAATTGCGTCAAAGTATCCCAATGTAACCAGGGCATTTTTTGACGATAAAAATATGGATGTAAGAATCATTAAGATTGAGGGCTCGGTTGAACTCGCTCCTCTTGTAGGTCTTGCAGACGGTATTGTAGATATAGTAGAAACAGGTTCAACGCTCAAGGCTAACGGACTTGAAGTAATTGAATGGGTATGTGATATTTCAGCAAGACTTATTGCCAATACAGCAAGTCTTAAACTGCGCAAGGCTGAAATTGAAGAATTGCAGAAGAAACTGGAGGCTGTCACAAAATGATTACAACTGTTATAGCAGACGGAAAAAACGAATATGAATTTATTGATTTGCTCAAAAAGAGAGCGCAGAATTCTGATAAAAATGTAGTTCCGATTGTTTCGGAAATCATCGAAAATGTAGCGGAAAACGGTGATAAAGCCGTAAAGGAATATACCGTTAAATTTGACGGAAAAGCACCTGAAAAGGTAGAAATCACATCCGATGAAATCGACAGCCTTATTGAAAAATGCGATAAGGATTATCTCGAAACAATTAAAAAGGCAGCCGCAAATATTGCAGACTTCCATAAAAGACAGGTTCAGCAAAGCTGGCTCACAACAAAGAATAACGGCGTAATGATGGGTCAGAGAATCAGAGGTCTTAAAAGAGTAGGTATTTATGTTCCGGGCGGCACTGCAGCATATCCCTCATCAGTTCTTATGAACGCTGTTCCCGCTAAAATTGCAGGTGTTGAGGAGATTATTATGTGTACACCTCCGCAGAAGGACGGCACACCAAATCCGAATATCATCGCCGCCGCAAAGGTAGCAGGTGTTGACAGAATCTTCCTTATGGGCGGTGCACAGGCAGTAGCCGCACTTGCATACGGTACAGAATCCGTACCAAAGGTTGACAAAATCGTAGGTCCCGGCAACATCTTTGTTGCAACAGCAAAAAAACTTCTTTACGGAACAGTTGACATTGATATGATTGCCGGTCCGAGTGAAATACTCATCATTGCCGATAAGTCTGCAAATCCAAAATTCCTTGCCGCAGACCTTATGAGTCAGGCAGAGCATGACAGGCTTGCGTCTGCAATTTTGCTTACCGACTGTGAAGAGCTCGCAAAAGAAACTGAAACAGAGCTTGAAAAGCAGATGACCGCTCTTTCAAGAAAAGATATTATCCGTTCATCGGTTGACAATTTCGGTGCAGTTATTGTGTGCAGTGATATGTCACAGGCGATTGAATTTGCTAACGAGCTTGCTCCCGAACATCTTGAGGTTTGTTGTGAAAACCCAATGGAGTATGTCGGCAAGCTTGATAATGCCGGCTCTGTATTTCTCGGCAACTACAGTCCCGAGCCTCTGGGCGACTATTTTGCAGGTCCTAACCATGTTCTTCCGACAAGCGGCACGGCAAGATTTTTCTCACCTCTTTCGGTAGACAGCTTTGTAAAGAAATCAAGTTTTATTTACTATACGGAAGACGCTTTGAGAAAAGATGCCGAAGATGTAGTTCGCTTTGCAGAAACAGAAGGACTTACAGCACACGCAAATTCAATTAAAGTGCGTTTTGATATGAAATAAGAATGGAAGTTATGCAATGTCTTATGAATTAAACAAAAAAATCCGTGAACTTGAACCGTATGAACCAATCAGCGGTACATATAAAATTCGACTTGATGCAAACGAATGTCCCGAAAATTATCCTGATTTCATCAAAGAAGAAATCAAAAATGCAATTGATACAATTGATTTCAACCGCTATCCCGATCCGCTTGCTGAAAAGGTTGTTACGGCTTTTGCGGATTATTACGGAATCAATCCAAAATATGTAACCGCAGGTAACGGCTCAGATGAACTTATCTTTTTGATTGAAGCCGCATTTATGGAAAAAGGGGACAGGATGCTTTGCGTTGCTCCCGATTTTTCAATGTACAAATTCTATTCATCAATCTGTGAGGTTGAATGTGACACATTTATCAAATCCGATGATCTTTCAATTGATACGGATGCACTTATTGAAAAGGTAAATCGTGACAATATCAAACTTTTACTTTTTTCAAACCCATGCAATCCGACAGGGCAGGGTATGACCGCCGAAGATGCACGCAGGCTTGTTACAAGCGTAAATGCACTTGTAATTCTTGACGAAGCATATATGGATTTCTGGGATCAGAGTCTTATAAATGAGGTTGAAAAGTATTCAAATCTTATTATTTTCAGAACCGCATCAAAGGCAGTAGGCTCAGCGGCACTCAGACTCGGTTTTGCCGTTGCAAATGAAACAATTTCAAGAGCTGTAAAAGCGGTAAAATCTCCGTACAATGTGAACACATTTTCTCAGGTTGTCGGCAGTATAATATATAAAAATAAAGATTATCTCAAAAACAGACAAAAAACAATTGTCAGAAACAGAGAAAAGCTGTATAATGACTTATTGGAGTTGTCCGCTCTTTCCGATGATTTTAAGGTTTACAACAGTTGTGCAAACTTTGTTTTTGTTAAAACATCATTCGGCAAAGACTTGTGGAACTATCTAAAGGACAATTCAATTGTAATCCGTTTTATGGGTGATTACATCAGAATTTCCGTTGGCACAGAAGAAGAAAACGAAGAACTGATAAGTTGCATTAAAACTTATTTATCGAGGTGATTATATGCGCAGTGCATATGTTGAGCGTAAAACAAAGGAAACCGACATAAAGCTAAAACTTAATCTTGACGGCGGCGATATTAAAATTGATACAGGCATAGGCCTTTTTTGACCATATGCTCAATTCGTTTGCCACTCACGGCAGATTCGGGCTTGAGGTTTCGGTAAAAGGCGATCTCTATGTTGACGAACACCACACCGTTGAAGACACAGGTATAGTTCTCGGCAAAGCATTTGCAGAGGCTCTTTCAACTAAAGAGTCAATTGAGAGATTTGGCAGTTTTTATGTTCCTATGGATGAAGCGCTTGCGTTTGCATCGGTTGACATCAGCGGCAGACCTTATCTTGTATTCGACGCTGATTTCCCGCAGGAAAGATGCGGCGGCTACGACTGTTCAATGACAGTAGAATTTATGCGTGCATTTGCATTTAACGCACAAATTACACTTCACCTCAAATCTGTTTACGGTGACAACTCTCACCATATCACAGAGGCTTTGTACAAGGCTTGCGCACACGCACTCCGTCTTGCAGTAAAGCAAAATTCTTCAAATGTACTTCTTTCCACTAAAGGAGTGTTATAATGATTATTTTACCCGCTATTGACATAAAAGACGGCAATTGTGTCCGTCTTTTCAAGGGCGATTATGCAACCGTTCAAAAGGTAGCAGAGTCCCCGTATATTGCCGCTCAGGGCTTTGCTGACGCAGGTGCAGAGTGGATGCATATGGTTGACCTTGACGGTGCAAAAGACGCAAAGCTTGTTAATGCCGATCTTATTGCGGATGTTGCAAAAGCCTCGGGACTTTCTGTTGAGGTCGGCGGAGGAATCCGTGATATGAAAGCGGTTGAATATTATCTTTCAAGAGGAATAAACCGTGTTATTCTCGGTTCAGCCGCAGTTAAAAATCAGCAGCTTGTTATTGATGCCGTAAAAGACTACGGTGAGAGAATTGTAGTTGGCATTGATGCAAAGGACGGCATGGTTCGTGCAGAAGGTTGGATTGACAATTCGGAAATCAACTACATTGAGCTTGCAAAGCGTATGGAAGATGTCGGAGTAAAAACTATTGTGTTCACAGACATTGATCAGGACGGTACTCTTGCAGGTCCTAACCTTAAACAGCTTAATGACCTTGCTCACGAAGTCAGCTGTAATATTATCGCAAGCGGTGGTGTTGCAGTTCTCAAGGATATCGTAAATCTTGCAGAACTCGATGTCTACGGTGCAATCTGCGGTAAGGCTATCTACACAGGTTCGCTCGATTTGAAACAGGCGATTGAAGTAACAAATAAAATCTGAGGTAATTATGGATCTTGATAAATATTTTGTAAAATCCGAACTTATTCCCGCAATTATTCAGGAAAAGTCAACAGGTGAGGTACTTATGCTTGCATATATGAACCGTGAAAGTATGCAAAAAACTTTTGAAACCGGTTACACATGGTTCTGGTCAAGAAGCCGTCAGGAGCTTTGGAACAAGGGTGCAACATCAGGTCATTTACAAAAGGTAATTGATATATATGCCGACTGCGATGACGATACATTGCTCATCACAGTTGAACAGACAGGTGCAGCCTGCCACACGGGAAATCATTCCTGCTTTTTTAAAAAATTAAAATGAGGAGAATTTTAATATGAACGACAGAGAAGTTCTTGAAGCACTTTATGCTACAGTAGAAAACAGACGAGATAATCCAAAAGAGGGTTCATACACTTGCTACCTTCTTGATAAAGGAATTGACAAGATTCTTAAAAACCGTCAACTCAACTCCATAAGTATATTCTTGGAACTGTCCATATTCTTCCAAACTTATAATCTTTCTTTTACAATAACCTTCTTCTACATATTGTTGAACAATCCATTTGCATGCCTTTTTTACCTTATCCTCTATGTGAATAAATGGCTCGATATCCGTTTTCCCAACATAAAAACCACATTCTATGAGGGCTATAACGCACAATGCTGTAGCACGCAAATCATCTATACCTTCTTTATATGTTCCCCATGCACCACTATCTCTTTGTTCTTCTAAAATTCGTCTTACTATATCAATATATCCAGGAGCTGCTATTGGTTGGCCAGCACAAGTCATAGCAAGTAAAACAAATGCTTTTTCAAACACTCTATCTTGCTGTTCAAAATGATTATTACCTATTTCAGTATTTATTGCTGTCAACAATTCAACAGTTAAATAATGCGTTTTGGAATATATTCCGGAAGATGTTATTGCCCAAAGCATCTCACAAGCTGTGAACATAGAAAAAGCCGGACTGTCTCCCTTATGATATGTATCCCTAGCTTTAATCCCTAAACAAACATTATTACAAGGACATACAGTTTCAATAATATACATGGATCTTTCAATACTACTTTCTATTTTGCTAATAATATCCTTTTCCATTATGTCCCCTCCTTATCCTATATCATTCTCTCTAACAATTCTTCTGCACTTCTAACTGACAGCATCATTTTTTGCACACATATGACCTTCTCTACAGCATTCTTCATAATTGCTTCCATACAATATACCTTTTATGAAGCCTACTGAAAAAGCATCACCTGCACCACCTGGATGTACAATTTTCACCTTATTATCTACTGGTACTGTAACTTTTTCCATCATGATCTTTAATAAGCACACCATCTTTCCCCATTGTTACAACTAAAATAGTATTTCCTATATCAAGTTCATCAC
>ENA-OQBD01000579-OQBD01000579.1-human-gut-metagenome-genome-assembly--contig:-NODE-579-length-19445-cov-4.128119_pt1 | contig 19445 bp, 18 predicted proteins | sample MGYA00242742_ERZ504543 | MGnify/ENA primary metagenome ERZ504543 (study PRJEB26092, sample SAMD00036239) | human gut metagenome | host: Homo sapiens | study: EMG produced TPA metagenomics assembly of...
GATTTATCTAAAGGAAGAATTATCTGGAGAGATAAATAAAATATTACATTGACAAAACCAAAATCCAGGTGATATAATTTTATGCGAACTGTGCGAGGGACTTTTCTGCGCACAGGGGGAAAATGCAGACCAGGCAAGGTATGAAAGGAGGATTTGACGTGAAGGTTAGATCATCAGTAAAACCGATTTGCGAAAAGTGCAAAGTTATCAAGAGAAAAGGAAGCGTCAGAATTATCTGCGAGAATCCGAAACATAAACAGCGTCAGGGATAGGTTCTGAACACTTAATGAAAGCAAGCCACAGGCGCAGCTTGAATTTAGTGAGAAGACCGCTCCCAAGCCTTAGTGACGACGAGCCGTAGGCGACAGAGGAACTTAGGCGCACGGAGCAGCGAAAGACAGATTTATGTAAACTTAATTAGGCGGCTGATAGAGGATACGCCAGGGTGTGTGTAGAGCGTTATCCACTATTTAATATACATGAACACCACGGGCAAGTGGTTTCTAGTATATTGCTTAAAAACCGGCGGTCATTAGCCGAGAGATCGGTTGCCGGAAAGGATGCGGATACCGAACCGCATCTGGGCTGGGATATCGGACGTGTCTGAGGCATTGGATACATTTTGAAAAGTCCGGTAGGGCTCTTTTTGATAACGGGATGCCCGCAGCCTCATTATAGGACAATGTGAAACCAAAAAATGAAAGAAAATGGAGGAATCACAAATGGCTCGTATTGCAGGTGTAGATTTACCAAGAGACAAACGTGTAGAAATCGGATTGACTTATATCTATGGAATCGGAAGAACAAGTGCAACCCGTATTCTCGCAGAAGCAGGAGTTAATCCTGATACTCGCTGCAGAGATCTTACAGATGACGAAAGTTAAAAAGATCAGTGCAGTGATCGATGAAACTCAGACAGTTGAAGGTGATCTTAGAAGAGAGATCGCTCTTAACATCAAGAGACTTCAGGAAATCGGATGCTATAGAGGAATCCGTCACAGAAAAGGACTTCCGGTTCGTGGTCAGAAGACAAAGACCAATGCAAGAACAAGAAAAGGTCCTAAGAGAACAGTAGCAAACAAGAAGAAATAATTTCGACAAATAATAAAAAGGAAAGTGTAGGTTAGTTTAAATGGCTAAGAAAGTTACAAAAAAAGTGACAAAAAAGCGTGTAAAGAAAAACGTTGAACGCGGACAGGCACATATTCAGTCATCTTTTAATAATACAATCGTTACATTAACAGATGCACAGGGAAATGCTTTATCATGGGCAAGTGCCGGTGGTCTTGGATTTAGAGGTTCAAGAAAATCTACTCCATACGCAGCTCAGATGGCAGCTGAAACAGCAGCTAAAGCAGCTCTGCCGCATGGTCTTAAATCAGTAGACGTATTCGTAAAAGGACCAGGTTCAGGAAGAGAAGCAGCAATCCGTGCTCTTCAGGCATGCGGAATTGATGTAACAAGCATCAGAGACGTAACACCGGTACCACACAATGGATGCCGCCCGCCGAAGAGAAGAAGAGTCTAGTCGAATTATTATAGGAGGATACGAACATGGCAGTAAATAGAGTCCCGGTTCTTAAAAGATGCCGTTCCCTTGGAATGGATCCGGTATATCTTGGAATTGATAAAAAGTCTAACAGACAGTTAAAGAGATCCAATAGAAAAATGAGCGAGTATGGTCTTCAGTTGCGTGAAAAGCAGAAAGCTAAATTCATCTATGGTGTATTAGAAAAACCGTTCCTGAACTACTTCAAGAAAGCAGATCAGATGAGCGGAATGACAGGTGAAAACCTGATGGTTCTTCTTGAATCAAGACTGGATAACGTAGTATTCCGTCTTGGATTTGCAAGAACAAGACGTGAAGCAAGACAGATCGTTGATCACAAACAGGTTCTTGTTAACGGAAAACAGGTTAACATCCCTTCTTACCTCATTAAAGCAGGTGATGTGATCGAGATTAAAGAAGGTAAAAAATCTTCACAGAGATACAAAGATATCGTAGAAGTTACAGGTGGACGTCTTGTTCCGGAATGGCTTGAATCAGATATCGAAAACCTGAAAGGAACAGTTAAAGAACTTCCTACTCGTGAAGCAATCGATGTTCCAGTTGACGAAATGATGATCGTCGAGTTATATTCTAAATAGAACGCATTCATATAAAATGCAATACTTAACGAACCTGATTTCTGGGTTCGTTAAGGTTCTGTTAGGAAATATCCTGTTTTTTATCGAAAACAGGACAAAAACTGACACCCTCAACATACAAAAACCCATAAGGAGGGACCAAAATAGTGTTTGATTTTAATAAACCTAATATTGAAATTGCAGAAATTTCAGATGATAAGAAGTATGGCAGATTTGTTGTAGAACCACTTGAAAGAGGATATGGTACAACACTTGGAAACTCTCTGAGAAGAATTATGCTTTCTTCTCTGCCGGGAGCTGCAATCAGCCAGATTAAAATCGACGGAGTATTGCATGAGTTCAGTTCTATTCCGGGCGTAAAGGAAGACGTAACTGAAATTATCATGAACTTAAAAACACTCGCAATTAAGAATTCTTCCGAGACAGATGAGCCGAAAACAGCTTACATCGAATTTGAGGGAGAGGGCGTAGTTACAGCTGCTGATATTCAGGCAGATTCTGATATTGAAATCATGAATCCGGAAACTGTAATCGCTACACTTAACGGCGGTGCAGACAGCAAGCTTTATATGGAACTGACTATCACAAAGGGAAGAGGATATGTAGGTTCTGATAAGAATAAGACAGAAGATATGCCGATTGGTGTGATTCCGATCGACTCTATCTATACACCGGTTGAGCGTGTAAATCTTACAGTTCAGAATACTCGTGTCGGACAGATTACCGATTATGATAAACTCACACTTGATGTTTATACAAATGGTACTCTTGCACCGGATGAAGCAGTCAGCCTTGCTGCAAAAGTATTAAATGAACATCTCAAGCTCTTTATTGATCTTTCTGAAGTTGCTCAGTCAGCGGAAGTTATGATTGAAAAGGAAGACGATGAAAAAGAAAAAGTTCTTGAAATGAGTATTGATGAACTTGAACTTTCTGTTCGTTCATACAACTGTCTGAAGAGAGCAGGAATCAATACTGTAGAAGAACTTACAAACAGAACATCAGAAGATATGATGAAAGTTCGTAACCTTGGACGTAAATCTCTTGAAGAAGTTCTTGCTAAATTAAAAGAACTTGGTCTTGAACTCAGCCAGGGAGACGAATAAGGAGTTCCCGTTTCGCATGTGAATACAGGCAGAAACACTGACACACGATCTGGCTAGTAAGCCCGATGAAAGCATAACCAGATGGCATATCCGCAGTAAGACCGAAGGTGCATGCCGGTATGTCCCGAATAATGGAGGATTAAAAAAATGGCAAAGTATAGAAAACTTGGAAGAACAGCAAGTCAGAGAAAAGCATTACTGAGAAATCAGGTAACAATGCTTCTTCAGCACGGAAAAATCAGAACAACAGAAGCTAAAGCTAAAGAAATCCGTAAGATCGCAGAAGGTCTTATTGCTTCAGCTGTAAAAGAAAAAGATAACTTCGAAGAAGTTACAATCAAAGCTAAAGTTGCTAAGAAAGATGCAGAAGGCAAGAGAGTTAAAGAAGTAGTAGATGGTAAGAAAGTTACTGTATACGAAGAAGTTGAAAAGACAATCAAAAAAGACAACCCGTCAAGACTTCATGCAAGACGTCAGATGCTGAAAGTACTTTACCCTGTAACAGAAGTTCCGACTGCTGCAGCTGGAAAGAAGAAAAATACAAAAGAAGTTGATCTGGTAGACAAACTGTTTACAGAGATCGCTCCGAAGTATGCAGACCGCAACGGCGGATACACAAGAATCATCAAAATTGGACAGCGTAAAGGTGACGCTGCAATGGAAGTTATTCTTGAGCTTGTATAATCAAATGAGATCGAAAGCCACAGGCATTTATGCCTGTGGTTTTTTGTGTATATAGTGAGCTGGTCTGCTCGATTTCTGCCTTTCTTTCTGATAAAAGTCAGTGTATAATAGAAAACATCTGAAAAGAATGTCCTTTAACAGACGTGAAGGAGGAACGACATGGGACGTGTGGGGCGATTTATTTTAAAGGTTGCGGCAGTATTGATATTGATTATATCGGCGGGTACATTTGCACTTTCTTTATTTACAGGAGAGACAAGAAATGGGGATAATCTGCAAAGCGAGTTCGATTATCTGATCACAGTGGGAATTTCACAGAGTGGAGAAGAAAGCTCATGGAAGGATGCAAATACAGCGTCTTTTATGGATACATTTGTCAAATCAAACGGCTATGAAGCGGTGTATGCAGATGCAGGTAGCGATCAGGAAAAACAGATTGAAGATGTGAAAGGATTTATAAAACAGGATGTGGACTATATCATTCTGAATCCGATTTCGGAAATTGGTTGGGATGATGTGCTGGAAGATGCAAAAAAGGCACATATTCCTGTAATCCTTGTGAATAACGGTGTTGATACGGATGACAGCAGTCTGTATTCGTGTATGCTTGGAAGTGATTACGGAAAACAGATGAAAAAGGCAGGAAAATGGCTGGATGAATATCTGAAAGAAGAGGACGAGAAAAAGGCAGAGAAAGAAAAGGCGGCTTCTGAGGCACCGACTCAGGAAGAATCGGAACAGACGGACAGTGAAGATACGGAAGTAAATACAGGCAGTTCAAAAGCGACAGATAGCAGTGCATCCATTTTTGATAAAATTATGAAAAGCAGTTCAACGGCGAAGGATGAGACGGATTCGACAGAGGAGGAGCAGACAGAAGAAGACATTACCATCAAGATCGCCGCGATTCAGGAATCCATCGGCTCGGAGGAGCAGCTGATGAGAGCGCAGGGATATCAGACTATGCTGGAGAGGTATTCGGACTGGGAGATGGTGGCACAGCAGACCGGTGACAATTCCAGAGAAGAGGCAGAGAAAGTCATGAAACTATTTCTTGAGCAGGAACCGGATTTACGGGTAGTGTTTGCAGAGAGTGACGAGATGGCACTGGGAGCCATCGATGCGATCGGGAAATCAGGAAAGACCTGTGGAGAGGACGGAGATATTATTGTGATTTCATTTGGTGGAAGTAAAGCGGGGATCGAAGCTGTAAAAGAAGGTAAATTGAATGTAACCTTTGAATGCAATCCTGGCCAGGGACCGAAAGCGGCAGAACTGATCCAGAGACTGGAATCGGATATTTCCATTGATAAGGAACAATACGTGGAAGAAACATATTTTGATGGAACTATGGATTTGGATGAAATTATAGAAAACAGAACATATTAAAGGCAGGAAGAAGAATGATAAAAGTATTTTTGGTTGAAGATGAAATTATTATCAGAAATGGGATCAAGAACAGTATTAATTGGGAAATGCATGGATATGACTTTGTCGGAGAGGCAAGTGATGGAGAACTTGCGTTACCGATGATTCTTGAAAAGAAACCAGACATCCTGATCACGGATATTAAGATGCCTTTTATGGATGGACTGGAACTCAGTGAGCAGGTTAAAAAAGTACTTCCGGCTACGAAAATCATGATTCTGAGTGGATATAATGAGTTTGATTATGCAAAGATGGCGATTAAGATCGGTGTAACCGATTACCTTCTGAAGCCAATTTCTTCAGAAAAATTGTTGGATGCAGTTAACAAAGTAGCAGAAGAAATCCGGAAAGAGCAAAGCGAAAAAGAGCAGATGAATCAATATGCCCGTGAAATGCAGGAAAACAAAGAAAGTGAAAAGTTTCAGTTTTTCAATCAGGTGTTTGCAGGAAGTATGCCATTTGGAGAATGTCTGGAGCAGGGAAAGCAACTGAGAATTGAAATCAGTGCAGAGGGATATTGTGTGATCCTCTTTAAGATTATTATGATCGATCATCCGATGGATTATAACGAGGATATTGTAAGTGCAACCGAAGATATAGAAAATCTGAGTGAGCAGACAGAAAAGCTCCTGTGGTTCCGGAGAGGTGTAGAAGGATGGGGATTTATTGCACAGGGAGCTGTTGGTGAAGAACTGACTGCGAGAGCTCAGACATTTAGGGAAGATCTGGAAAAAGTTCTGGAAAAATATAAAAATCTGGAATATTTTGGAGGAATTGGAAGTCAGGTGGGGAGGTTCAGTGAGATTAAAAGATCCTACAATGATGCAAACAGAGCCTTTGCAGAGCGTTTTTCAAGAAGTTTGAGACAGTTTGTGAGTTATTCAGAGGTTCATCAAATGGGGGTTCAGAATGACGTTGAGATGCACAGACTCGGAACCATGGCGGAGAACCGGAAAATGCTGGAGCGTTTCCTGAAGACAGGAACGGAAAATGAAGTAAAAAGCTTTATGGATGCATATTTTGATGCAATTGGTGAGCAGAACCTGCAGTCGATGATGTTGAGACAGTATATTGTAATGGATACTTTTATCAGCGTCCAAAGTCTGGGAGACAGTCTGAACATTGAAAAAGAAGATATTGAAAGAGAGCTTGGCGATGTGCAGGAGGTATCGCAGTATGTGCAGGAACTGGAGGCAACGAGGAAGTACCTGGAAAATATAGTCAGACGAATGATCCGGTTAAGAGAGCAGGCATCGGGCAGACGCTATTCAGAAATTATTGAAAAAGCGAGAGATTATATCGGACAAAATTATATGTCAGAGAATATTTCACTGAACCTGGTGGCTTAGAGCGTCAACATCAGTCCGAGCTATTTCAGTTCTTTGTTTAGTCAGGAGGTTGGCTCAACCTTTGTAGAATATCTGACGGGTGTTCGTATGGAAAAAGCAAAAGAGCTTCTGATGTGTTCGGATAAGAGGACATCGGACATCGGATATGAGGTGGGATACAAAGATTCCCATTATTTCAGCTATATATTCAAAAAGACACAGGGATGTTCGCCGAAGGAATTCCGTTCAAGAGGAAGGGGATAGAATATGAAGGTGAAATATAAGAACTGGTCGATCAATAAGAAACTGCTTTCCATTTCGCTGTCAGCATTTCTGCCAATGGTAATTCTGGCCGCCTATTTGATCGTGTCTTCAAATAATGCGGCATCAGCTTATTCTGAGATTACAAAAAGTGTTGCCTATGCCAACCGTTATGTGGAAGACTTTAAAAGTCGGCTGGATTATAGTGTGTATCTTGCTGTGGTAAGTAATAAGCAGCTTAAGGAGGTCGGAGATGGAGTTACGACGGTAAATGGAGTAGTGACGGTGAATCCATACGACTATATTACAGAGATGGAAGAGGCGTGTGATAAGATGACGCAAAATGCGACGGTTCCGCTCAACCAGTCACAGGCGGGACGTATTAAAAATTCACTGTCTTCACTCCGTTTTTGTGTACAGGATCTGGATAAACAGATTAAAGAACGGACCCCTTATGATGAGAGAATGGAATATTTTAACAGTAATGTCAAAGATCTGACGACACTGGTGCAGAACGGAATCCAGGACTATGTCTATCTGGAAACTTCCAATTTTGTGACTGTACAGACGGAACTGAACCGGAATAATCGTAATTCGACCATTCTGGCGGTCGGAGTGGCAATTGTTGCGATGAGTATTTCCCTGCTGCTCAGTGGACGAGCAGCAAGAAGTGTGACAAGACCGATCCGCGATCTGTGTGATCTGACAGAGAAGGTTGCCGGCGGTGATTTCTCTGTAAAAACACAGGTCGAAGCGGGGGACGAGATTGCGGTGCTCACACGGAGCTTTAATGATATGACAGAGGAAATCGGGATTCTGGTAGATGATATCCGGAAAAAACAGGAAAATCTTAGAATTATTGAGAACCGACTTCTGCAGGAACAGATCAATCCACATTTCCTTTACAATACTCTTGATGCCATTGTCTGGCTTGCTGAGGAAAATAAAAGTGCAGAGGTTGTGAAAATGGTAACCTCGCTCTCTGATTTTTTCCGCACAACCTTAAGCAAAGGGCATGATTATATTACAGTGAAAGAAGAGCGGACGCATATTGAGAGCTATCTGGAGATCCAGCAGTTCCGCTATCAGGATATCCTGGACTATGAGATCCAGATGGATGAGGAGATCTACGGCTACATTATACCGAAGCTTACACTGCAGCCTCTTGTCGAAAATGCGCTTTATCATGGAATTAAGAATAAGCGGGGGAAAGGTAAAATCCTGATTACCGGTAAAAAGCAGGGAGATAAAATCATTTTCCAGGTCATTGACAATGGAAAAGGTATGACAGAGGAAGAACTGAACAGTCTCCGAAAAAAGATGGCAGGGACGGATACAGGAGATGAAGCGAAGGGCTTTGGTGTATCGAATGTGAACCAGAGAATCAAGTATTATTACGGGGAAGAATACGGAGTGTTCTTTGAAAGCAAGGAAAATGAAGGCACAAATGCGACGATCATCATAGCGGCTAAAAATATTCAACTTCCATCATAAAAAAACTAACTTTTTCACGGAAAAGCAGAAAATATTCTACCAAAAGAGGAAGATTTTCCGTATTAAAAGTATGAAAATTTTATTATTATAAGTACATCAAGAGGTTAAGAAAACCCAATGAAGGAGGAACATGTAAAATGAAAAAAAGAAAAGTGTTAGCAGTATTGTTATGTGCAGCGATGACAGCAGCTTTAGCAGTTGGATGCGGTGGAAGCAAAGGATCTGACAGCAGCGACAAGAGCAGTGATTCATCAAGCTCATCCGATGATGTGATCACAGTAGGCTTCTCGCAGGTAGGTGCAGAATCTGACTGGCGTACAGCAAACTCTCAGTCAATGAAAGACACATTCAGCAAAGAAAACGGATATGACCTGATCTTTGATGATGCTCAGCAGAAACAGGAAAACCAGATCACAGCAATCCGTAACTTCATCCAGCAGGAGGTTGATTACATTCTTCTTGCACCTGTTACAGAGACAGGATGGGATACAGTTCTTCAGGAAGCAAAAGATGCAGACATCCCGGTAATCATCGTTGACCGTATGGTTGATGTATCTGATGACAGCCTTTACACAACATGGATCGGAACCGATGCTCTTTGTGAAGGTCGTAAAGCAGCTGAATGGCTGAACGGATTTGCAGAAGCAAAAGGAATCGCAGCATCTGATATCCATATCGCTGATATCCAGGGAACAATCGGATCTACAGCTCAGATCGGACGTACAAAAGGTCTTGAAGAAGGCGTTGACAAATACGGATGGGATCTTGTAGCTCAGCAGACAGGTGAAATTTACACAGGCCAAAGGTCAGGAAGTTATGGAGTCTATGCTGAAACAGTATGACAACATCAACGTAGTATACTGCGAGAACGATAACGAAGCATTCGGAGCAATCGATGCAATCGAAGCAGCAGGTAAGACAGTTGGATCTGATATCGCTAACGGCGAAATCATGGTAATTTCTTTCGATACAACACATGCAGGACTTCAGGATGTTCTTGATGGAAAGATCGAATGCGACGTAGAGTGTAACCCACTTCACGGACCACGTGCTGAAGAACTTATCAAAAAACTTGAAGCTGGCGAAGACGTTGAAAAACTTAACTATGTAGATGAAGAAATCTTTGCTCATGATGACACAGTTAAATCTGTAAAAGCTACAAACAGCTTAGACGAAGAAAAAGATTTTGATGTAACACCACTTACACAGGATATTCTTGACAAACGTGCATACTAAAATGCATTAGGAAAATCGGATATATAATCTGACAGACACATAAGGGTGGATGAATAGAGAGGCGTGGTAGATAATAATCGGAATGTGCCGGATATTTATACTACGCCCTCTTTATTGAAAAAAGGAAAGCAGGTGGAAGAGTATGGAGGGTAATGTTGTACTTACAATGCGGGATATTTCCAAGACATTTCCCGGTGTAAAAGCATTGCAGCATGTTGATTTTACACTTCGCAAGGGCGAAATTCACGCTCTGATGGGTGAGAACGGTGCAGGTAAATCTACACTGATCAAGGTTCTTACCGGTGTACATGAATTTGAAAATGGCGAGATCCGTCTGGATGGAAAAGACGGTCCGATTATTAATAAATCACCTCAGGACGCACAGAACAATGGTATCAGTACTGTATATCAGGAAGTTAACCTTTGTCCGAACCTGACGGTGGCAGAAAATCTGTTTATTGGACGCGAACCAAGAAAAGCAGGATTTATTGACTGGCGTACAATGAACAAACGTGCAACAGAATTGCTTAAGAGTCTTGAAATTGATGCTTCAGCTACCCAGAAGCTGGAAGAGGTTTCTCTGGCAAGACAGCAGATGATCGCAATCGCACGTGCAGTTGATATGAAATGTAAGGTTCTGATCCTTGATGAGCCAACTTCATCTCTGGACGATGATGAGGTTGCAAAACTGTTCAAACTGATGAACAGACTGAAAGATGAAGGCGTAGGTATTATTTTCGTAACACACTTCCTGGAACAGGTATATGAGGTCTGCGACAGAATCACAGTTTTACGAAATGGGGAACTGGTTGGCGAATACGAAGTCAAAGATCTGCCAAGAGTTATGCTTGTTGCCAAGATGATGGGTAAAGACTTTGATGATCTTGCAGATATCAAGGGAGATCATGCAGAACTCAAAGAATTCATCCCGGTTATCGAGGCAGAAGGACTTAGCCATAAAGGAACGATCAAACCGTTTGATATGACGATCAACAAAGGTGAGGTTGTCGGATTTACAGGACTTCTTGGATCCGGACGTTCGGAACTTGTCCGTGCAATTTATGGAGCTGATAAAGCGGATTCCGGTAAACTGAAAGTTAACGGAAAAGAAGTGAAGATTCATGCTCCGATCGATGCAATGAAGCTTGGTATGGCATATCTTCCAGAAGACAGAAAGAAAGATGGTATCATCGCAGATCTGTCTGTCCGTGAAAATATTATTATCGCACTTCAGGCGAAAAAAGGTATGTTCCATCCAATGAGCAGAAAAGAAATGGATGAAGCAGCAGATAAATATATTAAGATGCTTCAGATTAAGACAGCAAGCCGTGAAACTCCGATCAAGAGTCTGTCAGGTGGTAACCAGCAGAAGGTTATCATTGGTAGATGGCTTCTTACCAATCCGGATTTCCTGATCCTGGATGAACCTACAAGAGGTATTGATATCGGAACCAAGACAGAGATCCAGAAACTGGTACTTGATCTTGCAGATCAGGGAATGTCGGTTGCATTTATTTCTTCAGAAGTAGAAGAAATGCTCCGTACCTGTTCACGTATGGCAGTTATGCGAGACGGTAAGAAGGTTGGAGAAATTTCCGGTGATGAATTATCACAGGAAGGTATCATGAAAGCAATCGCAGGAGGTGAAGAGTAATGAGCACAAATAAATCAACATGGAAAAAGCTTACCTCTATGAGGCTTTTCATGCCACTGGTGTGTCTGCTTGCAATCATTATCGTAGCTACAATTACAATTCCGGGCTTCTTAAGCATGTCTCTTAAGAATGGAGTTCCATACGGATATCCGGTCGATGTGATCAACCGTGCATCCGAGCTGGTTATTTTGTCAGTTGGTATGACACTTGTTACAGCAGCTTCCGGAGGACAGGACATCAGTGTCGGAGCTGTTATGGCGGTCGCAGGAGCCGTATGCTGCCAGATCCTTTCCGGTGGGGAAGTATCTGTAAACTCTCTGTCAGCACCGATTATCGTTGCATTCCTTGCAGCATTGGTTGCTTCAGGAATCTGCGGTGCATTTAACGGATTTCTGGTTGCAAAGCTGAATATTCAGCCGATGGTTGCGACATTGATCCTTTACACAGCAGGACGTGGTATCGCCCAGCTGATCACAGACGGACAGATTACATATATCCGTGTGAAATCTTATCAGGTATTCGGAAGCTATGCCGGAAAATTCCCGATTCCGATGCCAGTTGTAATTGCAATTATCGTAGTTATCATTGCATATGTTATTTTGAAAAAGACAGCTCTTGGACTTTATATCGAGAGCGTTGGTATTAACGGAACCGCATCCAGACTGGTCGGACTTAATTCAACCATGATCAAGTTCCTTACTTACCTGATCTGTGGTGTACTTGCAGGTGTTGCAGGATTTGTGGCTTCCAGCCGTATCTACTCAGCAGATGCCAACAACATTGGTCTGAACCTTGAAATGGATGCCATCCTTGCAGTTGCCCTTGGTGGAAATGCCCTTGGTGGTGGTAAGTTCAGCCTGATGGGATCTGTGATCGGAGCTTATACAATCCAGGCACTTACAACCGTTCTTTACGGATTGAATGTATCAGCCGATCAGCTTCCGGTCTACAAGGCAATCGTTGTTGTAGTCATCGTTGTCCTTCAGAGCCCGGTATTCAAGAAATTTATTGCAGTGCAGAAAGAAAAAAGAACATCAAAGGCTGCAGTGAAAGGAGGAGCTAACTAATGAAAGCAAAAGTATCCGGAACAAAAAAGAAAATTAACGGAACGACATTCCTCCTTATGATTACAATTTTACTGTTTGTTGTAATGTACGCAGCAGGTATGATCGTATTTAACGACAAAGGTTTTGCAAAACCGCAGATGTTCCTGAATCTGTTCATTTCCAATGCAGGTCTTCTGGTTATCGCGATGGGCGAAACGATCGTTATGATCACAGCCGGAATCGATATCTCAGTTGGTTCTGTTACAGCACTTGTATGTATGGTTGCTGCAAACCAGATGGAAAATCACGGCGCAAGCGCTTATACCGCACTTCTTATGGCACTGGTGATCGGACTTCTCTTTGGTCTGGTTCAGGGATTCCTGGTATCTTATCTGGAGATCCAGCCATTCATTGTAACACTGGCAGGTATGTTCTTTGGACGTGGTATGACATCAATCATCAGTACAGATATGATTTCTATCAAAAATGCAACTTTCATGGCATGGGCTAAATACAAAATTTACATGCCGTTTGGTTCTTACAGTAAGAGGGGAAAATTCCTCCCGGCATATATTTATCCGACAGTTATCATTGCAATCATCGTTCTGATCGTAATCATGATCGTTATGAAGTATACAAAATTCGGACGTTCTGTATATGCGATCGGTGGAAATGAACAGAGTGCACTTATGATGGGACTGAATGTTAAGAGAACAAAAATGGCTGCATACCTTCTGGACGGCTTTCTTGCAGGACTCGGCGGATTCCTTTTCTGTATGAACAGCTGTGCCGGATTCGTAGAACAGGCAAAAGGTCTTGAGATGGATGCGATTTCAGCAGCCGTTATCGGGGGTACACTACTTAGTGGTGGTGTCGGAACTCCATTCGGAACCCTGTTCGGTGTACTGATCAAAGGAACGATTTCCAGTCTGATCACTACACAGGGAACACTTTCAAGCTGGTGGGTACGAATCGTACTTTCCGCACTCCTCTGCTTCTTCATCGTTCTGCAGTCTGTATTTGCAAGCCTGAAGAAGAAAAACTAAAGAAAGAACAGTACTTGAAATATTACAGGCGAAAAGAAAAAACGACGGGTATTGACGGAAACTTTTTAATTGCCTATAATAAAAAAGTAGGATTTAAACACCGGATGTTCATATCGTACATCCGGTGTTCTTTTTGTAAGTATTGAGTATAAAGGGGAAGGAGGAAGATTAGATATGAAAATAGGGATTGCGAATGACCATTCTGCAGTGGATATGAAAAAGCAGGTGGTAGAGTATCTTGTGGAAAAAGGATATGAAGTTGTCAATTACGGAACTGATTCTTATGAGAGCTGTCCTTATCCGAAATATGGGGAAAAGATTGGAAAAGCAGTTGCAGACGGAGAAGTGGATCTCGGAGTTGCAATCTGTGGAACCGGTCTTGGAATTTCCATGGCAGCCAATAAGGTTCACGGTGTCCGCGCAGCGGTGTGTTCTGAACCATATACGGCAAAGATGGCAAGAGAACATAATAATGCAAATGTGATTGCGTTCGGTGCAAGAGTAATTGGAATCGAGATGGCAAAGATGATCCTTGATACATTTCTTGGTGCAGAGTTCCTTGGGGGACGTCACCAGGATCGTGTAGATATGATTATGGCGATCGAAGAAAATCAATAGCGCGGATGAAAAACAACAAGAGCGGATAAAGGCAATGAAAAAAGCTTTTATCTGCTCTTTTTGTGTATACGGTGAGCCAAGTACAGATTGGCGCCAGCACAAGGTTCTGCATTTGGTGAATAGAAGATGTTACAGAAGTACAGGAACCGAAAAAAAGCTTGTTATACTTGTTTTGACGGCGTCAAAAAACAATACCATATTATTTGATGTTTTATAAGAAGTGCACAAAAGATACAAAAAGAAGAATACAAGTTAGGGCCTCGATGAAAAACAAATATGTATTCAAGTTGTACACATATAATAAATACAACTTAGCAAAAACATACAAAAGTTGTACGATAATTTGTAACATATTACGGGTTGAAAATCAGGTGTTTCTTAAGGTATATTAGAGGTAAGGAGAGCAGGGGATTTGTACGTAAATCAGGGGGAAAAGAAGAAAAAAGTGAAAGAAACATCAGCAAAATATGAAGGAATTGTAAGATGGATCCGAGAACAGATTGAAGCGGAAGAACTGCAGCCGGGAGAGCGGATAGAGTCGGAATACCAGCTTTGTGACCGTTTTGGGGTAAGCCGTCAGACCGTCAGACATGCGATCGCTGTTCTGGAAAAAGAAGGTATGATCGAGAAACGCCGTGGAAGTGGGACTTATATAAAGGAAAGTGGTATCATCGGGGGTCAGACGAAAAAAAATCGATGCAGATCGCAGTGATGACAACTTTTGTTCAGGAATATATTTTTTCTGGTATTATTCAGGAAATCGAGAACAAGATGTCACGCGCCGGATATGGAATCCAGATTTCCATCACCAACAATTCTGTAGAAAAAGAACGTTTTATATTGAAAAGCATTCTGGATAAGAAAAGAGTGGATGGAATTATAGCGGAACCGACAAAGAGTGGCCTTCCTAATCCAAATCTCGATCTGTACAGGCAGATCATGGAGCAGGGAATCCCGGTGATCTTTATCAACAGCTATTATCCGGAACTGAAAGCGCCGCATGTAAGTCTTGATGACAAGATGGCAGGGAAGATGGCGACGAAATATCTGATCCAGTGCGGACACCGTGAGATCGCAGCGATTTTCAAGGCAGATGACGGGCAGGGACACAGAAGGTATGCCGGTTATATCGAAGCTTTAATGGAAGCAGATATCAGGATCGAAGATAAACGGATTGTCTGGATTGATACCGAAGATGTGCGCAATCGCAATATGCGTGAGGAGAGCAGCTGGATTTTAAGAAGGATTCAGGGATGTACGGCATGTGTATGCTACAACGATGAGGTTGCGAGCAACCTTGCGGCGACATGTCTGGAACAGAAGATCAAAGTGCCGGACAAGATGTCGATCATTGGAATCGATGATTCTGATCTGGCAAATTATTGCGAAGTACCGCTCGCTTCTGTGAAGAATCCGATCCGGGAGCTAGCGAAGAAGGCAGCAGAAGAAATCCTTGATCTTATGCAGGAGAAAGAAGTGCCGGACAGTGTAGAACTGAAACCGGAGATTATCAACCGGAGTTCTGTAAAAATCATCAAATAAAAATATTTATCAAATCAAATATATTTTATGAAAGGAAAGGTAAAGAAAAAATGAGTGATGTAAAAAGTATGATCGAAGCGGGAAAGACTTCTCTTGGAATCGAGTTTGGTTCCACACGAATCAAAGCAGTTCTGGTAGGAGAAGATAATGCACCGATTGCTTCGGGAAGCCATGAATGGGAGAACCGTCTTGACAACGGTGTCTGGACTTACACATTAGAGGATATCTGGACAGGTCTTCAGGACTGCTACAGAGATCTTGCCGTAGATGTGAAGAAGCAGTATGACGTAGAGCTTACTACTGTCGGAGCACTTGGATTCAGTGCCATGATGCATGGATATATGGTATTTGACAAAGCAGGAGAACAGCTTGTACCGTTCCGTACATGGAGAAATACAATGACAGAGCAGGCAGCAAAAGAACTGACAGAATTATTCCGTTTCAATATGCCACAGAGATGGAGCGGAGCACATCTGTATCAGGCAATCCTGAACAAAGAAGAACATGTAAAGGATATTGATTTTATTACAACGCTTGCAGGTTATGTACACTGGAAACTGACAGGAGAGAAAGTCCTTGGCGTTGGTGACGCATCCGGAATGTTCCCGATCGACAGCACAACACGTAACTGGAATAAAGAGATGCTTGCCAAGTTTGATGAACTGGTTGCACCGAAAGGATATCCTTGGAAAGTAGAAGATATCCTTCCAAAAGTCCTGGTTGCAGGTGAAAAGGCAGGAACACTTACCGAAGAAGGTGCAAAGCTTCTGGACCCAACAGGAAAGCTTCAGGCAGGCATTCCGGTATGCCCTCCGGAAGGTGATGCAGGAACCGGTATGGCAGCTACGAATAGCGTCAGAGTCCGCACCGGTAATGTATCAGCAGGAACCAGTGTATTTGCAATGGTTGTTCTTGAAAAAGCACTTGAGAAAGTACATGAAGAGATCGATATGGTAACAACACCTGCAGGAGATGCTGTGGCAATGGTTCACTGCAACAACTGTACTTCAGATCTGAATGCATGGGTAAATATTTTCAAAGAATTTGCGGAAGCATTCGGTATGAAAGTCGATATGAACGATCTGTTCGGAACTCTTTACAACAAAGCTCTGGAAGGTGATGCAGACTGTGGCGGCCTGATGTCTTATAACTTCTTCGCAGGAGAACCGGTTGTTGGATTTGATGAAGGACGTCCGTTATTTGTTCGTATGCCAGACAGCAAATTCAATCTTGCAAACTTCATGAGAGCAAATTTATATGCATCTCTGGAAGTCCTGAAAGTCGGAATGGACATTCTTCTGAAAGAAGAGAAGGTAGCCGTTGATGAGATTCTCGGACACGGTGGACTCTTTAAGACAAAAGGCGTTGGACAGAGCATCCTGGCAGCAGCACTTGACACACCGGTATCTGTTATGGAGACAGCCGGAGAAGGCGGAGCATGGGGAATCGCACTTCTTGCATCTTACATGAACAACAAGGCAGAAGACGAAGCCCTGGATGATTATCTGGATGCAAAAGTATTTGCAGGACAGAAGGGTACAAAGATGGATCCGGATCCGAAGGATGTAGAAGGATACAATACATTTATCGAACGCTTCAAGAAGACGCTTCCGATCATGAAAGCTGCAACAGAGACTATGAAATAGAACCCGAAATATTTTACATAAACACAGTAGGAGGCTAAAGCAATGTTAGAAGAACTGAAAAAAGAGGTTTATGAAGCCAATATGCTTCTGCCTAAGTATGGACTTGTCACATTTACCTGGGGCAATGTCAGCGGAATCGACCGCGAAAGCGGGCTTGTTGTGATCAAACCGAGCGGTGTGGATTATGACAAAATGACAGCAGATGATATGGTTGTTGTAGACCTGGAAGGAAACCGCGTGGAAGGCAACTTAAATCCGTCTTCTGATACGGCAACACATCTGGAACTCTACAAAGCGTTCCCGGATATGGGTGGTATCGTCCATACACATTCCCCATGGGCAACCAGTTGGGCACAGGCAGGAAGAGGAATCCCTTGCTACGGAACCACACATGCCGACTATATGTACGGTGAGATCCCATGTGTCCGCAATCTGACAAAAGAAGAAATCGATGAAGCATATGAGAAGAATACAGGAGTTCTCATTGTGGAACATTTCAAAGGTACAGAATACATGGCAATGCCTGCAGTACTCTGCAAGAACCACGGACCATTTACCTGGGGAACCGATCCGCACAATGCAGTACATAATGCAGTTGTACTCGAAGAAGTAGCCAAAATGGCAGCCCGTTGCGAAATGATCAATCCAGACGTAAAACCTGCACCACAGGAATTACAGGATAAACACTATTACAGAAAACATGGTAAGGACGCGTACTATGGACAAGGCTAAAGCACTTAATGAATGCGAGCCGTAGGCGACACATGAATTTAGTGCGTTGCCTGTTCGGCGCACTTAGCGAGCGGGAGCGTATGCGACTGCGAACTTAGTAAGACCGAACTTGTGTTGGGAAGATAGAGTAAATCAATCAGACAACACAGTCAACTTGCTGACAGTTAGCTATCTTACGGGTTTCATGCGAATGCTAATGAGCATCGAACGAGCTGTGCTCGTGAGATGGGCCACATAGTGTAGTAAATCAATCAACAAAGAAATCAAATAAAAGGAGAATAAAAACATGTTAGTACAGAAAGATTACAAATTTTGGTTTTGCACAGGATCACAGGATTTATACGGAGATGAATGCCTCGCACACGTAGCAGAACATTCACAGATCATCGTAAAAGCCCTCAACGAATCAGGAATTCTTCCATACGAAGTAGTCTGGAAACCAACTCTGATCACGAATGAAGTAATCAGAAGAACCTTCAACGAAGCAAATACAGATGAAAACTGTGCAGGTGTTATTACATGGTGTCATACATTCTCACCGGCAAAATCATGGATCCTCGGATTAAAGGAACTGAGAAAACCATTACTTCACCTTCACACACAGTTCAACCGTGAAATCCCATACGACACCATCGATATGGACTTCATGAATGAGAACCAGGCAGCTCATGGCGACCGTGAATTCGGACATATTTTCACACGCCTTCATAAGAACCGTAAAGTCATCATGGGTTACTGGGAAGACAAAGAAACACAGAAAAGAATCGGTGACTGGATGCGTACAGCAGTTGGTGTGATCGAAAGCAGCCATGTACGTGTTATGCGTGTAGCTGACAACATGAGAAACGTTGCCGTAACAGAAGGTGACAAAGTAGAGGCACAGATTAAATTCGGATGGGAAGTTGATGCTTACCCGGTAAATGAAGTTGCTGACGCAGTAGCTGAGGTTGGACAGGGTGATGTAAATGCACTTGTTGAAGAATACTATGACAAATATCAGATCCTTCTGGAAGGAAGAGATGAAGCTGAATTCAGAAAACATGTGGCAGTTCAGGCTCAGATCGAACTTGGATTTGAAAGATTCCTTGAAGCAAACAATTATCAGGCAATTGTTACACACTTCGGAGATCTTGGATCACTTCAGCAGCTTCCGGGACTTGCAATCCAGAGACTTATGGAAAAAGGTTATGGATTCGGTGCAGAAGGTGACTGGAAGACAGCAGCTATGGTTCGTGTAATGAAGATCATGACACAGGGTAAGAAAGATGCAAAGGGAACTTCCTTCATGGAAGATTACACATACAATCTTGTACCTGGAAAAGAAGGTATCCTGGAAGCTCATATGCTGGAAGTTTGCCCGACAATCGCAGATGGACCGATCAGCATCAAGTGCCAGCCGCTTAGCATGGGCTGACAGAGAAGATCCTACACGTCTTGTATTTACAGCCAAAGAAGGACCGGCTGTTGCAACATCGC
>ENA-OQBD01000580-OQBD01000580.1-human-gut-metagenome-genome-assembly--contig:-NODE-580-length-19422-cov-3.247888_pt1 | contig 19422 bp, 14 predicted proteins | sample MGYA00242742_ERZ504543 | MGnify/ENA primary metagenome ERZ504543 (study PRJEB26092, sample SAMD00036239) | human gut metagenome | host: Homo sapiens | study: EMG produced TPA metagenomics assembly of...
CCTGATCTTTCGATCAGGCTTTTTATTAACGGCTAATGAACAGCCAAGCATCTTTATACTTTTCTATTTTCGAAGTGTCGCCATGTAGCTCTCGGCATCCGCCCGGTTATTAAACTTATCCGCATAAATACGATATTTACCATCACGAACCACCTTGCTTACATTTTTACATTGCGCACGGTCTACACCGGATATATACTCATTCGCCTGCTCCTCTGTCGGGAAACTCGCTATCACGATATGATACATCTTCTTCGGTGCCACGGATTTCACTTTCGGAGCGGGAGCAACAAGCTCTTTCTTTACCTCAGGAGCAGAAGCCGCTTTGGCAATCTCTGTCTCCTTAGTCGCTTCTATTTTGGGAGTTACCTCCGCTACCATCTCGTCCTCTTGGGATACTTGAATTTCCTCCAGCTGAGAAATCGGTTCCTCAAACCTATAATTTATCATCTCCGTAGGAACAAAACTAGCTGTATAAGCGGACAGGTTTACTTCTTTCACCGGAGTCGAAACCACAAAGAATAATGCGACAGCAGCAGCTGACGCCGCAACAACCCGGATCAACTTACGACTAACCGGGATATAGAACACATCTTTCTTTTTCTTACCCGTAAGTAAGGCAACCTCTTCCCGCTCTTCCTCCAACGATCGCAAAACCGGAAAATGAAACGATGATAAACCATACGAATCCGCATTAAATACCCCAGAATCGCCCGGCGTAAAAATGGTCTGCCCTTCCTCTCCTATAGAGAAAGTCCCGATTCGCCCCAATGTTATCCGCTTGTCTTGTTCCAAAGAAACATTCAAAGCCTCGATATCCTCTTCCAGCATCAATTGAGCTTTCCGGTAATCAACGCCATACGTCTGCATATACGACTCGGAAAGCAAGCCGTCTGTATGCTGTAGCGTTACATTGAACATAACCTCTTTACGCATCGGCCGGAATGAATATTCCTCTTCCTCATACGTCGCCGGCAAGATTTGCAGCACGAAACCACCAAACTTCGGCAAGATCACACAATCATGCGTCAGCAATAAGCGTTCAATATGTGTTATTATCCTTAACATAGAGACAAAGGTAAATATCTTTATAGAAATAACAAAAAAAGAGCACTTTTTTCCTTTGAAATGACCCGGAAAAACATAGTTATGAAATACTCAAAACATAACTATGTCTCAAGAAAATCATAACTATGAATTTTAAACAAGTTATTAGGACTTATTTTCTCATATCATTTGACACGCAAGCAACTTTGTCATCTTTCATCCACGTCTTCCGCAAACCAATCTCCACCTTCAGCTACAACTTCCTGCTTAAGTTTCAACATCTTTGATTTCAGTCTCGCTACAATTTCAGGATGTTTATCTGCCACATCTATTCGTTCCTCACGATCATCTCTCAAATTATATAACTCAAAATATTTTGGAAACACCTTCTTGGCGAACTCCATATGTTCTTTTGTCAAATACCAAGGCTTCACTTTACCAAGCGCTAATTCATCCAAACTAAAAGCCCATGGTAGAGGCTCATCGTATCCCAGTAGACACCAGTCGCCTTCACGTATCATACAAATAGGATCATGAATATACCGGAAAAAGAACAAAGGGTTTTCTCTTTCCAACGTTTCAGCTTTCCCCAAAAACACCGGAGAAATATCCATACCATCAATAACACGATCTGTAGGAACCGGAGCATCCGCTAAAGACGCTAACGTTGGTAATATATCCGTGAAACAACCGTTAAACTCACTAATCACACCGGTTGGTACATGTTTATTCCATCTAACAATACATGGAACTCGCAATCCTCCCTCATAATTAAAATGTTTCTCTCCCCGAAATGGCAAATTAGAATAATCCCACTGAGAACCATTATCAGAAGCAAATATGACAATCGTATTATCTTCCAGATTCTGTTCTTTTAGATAATTCATTAATTTACCAATCGCTATATCCATATTTTCGATACACCCATAATACTCAGGATTAATAGCATGCCTTTTCTTCAACTCCTCCGGGGCCGCCATTGGAAAATGAGGCTCATTGAACCAAACATTTAAGAAGAAAGGTTCCTGTTTATTCTTGTCTAGCCATTGGAGTGCTTCCGTTACCACAATATCACAGGAATAACCTTCGATCTCACCTTGCGGTTCTCCATTCCGGAAAAAGTTCGTGGGATTATGATGAGACGGGACTGAATTATTCAAGGCATAAAAACTATAATCAAAACCTTGATCATTGGGATAAGGTTGATCCGGACGTCCCGAACTTAAATGCCACTTTCCAAAATGCCCCGTCGCATAATCTGCTTGTTTCAGTACTTCTGCTATAGTAACCTCACTATCTCTCAAATGCATCGGTGAGTTTTGCTCCAGATAATTATAAACCCCTGTACGAGTACAATTCCGACCGGTCATTAGAGCCGCACGAGATGGAGAGCTAACAGCCGCACCACAATAAAAATTCGTAAAGCGAATACCTTGCCGGGCCAATAAGTCCAAATTCGGAGTTTGGGAAGTAGGAAAGCTATCCGACTGCTGCGGAAAATTCTCATTTCGATAACAAGAGACATCATTATATCCCAAATCATCCGCTAATAAAATTATGATATTCGGCTTAGGAACAGCTTCCTCTTTTGCGCCACAACTTACGGTTGACAACATCAATGCGGCACTATTAACCGCAACAAAGATCTCTTTATAATTCATTTTATATGAATCTAAATTCTAATAAATATATTCTCTAAATCACCAACCCGGATTTTGCTCTAAATTTGGATTCAAAGAGCGCTCACTATCAGGAATAGGTAATAAATCATAGTATTCCAAATAGCCGTTCGGGAATTTTGTCTCAATCACGCTTCCTTCATGATCCTTTATAATCATCGGATAAAGCTCCTTTCCTATTTTCCAACGCTTCACATCCGACCAATAACGACCTTCCAACGCCAATTCTATTCTTCTTTCATGCCTTAGTTTCTCACGGGCCTCATCCCGAGATAAGGACAAAGGCAATGGGGAAATTTTCACGTCATCTCGTTCCGTACGGATCCGGTTTAATATAGCGATCGCCTCCGAAACATTTCCACCAGATTCAATAATCGCTTCCGCTTTCGACAATAGCACATCCGCATATCGCAAGATAATATCGTTGATATAAGACTGGCCGGCGGGAGGTAAATCCGCCTCGTTCTGAATCCGGTACTTACGAGTACTCAAATGTTTCAATCGATTACCCGCATGATTAAAAGCTCCCCCCGGATACAAATAACTAGGGAAACGATGTCCTAAAATATAAGAGCCCGGAAGCACAACCGTGAACGCTAAACGAGGATCACGGTTCTCATAAGGATTTTCCGGATCAATAGGGCTCCCATCCACGGTCTCATAAGCCGCCACCAAATCATCTGTAGGAACATAGCGACTACCACGTGTCCAACTACCGGTTCCCGTTCCGCAGTATTGATCCAGAAAAGTACCCTGTGAATTTCACCCTCTATATATTGGATATCAAATAGAACCTCCTTATTTCCTTCATTAGCCGGATCGAACAATGTCGCATAACTATGAAACAAGCCATATTTCTTCAGAGCATCAATCTGATCTACACATTCCAAAACCGCCTTATACTTACCTTGATATAAATACGCACGCATTTTCATACCCAAGGCAGCGCCTTTCGTAGCACGTCCTTTCTCCGGAGCATCCGCACCTAAATTAGCGATGGCGACATCATAATCATCCAACGCCTGTTGCCATGTATCTTCTCGACTGGAACGCTTTAGGTTACGAGCCTCCGATGTTGAGATTTCTGAAAGTACGACAGGAACACCCCCATAAGTTTCCGCAAGTACCGAATAAGCCAATCCCCTCAAGAAATGAGCCTCGCCAACATACAACTTTTTCGCCTCCCCGCTAATTCTATTTTTCTAAACAAGCCAATAAATAATTAGCCCTAGAGATCATTTCATAACATCTTTTCCAACGAAAAGTAACGACACCGCCATCACTAGAGCTCAAACGTCCGGCTCCCAATTTATTGAAAACCTCGACAGTTCCCCAATTATATGCATTGGGAGTCGCACAATCTGTCATTCCAAACCCAAACAAACCTTGATCTATGACAGCGGTCTCCCTTAGACAAGCATACGTTCCATCTAACAGTAACTTAATATCCGATTCTTTTTCCGGAAAGTTAGCGGCCGTGATTTTATCCTCCGGATACAAATCCAGATAATTCTCCATACAACCACCAAAAGAGATCAATAACAAAAACGACAAACAATATATTATTAAACGTTTCATAGCTTTAGAAATTAAGATTTAAACCCAATGTGAATATTCTCGGTGTCGGATACGGAGAACCTCCCGCATCAAACGTATTTCTTTCCGGATCGTATCCCTCATAGCCTTTTTTCCACATAACCGTAAATAAATTCTGAGCATTAGCGTATACATAAAGCCGTTGCATTTTCAACTTTGACGTAATCCTTTCCGGAAATGCATAACCCAATTGTAAGTTCTTCAATTTCAAGAAGTCAATCCGATGTACCCAAAATGAGGAGTCGTATCGATCCCAAGTAGAGTCATATCGAAGCATAGGGATACTAGAACCTGAATTCTCCGGTGTCCATGCGTCTCTCCAAAAGCCCGCGATTCGCATATACTCATATCCTAAGCGAGTCATTTCATTTTGAGTAAAGACATTCGCCTTTCCTAAACCCTGAAACAAGAGGCTCAGATCAAATCCCTTATAACGCAGCCCTGCAGAAATACCATAAGTGATCTTCGGAATCGTATTTCCTAATACTTGCTTATCTTGATAGTCCAATTTTCCATCATTATTTACATCCTCATACTTCAAATTACCCATGGCAGGCTTATAGCCATTATTATGCATATGCTCTACCGCTTCTTCATCCGATTGGTAAATGCCAATCGCTTTATAACCATACAACGCTTTGTAAGGATATCCCTCACGGATCAAATACAGTTGATCCGGAGAATTACCACCTTGGAACTTTGTTACTTCATTATTTATGTAAGTAAAATTAAATCCTACATTAAATCCCAATCGATCCCTACTGGCTTCCAAATTATCATAATTCGCAACCAATTCAAAACCGTTATTTTTCATCTCCCCAACATTCTCGAAAGGCGCTGTCTTATCACCTAAGATATTGGAGATTGGTAATTGAACAATAATATCGGTAGTCTTTTTATTGAAATAGTCCGCTTCAATGCTTAATTTATTGTTTAAGAAGCCCAGATCCAGACCAATATCTAGAGAAGAAGTTGTTTCCCAAGTAATATCCTCATCAACCAAGGCTGTTACAGCCGCACCCGGAGCCAAGGAACCTCCATAATTATAACTTAAATTATAATTCTGATTGATAACAGTTAAATAAGGCCAATACCCCTCGATCATCTGGTTACCCAATTGTCCCCAAGAAGCTCGCAATTTCATGTTAGAAAAAATATTCACATTCTTAATGAAGCTTTCCTCACTCAACCGCCAACCAGCTGAGAAACCGGGAAAAACACCCCATCGATTACCTCGTTTGAAACGGGAGGAGGCATCCGCACGAAGATTCATCTCGAATAAATATTTATCAGCGAAAGCATAATTTAGACGACCGAAGTAAGAAGCCATACGTAATCCTTGCATATTACCCTTGCCCTGAATGCCATTCGTTCCCGCATCCACTTGGGTTAATCCGTCTTTAGCTGGATCCGTCCTACGTGCATATACGTTCTTAATATTATAATTTTCTAATTGAGCACCCAAGATTCCCGCGACCGAATGTTTTTCCACAAACTTCTTGCTATAGTTCAAGGTCGCATGAAAGTTATTACGCATAGTAGATATTTGCTCTCTACTCATCTCCAAGCCATCCCGGTTATAATTTATAGTCATTGTCTCTATACCGGAATCCGTGTATCCATAAAGGGTCTCATTATATTTATCGACCATTTTCCAATTGCCATTAGAGGCCCAAGTGACTTGCAAATTCAAGTCCTTCGTAAAGTCAACAGTAGCGAACGCATTTAACGACATATAATCCAAAGTCGTTTTGGTAGCGCCATTGGAAGCATCAATTAACGGGTTCCTGTTATCATACAATAAAGTTCCATCCTGCGCAATCGCCTCAACCGAACCAAAACGTCCATCTCTCGTATAAGGAGCGATAAAAGGGGCTGCTCCCGATTGTATAAAGAATACACGCGATAAATCAAACGGTTCTTGAGAATTCCGGCGTATATAATTTAAACGAGCGCCAACTTTCAACCACGAATTAACCTTATATTCCAGATTAGCCCGCATACCGAATCTCTCCGCATCTGTATTCGTAATAATACCCTCTTGCTTCAAATAATTTAAGGACAAAAAAGAAGATAATTTTTCCGAACCACCTCGAATTGATAAATTATGGCCTGTAATTAGAGCATTCCGATAAACGTGTTCGTACCAATCCGTATTCGGGTATTTATAAGGATCCGTGCCATTCTTGAAATCAGAGATCAAGGACTCGGGATATAAAGGACTCTCGCCACCATTAGCCAAGGCTTGGTTTGCCATGGTCATTAACTCCGCACTATTTGTCACCAGATCAAATCTCCGCCCCAACTGTTGTACACCTACATATGAGTTCAATTCCACATGCGTCTTCTCATTATTTTTACCCATCTTCGTCGTTACCAAAACGACTCCATTCGCTGCTTTCGATCCATAGATAGCTGCGCTAGCCGCATCCTTCAACACGGTGATACTCTCAATATCGCTTGGATTGATCTGACTAAAAACGCCTTCTACTCCATCAATAATTACCAACGGATCCGAGTTATTCAGCGTACCCCAACCCCGGATTCTTAACTGAGCGCCATCATCCCCCGGCTTTCCCGAATTTTGACTGATCCATACACCCGACACTTTACCAGAAAGGGCTTGTGAGGCATCCGTTATAGCCGGTTTGCCAATTCCTCATCAAACTTCACGGAAGAAACAGATCCTGTCAAATTCACTTTCTTCTGAGTACCATAGCCAACAACGACAACCTCATCCAGTTGTTCACTATCCTCTGTCAGTGTAATCGTTAGGCTAGAACGATTATTCAAGGCTATTTCTTCTGTCTTATACCCTATATAAGAAATAGAGACCATCGCATTCGGACTTACCTCATTTAATAAAAAATGTCCGTCCATATCCGTAATCGTACCCGTTCTACCCCCTTCACCAGTACATTTACACCAATGAGAGGTTCCCCATGAGTATCTTTCACAATACCAGTGACCGTGATTTTTTTAGCTTGCTGAATAGAAAGGGACGAGTTTTCTTTTTTCTCGTTCCTTCGTACGATAATTTGTCGGTTGTTGATAATATATTCAACATCCGTTCCTTTAAATAACCTTTCCAATATAACCTCAACGGACTTATCCCGTACGTCCAAATTTACCCTGCGATGCAAGTCGATATTAGCGCCATGATAAACAAAAACAAACTCACTATTTTTCTCAATGTGGTCAAATACATCCTTTATGGTACAATTATTCATACGGACTGTCAACGTGGTTTGTTCCGTCTGCAAGGTAGCGGCGTACACCGCAGAGCCTCCAGAACTGATCAAGCATAAGGCTAAACAAACACTTTTGAGAAAATGATTCGATTCTCTACAGAAATCATCATTTTTTTTTCATACATTTGTAATGTTTTTTCTTTAATACATAATTAATTGATTAAACGAAGTCTTTGAACCGGTGGATATGACGGTATCTTCCGGTTCTTTTGTCAATTTTTCTTTTTTAACACAAATGTCTTTTCAACCAAATAGTTCTGTTACATAGGCAATCTATTTTAATATGATTATATTATTCTCTTTATCCGTCTCTTGTCGCAAGAATAGAGATTGACAAATAATCTCAACAACATCTTCCAAACTTCCTCGCAAATCAAGTTTACCGGAAAGAGGTATTTCCGCGATCTCTTTATCAAACACAATCGTACGCCCATAGTATCGGGCTAATTTATTTAAGACATCCCCAACCTTACGATCGTTCACTTGCATCAGATTATCTTTCCAACAGATATACTCAAACACATCCACTTCCTTAATAGATACCCCTTTATTTCCCAACTCTATCATCTGGTTAGGAGCTAGCACCTCTTTAACATGCTTATCATTCTCTACCTCCACCCGGCCTTCGACTAATACAACGGAAGCCTTCGGCTCATCTCCATAGACGCAAACATTAAATTGGGTACCGAGTACCTTTACATTAAACGCATTTGTCTTTACGATAAAAGGGCGGGAAGAATCTGGGGTAACATCCAAATAGGCTTCTCCCGTAACTAAGATCTCTCGTTTATCTTTAGCAAACACGGCCGGATAAATCACACGGGTATCGGCATTTACATATATCTGGGTACCATCTGAAAATATAATATTTGCCCGCTTGCCCTTCGGTACTATGATTTGATTCAAATTTCCAGTCTTAGTAGCTAATACTTTCTTCTTTATCTGAGAGTCTTTTACACTTGGTTTACCTATATTATCATGCGTAATTGTAGCCCCATTTTTAAGCTGTACCCAGCTTCCATTTTCCACCAGCACAATCTCATCGTCCGGCAAAGAGTCTATGCTCTTTTCTTCCAACAAAGCCAATGGCAAGGAGGATTTATCATCCCCCACCATCCAGAAATAACATCCTATGGCAAGGAGTAACACGACCGCCGCCGCCACAGAAGAAGCTAGATAGCGTATGCGTAAAACAAAGGTTTTACGGGGAGCTTTCAAACGTTCCTCGACCTTCTGCCATGAGGATAAAGCGAACTTGGAATCCAATTGTTCCACTTCTCGGACTTTACGCCATAAATCCTCTCCAGCTTGCCGGAATAAATCTTTTTCAAATATGTCTCGTTTCTTATTCACAGGTTACATTTTTATTCTTATTACGGATCAATTTGATTTTGGTACTCACTTTTGCGGAAAAAAACACAATTTTTCATATTCTTGTGTTTTGAAAAGCACGATCTTCCACACTCGCTATATATCGACACCCGGTATCCTTCCAATATACATAAATCACTAATAATATGATATTTACAGTTTTTCTTAGTATCAAACAAAAGTTTTCCGTACACTAAACCTTAGTTTACCTATAGTAAAACAAAAGTTTCTTCAGTACGAAACTTTTGTTTTCCCTAAGGGAAACAACTCTTAAAGACTCCATTCCCTACTCACAAGCCTAAGTGATAAATTGCTTTCTTGCCATTCACCTTAAAACATGGTAGGTCAAGAGTGATAATTGTAGATATTTTTATATCTACAACCACCATGTAATATACTTATTTATAGGGCATATAAGACATAGTTGTAGATATGGTAGATATTTTCGCTTATGTAAGCATAGGGAATAAAACATAATGGATGCCCCCCATTATTAAAGCGTCCAGGGAAAACCACCTTCTTAACTTACTAAGCGTTCTGGATAATAAATTTTTACTCGATTGATAATTTATACCTAAGATCTCCGCAATCTCATCGTGTCCCAATCCATTTACATAATAAAGATAAATAATCTCTCTCTGGTGGGGGGAAAGTTTTGTCAAAGCCTTCATTTAAGAGTTTAACCCGTTCGTCCGCTTCCGTCGTATCCAGTGAGATACGAGAAAATAATTCATCTGTTTGGAAAGTATCCTCATAAAGAGAGATGTCCTCCATCTTCCTGTTTTTCTCGATCGTATCATACAACTTATGCCTTAAAGTCTTGAGTAAGTAACCTTTGACATTTACAGTTGGAGATAAAGTCTCGTGGTTTTGAATCAATTTGATAAAAATATCCTGTACGCAATCTTCCACCAAGCTCTTGTCAGGAAGTAGCTTGATACCATAATTGCGCAATAAGGCGTAAAATCGGCAATACAGCTCACGGAAAGCTCTCATATCTCCCTTCAGACACAGTTCCCAAAGCCCCTCATCGGATATTTTCATATAGATCATGTAGAAATAACTCCCGCAGATTTGACGCAAACATACACAAAAACATTCGATTTTCAGATTAGCTAGAAGAGATTTTATAGAAAAACACGTGTATAACGCAAAATACATTATACACGTGTTCATTGAAATAATACGAAAAGGTTACTTATATCGCTTACTTTGCCAAGGGATCATACCCGTCTGGCGGATATGCTCCATCAAGCCATTGAACAAGTTTTTATAGGCAGCGGAAGAACGCTCTGCGATCGGGTTTTGCTCTTTAGGGTCTTCTTTCAGATTGAAGAATTGGATAGGTTCCCAAGGTGTGTTTTGTAAGATCTTATAATCTTTATAGCGAGATGCGTAATAGGCTTTACCACCATATCGGGAATTACCTTCCCTTCGTACCCAATGCACCATTCGATCTCCGGTATCTTGTTCCTCACCCCGTAAAAGAGGCAAGATACTGATACCGTCGATCTCATGCGATACAGGCACGGCTGTCAGATCGCATAAGGTCGGGAACATATCCGAAAGCATGACGAAATTATCACGTACCGCCGGACGGATCTGGTTCTTCCAATAAATACCTCCGGCTACCCGGATCCCTCCCTCATACATATCCTGCTTTGCGCCTCTGAACGGGCCGTTATTCGCACCCGCATCGTCCTGCCCTCCATTATCAGAGGTAAATATAATGATCGTATTCTCCAACTGGCCATTCTGTTCCAAGGCCTCATACACACGTCCGACGTTATAATCCAAATGCTCAATCAAGGCGACAATCTTAGCACGCTTCTCAGGAAGTGACGGTTCACGCTTTTTCACCTTTTCCAGCCATTCCTGAGGAGGTTGTATCGGGGTATGTGGGGCATTATAAGCTAGATACAAGAAGAAAGGCTCTTGCTTTTGCTTCATATCCGACAGGTAACGGATCGCCCAATCAGAGAAAATCTCTGTAGCATGTCCTTGTGGATCGATCTCTTTCAAGTTCTCACGCATATAATTATTTCCGAAACGACGATGGGTATAATAATCATCCATCATATCCCCTAAAAATCCCCGGTAGAAATCGAAGCCCCTTTCCGTAGGGGTATTCGGAGACTCCAATCCTAGATTCCATTTTCCAACCATCGCATTATGATAGCCTCTTTTCTTCAACATCTGGGGTAATAATACGGCATCCTCCGACAGATACCCCCAGCTATCCTCTTTATGCGTACGAATGACTCCCGGTACGCCTACCATATCCGGATAACGACCGGTTAATAAGGAAGCTCTACTAGGAGAGGAGACCGGACAGTTCGCATGGAAATTCGTGAAACGAACTCCTTCATTTAATAATTTATCGATATGTGGAGTTTGAATGTCCTTGGCGGCTCCTTGACAGGACAAATCACCATATCCCAAATCATCCACCAAAATCAGCAGGATATTCGGGCTATCCGGCAAAGCCTTTGTTTGTGCGGAAGCTGCGGAAAAAGCCAATCCGCAAGCCGCTGTCAGTATATATTTATTCATCTATCTGTTGTTTTTAATTTCCCATTACATCATATCACATACGGGAGGTTTGATCTTCATTCCTTTCTTATGTTTCTCACCGGCCTCGATCAGTAATTTCACGATCTCCGGATGCTTCTCCGCCTGATTGAACCTCTCCGAGATATCTGTCTCCACGTTATACAACAAGGGTTCTGCCGGAGTCTCGATCTTACAGGTTCGCAGATATTGGTCCTTGATCGTCTTAAAATAATACTTCCACTCCCCTTTACGGATCGCCATCAACTCGCTTCCCCACCAATAATAAACCTCATCACGGGCGGAATGCTTTTCCTCAAACAATAATCCGGTTTGATTCACGCCATCCAATACAAGATCTTTCGGTTGCTCGATACCCGCCATCGAGAGGAAAGTCGGATATAAATCCATCGAGGTCATAATCTCATCGTTGATCGCCGGATTGATTTTTCCCGGCATCCAACAAATGGCCGGTACCCGGAAGCCACCTTCCCACCAAGTACCCTTGCCATCCTTCAACGGACCTGCGGAACCACCATTCTCATGCTCCGTCAGCCAAGGGCCGTTATCGCTGGTAAAAATAACAAACGTATTCTCGTCCAAGCCATTTTCACGCAGAGCCTTCAACACCTCCCCAACGCTCCAGTCTATTTCCTCAACCACATCTCCGTACAGGCCTCGTTTGCTCGTTCCCGCAAAACGGGCATTCGTATACAATGGGATATGCGGGAAGGTATGAGCGAAATAAAGGAAGAAAGGTTCCTTTGAATGATCCTTGATGAACGATACCGCTTTCTCCGTATAGCGACGGGTTAATTCTCCCTGATCCGGTTCCGATTCGATTTGCTTACCATCCACTATCAATGGAGTCGGAGGAAAATTCCGGGCATGCGCGCCTTTATTCTGAACGGGGCTCATATCATTGGAATAAGGTATGCCGAAATAGGTATCAAAACCATGATCCGTCGGTAAATAGGGAGAGAACGCTCCTAAATGCCATTTGCCTACACAGCCGGTCGCATACCCACTTTGTTGTAAAACCTTGGCGATCGTGACCTCATCTTGTCCTAACCCAGCCTTTGAGTTAGGGAAAAGTACGGCTACCCGATCTCCATATAATCCATTTCGAACCGGCAAACGTCCGGTCATTAACGCGGCCCGACTTGGCGTAGAAACTCCGGCCCCCGACATAAAACTGGGTCAGCTTCATTCCTTCACAAGCCATACGGTCTATATTCGGTGTGCGGATCGTGGGAATTCCCATAGCAACTCAAATCCCCATATCCCATATCGTCACAGAATATGATTACAAAATTAGGCTTATTGGCCGCATCCGAGGCAGCGTTCAAGCTCAAGCTGTTCGATAATACCGCCGCTGTTAAAACAGACAATGATTTCAGTGTTTTCATATACGTATCTTTTTATTTAAGTAAACGGGGAAAAGGTTCATCTATGATACCGGCAGGACGCTGGTTCCGGCCTTCACATCCCCAATCTCCCATATCACTACGAACCTGTTCGATCCATTGATTCATCTTCGTTACTACTTCGGGATGTTTATCGATGACATTGGTTGTTTCCGACAAATCATTCGCCAAATTATATAAACGAGCTTCACCGACTTCCGTATCCGGGAAGTGAGGGCCTTTGATACGTTCCTTCAAAGGTAAATGATACTTCCAGTTTCCCCAACGTACCGCTTGTAATTGTTGTTTCTGGTAATAATAGAAAGTCTCCGTGGGCGATGCCATCGATTCTCCCTCCAAGATTCCAGACACATTATGCCCATCTATCACCCGGTCGGAAGGAACCGCATAACCGCAATAATGCGCCAATGTCGGTAAGAAATCCATCGAAGTCACCAGATTATCAGTCTCCTGTCCCGCCGGTATTTTAGCGGGCCATCTCATTATACAAGGCACCCTGAACCCACCTTCATACGTCGTACCCTTTTGGCCTCTCAACGGACGGTTCGTACCGCCGAAGTGTTCATCCGCACCATTATCGGAAGTAAAGATAACCAAGGTATTTTGATCCAATCCTTCCTCCTTTAAAGTCTCAAGCAAGACTCCCATCGACCAATCCAATTCCTCGGTCGCATCTCCATAGAGTCCGTTCTGAGACTTTCCCTTGAAAGCGGGAGAAGCCGCTAACGGATTATGAGTCATATTATGGCACAAGTAAATAAAGAACGGAGATTCCTTATGAGACTTTATAAACTCCACAGTCTTATTGGTATAACGAATCGTCAAGGAATCATGACCGACTGGAGCCACTATTACCTCCTCCTGTTCCATCAAGGGTAACGGACAATACGGACGATCCATATCGTTACTATAAGGAATACCATAATAATAGTCGAAACCCTGCCGGGTAGGAAGAAATGGCAATTGATCCCCTAGATGCCATTTCCCGATACAAGCCGTCGCATACCCCTGCTCCTTCATCAACTCGGCGATCGTTATCTCACCGGGATTCAAGCCTTTATGCGAAGCTGGAAATAGCACTTGCCTCCCTTTGGACATCAAAGGTGTAGGGTCCGCATTTACATGCATGGAGACTCGCCTTGGATAACACCCTGTCAATAAAGCCGATCTGGAAGGTGTGCTCACGCTCGAACCCACATAAAAATCGGTCAGTCGTATTCCCTCTTTAGCCATCTGGTCGATATGGGGAGTACGATGCTTCGTACTCCCGTAACAACCTAAATCCCCATATCCGAAATCATCGATAAATACGATTATCACATTTGGCCTTTCCGCCGCTTGAGTAGCCACGGCCGCTCCGGAAAAAGCTAATACAGATATTAGTTTAGATATAAATTTCATTTCATCCTTCTTTTAGTTGAACATTACCAACCCGGGTTCTGATCCAAATTCGGATTCAAAGAGCGCTCGCTATCAGGAATCGGTAATAAATCGTAATATTCCAAATAGCCATTTGGGAACTTCGTCTCGATCACGCTACCCTCATGATCCTTAATAATCATAGGGTAAAGTTCCTTACCGATTTTCCAACGTTTTACATCTGACCAATAACGTCCTTCTAATGCTAACTCAATCCGTCTCTCATGTCTCACTTTCTCACGAGCCTCCTCACGACTCATAGATGTCGGCAGCAAAGAGATCTTAACGTCATCCCTTTCCGTACGGATCCGGTTAAGGATAGCGATCGCATCCGCCACATTTCCATTCGTCTCAATAATCGCCTCCGCTTTTGACAATAAGACATCCGCATATCTCAGTATGATATCATTGATATAAGACTGCCCGGAAGGAGGAAGCTTTGACTCATCCTGAATCCGATATTTACGGGTACTTAAATGTTTCAACCGATTACCGGCATGATTAAACGCACCTCCCGGATACAGGTAATTAGGGAAACGATAGCCCAAGAAATAAGAACCCGGAAGTACAGCCGTGAAACCTAAACGAGGATCCCGGTTCTCATAAGGATTCTCGGGATCTACAGGAGAGCCGTCGATCGTCTCATAAGCCGCTACCAAATCATCCGTAGGGACATAACGGCTTCCACGGGTCCAACTTCCGGTACCCGTTCCGCAATACTGGTCAATATAGGAACCTTGCGAATTCTCGCCTTCAATATATTGGATATCAAACAATACTTCCTTATTGTTCTCATTAGCCGGATCAAACAAGCCCTCATAACTATGGAATAGACCATATTTCTTCAACGCATCAATTTGCTCGACACAAGCCAGAACCTCCTTGTATTTACCTTGGTATAAGTAGGCTCGCATTTTCATACCTAAAGCCGCCCCCTTGGTAGCACGCCCCGGCTCGGGAGCATCCACTCCCAAATTGGTGATCGCAACCTCATAATCATCCAACGCCTGTTGCCAAGTCTCCTCCAAACTCGCCCGCTTCAAGCTACGAGCTTCTTCCGTGGAAATGTTCGTCAATATAATAGGTACCCCACCATAGGTTTCCGCTAGCACGGAATAAGCCAGTCCCCGTAGAAAATGAGTCTCACCTGAATATTTGGCTTTCGCTTCTTCCGATAAATCCACTAAATCCATACAGGCCAACAAATAGTTTGCCCGGGAGATTATCTCATAACATCTTTTCCAACGATACGTTACGACTCCTCCGTCACTAGAGCTCAATCGCCCGGCACCCAACTTATTAAAAACCTCATCCGTTCCCCAGTTAAATGCGTTAGGGGTAGCTCCATCCGTTATGCCAAAGCCAAACAAGCCTTGATTATAAACCTCTTTTTCCCTCAATTGAGCATAGACACCATTTAAAAGGAGTTTGATATCCGATTCATTTTCCGGGAAACTCGCCGAAGTAATCTTATCCTCAGGATACAAATCCAAATAATTCTCCATACATCCCGTGAAAGAGACACATAGTATAATTGATAAGCAATATGCTAATAACTGTTTCATACTTTAGAAATTAAGATTTATACCAAATGTAAATATTCTCGGAGTCGGTAATAATTGGTACCCGAATCAAACGTATTTCTTTCCGGATCATATCCTTCATACCCTTTTTCCACATAATCGTAAACAGGTTCTGGGCATTCGCATATACATACAACCGTTGCATTTTTAGCTTTGAGGTAATCCATTCAGGGAACGCATAACCTAATTGTAAGTTCTTCAATTTCAAGAAATCGATACGATGTACCCAAAATGAGGAGTCATACGTGTCCCATGAAGAGTCAAACCGAAGCATCGGTATATTTGAGTCCGGATTCTCTGGGCTCCACGCATCCCGCCATTTATCAGAAATAGTCAGCCATTCGTATTGCATACGGGTCATGCCGCTCTTCGTAAACGCATTCGCCTGTCCCAAACCTTGGAATAAGATATTTAAGTCAAACCCTTTATAGCGTAAGCCGGCAGTAAGTCCATACGTAATTTTAGGAATCGTATTACCAAGTACTTGTTTATCTTGATAGTCTAATTTTCCATCATTATTAACATCCTCGTATTTCAGATTTCCCATTTCCGGCTTAAGCCCATTGCTATGCATATGTTGAGCGGCTTCTTCGTCCGATTGATAGATGCCAACCGCTTTATAGCCATACAAAGCCTTATACGGATATCCCTCACGAATCAAATAAAGCTGGTCCGGAGAGTTTCCACCTTGAAATTTCGTTACTTTATTATCGATATACGTAAAGTTTAGTCCTACGTTAAATCCAAGGCGATCTCTGCTCGTCTCAAGATTATCATAATTCACGACTAACTCAAAACCATTATTTTTCATCTCGCCCACATTCTCAAACGGTGCGGTCTTATCCCCTAATACGTTTGGTATTGGCAATTGAACGATAATATCGGTTGCTTTTTTTATTGAAGTAATCAGCTTCTATATTCAACTTATTACCTAAGAAGCCCAAATCCACGCCAATATCCAAGGAAGAGGTAGTTTCCCAAGTAATATCCTCATCCACCAAAGCGGTTACGGCAGCACCCGGAGCCAATGAGCCTCCATAATTATAACTCAAGTCATAATTTTTGGGAGATCACTGTTAAATAAGGCCAATATCCTTCAATGGTTTGATTGCCTAATTGTCCCCACGACGCACGTAGTTTCAAATTAGAAAACAGATTCAGGTTCTTAATAAACGCCTCTTCACTCAAACGCCATCCTGCAGAGAAGCCCGGAAAAACACCCCAGCGATTTCCCCGTTTAAAACGAGAGGAGGCATCGGCACGGAGATTCATCTCAAATAAATATTTATCCGCAAAGGCATAATTCAATCGACCAAAATAAGATGCCATGCGTAGACCTTCAAAATTTCCCTCTCCCTTGATACCTTCCGTTCCCGCATCCACTTGGGTTAATCCTTCTTTGGGTGGGTTGGTTCTTCGGGCAAATACGTTCTTTATACTGTAATTCTCCAATTGGGTACCAAGGATAGCGGCAACATAATGCTTATCCGCAAATCGCTTGCTATAGTTTAATGTCGCTTGGAAATTATTACGCATAGTCGATACTTGCTCTCTACTCAACACAATACCATCACGATTGTAATTTTTCGGTATCGTCTCTATGCCAGAATCCGTATATCCATAAAGGGTCTCATTATATTTATCAACCATTTTCCAATTGCCATTAGAGGCCCATGTTACTTGTAAGTTCAAGTCTTTCGTAAAATCTACGGTAGCGAAAGCATTTACAGCCATATAATCCTTGGATGTTTTAGTCGCCCCGTTCGAAGCGTCTATAACCGGCTGATAAGTCGTATACAATAAAGTACCATCATCCTTAATCGCTTCTACCGAACCGAAACGGCCATCCCGGGTATATGGAGCGATGAAAGGAGCCGCACCTTGTTGCTGTTCGAATACACGGAACAAATCAAAAGGCTCTTGGGAATTCCTACGAGTATAATTCAAACGAGCGCCAACTCTCAACCATGAATTCACTTTATACTCCACATTTGCCCGGATACCGAACCGCTCCGCCTTAGAGTTCATCAAAATACCTTCCTGACTCAAATAGTTCAAAGACAAGAAGGAAGATAGTTTCTCCGATCCACCGCGAATGGATAAATTATGCCCTGTTATTAAAGCATTCCGATAAAGAGAGTCATACCAATCCGTATTCGGGTATTTATAAGTATCTGTTCCATTAGCGAAATTAGAGATCAATGTTTCCGAGAAAAGAGGGTTCTCTCCCCCATTCACCAAAGCTTGATTCGCCATAGTCATATGCTCGGCGCTATTCGTCACTAAATCAAAATGACGTCCGATCTGCTGCATTCCGACGTAAGAGTTCAACTCTACTTGGGTTTTCTCATTATTCTTTCCCATCTTCGTCGTAACCAAAACGACACCGTTAGCGGCCTTTGATCCGTAAATAGCCGCACTAGCCGCATCCTTCAAGACTGTGATACTTTCGATGTCACTCGGATTTACTTGGCTGAATACCCCTTCTACTCCGTCAATAATCACCAACGGGTCCGAATTATTCAATGTACCCCAGCCACGAATTCTCAATTGCGCTCCATCATCTCCCGGCTTACCCGAATTCTGGCTGATCCACACGCCGGAAACCTTTCCGGAAAGTGCTTGAGAAGCATCAGTGATCGGACGGTTCGCCAATTCCTCATCAAATTTGACTGAAGAAACAGAACCTGTCAAATTCACCTTCTTCTGGGTTCCATAACCAACAACCACAACCTCTTCCAAAGCCTGTGTATCCTCCTTTAAACGTACATTCAATGAAGTCTGTCCCGCAATAGCGACAGTTGTTGGCATAAAGCCGATATAAGAAAATTGAAGTGTCGCGTTATCCGATACCTCCAAAATAAATTTACCATCAAAGTCTGTTATCGTACCATTTTGAGTACCTTTCTCCACAACATTCGCTCCAATGATAGGTTCCCCTTTTGAATCGACAACAACACCCGTTATTTTTTTGGCTTGCTGGGTGACCGCATTCGCTATAGGTTTTTCAAATAAGTAGATCTTTCCATTTTTAACTTCATAACTTAATGACGTGCCCTCCGTTATTTTATCCAATACATTTGTCAATTCTGCATTCGTAAAATTAACGCTCACTCTCCGATTCAAATCTACGATTTGTTTGCTATACGCAACACTCAACCCGGTTTGGTGGGTGATGGTAGCTAAAACTTTCTCCACTTTCGCATTGTCCAGCACAATAGAAACCCGCTGAGCCGAGGCGGTAGCCGTGAAACTCAGCAAGGATATGACTTAAAAATAGAAAGGTTAACTTCATGGCATTCGGTATTTTCTCAATTAATATTAAAAGGCACCTACGCCGAGGGCTTTCTTGCTTTTCTTTCATATATTTGTATTGACTTTTAATAGTTGGTATTAGAAATTTAGTTTTTAATACGATCGGCAGCCGAAAAGGGTAGGAGCTTTTCGGCTGTTCTTATGTTATCTATTTATGAGGAATCCATACGCATATCTATTTTAA
>ENA-OQBD01000582-OQBD01000582.1-human-gut-metagenome-genome-assembly--contig:-NODE-582-length-19390-cov-3.984738_pt1 | contig 19390 bp, 22 predicted proteins | sample MGYA00242742_ERZ504543 | MGnify/ENA primary metagenome ERZ504543 (study PRJEB26092, sample SAMD00036239) | human gut metagenome | host: Homo sapiens | study: EMG produced TPA metagenomics assembly of...
CTGAATCTGATTTTTCTGCTGTGCTGTATTCCGGTTGTGACGATCGGACCAGCAATTACAGCATTTGTATGCAGTTTCATTGCGATCGGTACGCTATGGAGATGGGTATGTTATACAGACTTTTTTCCGATCGTTTAAGCAGAATTTTAAACAGTCTTTTTGTGGCGGGAATGATAGGCTTACTTTTTGTGTGCCTGCTTTTTATTGATTTGTTTTTCTGGCGCAATGTGGAACCTGCTTTTCATGTCCGTATTTATGACAGTGGTGAGTGTATGCGTAGGCTATTTGGTTTTTATTGTGTTCTTATGGCTGTTTCCGGTGATTGCAAAACTGGAAAATCCTTTGCGTGTGCAGATAAAAAATGCAGCCGCCATGGCGGTTGCCCATTTTTTCCCATATACGCTGTTTGTAAGTGTGATAGTACTGGCGGCAGGCTATATGGCATATACCAGTATCATTACGGATGTGCTGCTGCTTCTGATGGGATTTGCTTTACTTGCATATGTATGTTCATTCTTTTTTTATAAAGTGTTTGCAAAATATATAGACGAGGAACCGGTGGGAGAGGATGACCCATTATATGGAAGCAGAGAGTAAAAAATATGAATTGAAATTTCCTACCTTTAATGGTAGAATAAATGCATAGTTGCAGGCACACAACGGTCGATTTTTTGTGCAATATGTCTAGTGATAAAGGCAGAACAGTGGAAGACGGGCGTTGAAATTTTCATTGTGGAAAGCACCGGAAACAACCGTGAAAGCCGAAATGATTTACATAGTATATGGAGGTTTTTTATATGGCAAGATTTACATTACCGAGAGATTTATACCATGGAAAGGGAGCACTCGAAGCCCTGAAAACATTCAAGGGAAAGAAAGCGATCATCTGCGTGGGCGGCGGCTCCATGAAGCGCTTTGGGTTCCTTCAGAAAGCAGAAGATTATTTAAAGGAAGCCGGTATGGAAGTAAAACTGTTTGAGGGCATTGAGCCAGACCCATCGGTGGAGACTGTTATGAAAGGTGCGGCAGTGATGCAGGAGTTTGAGCCGGACTGGATTGTAGCCATGGGTGGTGGTTCTCCGATTGATGCGGCAAAAGCAATGTGGATTAAGTATGAATATCCAGACATCACTTTTGAGGATATGTGCAAAGTATTTGGTATTCCGGCACTGCGCAACAAGGCACATTTCTGTGCAATTTCTTCAACTTCCGGAACTGCAACAGAGGTAACGGCTTTCTCCATTATTACTGACTATGAGAAAGGAATCAAATATCCGATCGCAGATTTTGAGATTACACCAGATGTTGCAATCGTAGATCCGGATCTGGCAGAGACAATGCCACAGAAACTGGTAGCGCATACCGGAATGGATGCAATGACACATGCAATTGAGGCATATGTTTCTACCGCAAATTGCGATTTTACCGATCCACTTGCACTCCATGCAATCAAGATGATACAGAGTGATCTGATTCCATCTTATAATGGAGATATGGAAAAGAGAGATTCTATGCACAACGCACAGTGTCTGGCTGGTATGGCATTTTCCAATGCACTTCTTGGTATTGTACATTCCATGGCACATAAGACAGGTGCAGCGTTTGCGGATTATGGCGCACACATCATCCACGGCGCAGCCAATGCAATGTATCTGCCAAAGGTTATCGCATTTAATGCAAAGGATGAGACGGCAAAGAAACGTTACGGTGAGATTGCGGATTTCATGAAACTTGGCGGAAACACACTGGATGAAAAGGTGGAGCTTCTGATCGCACATCTGCGCAGGATGAACGATGATCTGAACATTCCGCACTGCATTAAAAACTATGGTGCAGACAGCTTCCCGACCGAGCAGGGATTTGTACCGGAGGAGGTATTCTTAGAGAGACTTCCGGAGATTGCGGCCAATGCAATTCTTGACGCATGCACGGGTTCCAATCCAAGACAGCCAAGTCAGGAGGAGATGGAGAAACTCTTAAAATGCTGCTACTATGATACGGATGTCGATTTTTAAAGAAACTTAAGCAAGAAAAGTCCTTGCGGATTTTGTATACCGCAGGGCTTTTTTTGACAACAGGTGCTTCAATGAACAAATGTGAGTGCTGATCGTGCAAAAGCACATTGGGTATATCAAAAACAGAACAAATATGGTAGAATATACGATATGTAATCTGAAAACAGATAGATAAGAAGATGACAAAAAGGGTCTGGAAATGAAAAAGATTGAGAAGAAAAACATAGGAATATTTTTTCTTATGCTGATGACTTTTCTGGTTGTGGTCATCCCCTTTATTTATGTTTACGGGTGGTCAGAAGTATTATGACAGGGGTATCATGCTGGATCGGCATTGGGATGTGACGATAAACGAAAAAACATATACGAATGTAACACTCAGCAAATTCACATTTCCCATGACAAATAAGGGAGATGTTGTGACACTTTCCCATTATATGACGGAACATTACAAGGGTGTGAATCCCGTGCTGCGCTGCGAGTTTATCCATGCAAAAATCGAAGTCCGTATGAATAATACGCTTCTTTATTCATACGGACAAAGAGATTATAAGCAGGGAAAAATGCTGGGATATGGAGTGCATTATATTGAAGTTCCGAATGATTATCTCGGAGAGACACTCAGCATTACATTAACCGTTTCGGAAAACAATGCCTTTAACGGAATCAGTTCCATGATGCTTGGAAATGAAGGTACACTGATACAGGAATCCCTGGTGAAAAATAGAATCCGGATTGCAGTTTCAATGTCTCTGATTTTATTTGGGGTTCTTATGGCATGTGTATCCATGGTTGCAAGCTTAAAGAACCGGGTGTATGTAAGCCTGTTCTGGGTAGCTTTATTTTCCCTGCTGATCGGGGGATGGACGCTTTGCAATAATAACCTCATCATACTCTTTACGCAGAATCTGAAAGTAAAAGCATATATGGAATATATGTCCCTGTATGCGGGACCGCTTCCGCTGCTTTTATATTTTTATCCGACAGCAGTTCAGAAAGGAAGGAACAGATTTTTCCGTATTTTTTACAAGGGACTTCTGGCAGGACAGACGGTATTTATTGCACTTGCTTTCTCCATGCAGGCACTCAACCTCGTACACTTTCCGCAGGATCTGAAAGCGGCACAGATGTTGATGATACTGGAGGTGGTATTTATTATCCTGCTTATCATTGATGATGGCATACACCGCAGAAAGTATAACCATATGCTGCAGCTGGGGATGGTGGGCATTCTGTTTGTGATTTTATATGAACTGGTTCAGTATAATGTACAGAAATTTTTTGTACACTTTGAAGGGAACAAATATAGCAGCTCCGTGTGTTATGGGGCACTCTTTATTGTCGTAGCATTGTTGCTGGACTATACAGGGAAAACATCCCGGGGATTATATAAAGAGGCACAGCAGCAACTGCTTGAAAATATGGCATACAGTGACGAACTGACAGGATTGAGCAACCGGCGCAAGTGCGATGAAGTAGTTGAAAAACTGTTGGATGGAGACGCAGATTTTACCCTGATCAGTATGGATCTGAACCTTTTAAAGTATTACAACGATACCTATGGGCATGAAAAGGGAGATGCGCTGCTGCGCAGTTTTGCATCTGTTTTAAGGGAGGCATTTCCGGCGGCTCTGGCAATTGCGAGGGTCGGGGGAGATGAATTTCATGTGGTGCTTCCGGACCGGAAGCAGGAAGAACTGCGTGAGGATCTCACCTGCCTGTTAAAATGCCTGTATGAAAAAAATGAACAAAACAAAGAACTGCATCTGAGTACAGCAGTGGGGTGCGTGCAGCGCAGCGAGTATTTGGATAACGTGGATATCCGTATGCTTTATCAGGAGGCAGACCGCCGCATGTATGTACACAAACAGAAAATGAAAGAGAAGAATCCGGAGTTATATCGCCGGTAGGGAGGAAAATATTATCATGAGTGGATATCTGATCAAAGACACGACAAAGGAAGAAAGGATTGCACTGATTCGTTCCTGGCAGGAGCCGGACGACTGCGTGGGAGGAAGCGGCATGGATCTGTTTGATATGTATGATGCCTATATCCGTGGGGAGAAAGAGATTGCAGAGATCAATGGGGAATTTCAGGCATCCTATGTAAAAGACACCGAAGACTTAGAACAGCCGGAGGAAGCAAAATCCACTTCCGGAGAACTGACGCAGCTGACAAAGCTTCATGCGGAAGGTGCGCTTACGGATGAAGAGTTTGCGGCCGCAAAGAAAAAAGTGCTTGGACTGTAGCACACAATAATTTTATTATAAAAATGCAGTGGACGTAGAAATTGTCCGCTGCATTTTTTTATAGAAACAGTTCGTTAACAGGGTACAGTGCTTTTTCCCTGAATCAATATAGGGAGTGTGGTAAAACTCTGAATCAGCAGATCCGGATATTCCAGTTTGCGGATCATCATATTTCCGGCCTGGATACCCATATCATATACGTTGATGTCAATGACCGTTGGGGCAGGATCAATGATGCCTGCATAAGGGTAACAATCAAATGTAAGAAATCCCATGTCTTTTGGAATGGAAAGGGATAATTCGGTAATAGCACGGGAAACCCCAAGGGCAAGAGTGCTGTTTTCACAGACGACGGCCTGCGGAAGAGAGGCACGATCCTGCAATATAGGGAGAACGGCCTCATAGGCTCCGAGACGGGTTGCATTTGTATAACAGATCCTTTTGCTTGGAATATGATGTTTCTGGTTTAACATGCCTTTTAGAAATCCTTTCAGCCTTTGGCTGGAAAGAATGTCACTTTTCCGGCCCGCTACAAACAGTACATCGTAATAGTTACATGCAAGCATATGGGCGGCGGCATATTCTCCTGCCAGTGCGTGATCGGTGTCTATCCAGCAGAGCCGGCTTTCGAAATTGGGATGGCCGATAATAATATGTGGGACGTTGTCTTTGAGGATATGTTGTGCCAGAACTTCGTTGACCGCTGATCCATGGATAATCAGTCCATCGGCAGAACGGCGCTGTATTTCCTGAATGGCACGTTCGCCCGGATAGGATTCTTCTGAGGTATCCACGAGAGTAAGGGTATAATGGTGCCGTGTGAGTTCATGATGGACACCGGACATGATATCAAACATATGGGGATTCTGATAGGCAGTACCCTGCCCGAGATCCGTCAGGTAAACAATATTTTTGGCAGCCTGTCTGGCAAAGGAAACGGCACGGGCGTTGGGAACATAGTGCAGCTTATCAATGGCAGCCTGAACGCGTGCAACAGTTTCTGGTGAAATGGTCGTCCAGTGATTTAAAACTTTTGAAACTGTGGATTTAGACACTCCGGCTTCATTTGCAACATCGGATATTGTTATAGCCATATTTTTCCTCCTTAAAAATGTATAAAACTAAAAAGATGGTATAGCGGTTTCCTAACAAAGTCAATAGAAAATAAAGATAAAACGTTGAAAATATAGGAAAATATCAATAAAATAAAATCAGTCACAGCGGAAAACCGCAAAATAATAGCAATATATAGGAAAGCAGTTTCCTGGGAGGGAGAAAACATGAAAAAAAGAATGGTGGCAATTGCCCTGGCGGCGGCAATGGTGATGACAACGTTCGCCGGATGTGGGGGAGCAGAAGAAACGGTGGAAACACAAAAAAGTGAAAATACGGAAAAAACGAGTGAAGATGCAGTAAAAAATCTGATAGCTTCCACAAAAGGAACCGTTACATTAAACCTTTGGTGTGATGAAACAGAAAGTTACCAGAAAACGATGAAGCAGTTGGTTGAAGATTTTAAAAACCAGTATGATCAGGTAGATTTTGATATTACAATCGGTGCAGTATCTACAGCTAATTGTAAGGATGAAGTTCTTGCAGATGTAGAAAAAGCGGCAGACGTATTTGTATTTGCAGATGATCAGTTATATGATCTGGAAAAAGCAGGGGCATTACAGAGTGTTGATGCAACATTTACATATGATCCCAAAGAAGAAAATGAGAAAGAGGCAGTGGAGGCGGCTTCCGTGGATGAAACTATGTATGCATATCCTCTTACCGCTTCCAATGGATATTTTCTTTATTATGATTCCAATTATCTTACCCCGGAAGATGTAGCTTCCTGGGACAATCTTTTGGCTGCAGCGCAAAAACAGGGCAAAACAGTCGGCATGGAAGTATCCGGGGCATGGTATTTGTATGGATTTTTTGCGGGAGCAGGGCTTGAAATGTATCGGAATGATGATGGCTCTAATACCTGTAACTGGAATGCTGCGGATACCAAATACAAAGGTGCAGATGTTGCTGCTGCGATCACGGATATTTGTAAAAACAAGGCGATGGTAAATTGTGTGAATGAAGATGCACAGGCTTTTGCATTAAATGGGGAGATGATTGCGGATGTCAATGGAACATGGGCAAGCAATGCGTTTAAAGAAGCATATGGTGATGGATATGCTGCCGCAAAACTTCCTACATTTACGGTAAATGGAGATCAGGTACAGATGGGATCTTATGCGGGATATAAGTTTGTCGGAGTGAATGCATATTCTAAAAATACCGGATGGGCGATGCTTCTGGCAGAGTATCTGACGAATGAACAGAGCCAGAAAACCATCGGTATCGCAACCGGAGAAGGACCTTCAAATATAAAGGCAGCAGCTTCGGAAGAAATTACTTCGGCACCTGCACTTGCGGCATTGACAGAACAGGCAAAATACGCAGATTTGCAGCGGGTAGGAAATAATTACTGGGATCCGGCGGCTGCACTGGGAGAAACATTGGTGGAAGGTACCTATAAGGATGCACAGAGTGTGCTGGATAAAGCGGTTGAAGGTATTACTCAGCCGGCATCCGAATAATGAATGCATATGAGAAGATATTGGAATGAAATAAAAACAGCGTGGGTACAGGGAAATCTCTGGACCCGCCTGTCCCTGCTTGTGATGGGGAGCGGATATTGTGCCTGTGACCGATGGGGAAAAGGAATTTTAATGACATTGATGGAAGTATTCTTTTTTCTCTTTACAGGGAGGGTATCCTGGCAGTATATCAGAAAATTAAATACATTAGGAACCGTGCAGAGAAAGGAAACACTGGATCTTACAACATTACAAAAGACGGTAAATCACTATGATAATTCCTTGCTGATTTTACTTTTTGGAGTGGTTGGGATATTGATCATAGCAGCATTTGTTGCATTATACGTGTCAAATTTTAAAACCGTATTCCGGATGCAGCAGATGAAAGAACATGGGGAACATATTAATACCATGAAGGAAGACTGCCGGGAACTGATAAACCGGAAGTTTCATGTGAGCCTGCTGGCACTGCCGGTTTTGGGGGTAATTCTGGTAAATGTGATTCCGATTATCTTTATGATATGTGTTGCATTTACCAATTATGATATGGATCATCAGCCGCCTACCTATCTGTTTACCTGGGTAGGGCTAAAAAACTTCCGCCAGTTGTTTACATCTTCTGCCACGGTAACGTTTGGGTATGCGTTTATACGTATTTTGTTCTGGACGTTACTCTGGGCACTTCTTGCAACATTTTCAACGTATTTTGGCGGGATTATGCTTGCAAAGCTGATCAATGACCGTCAGGTGCGCTGGAAGAAAATGTGGCGGACATTATTTGTTATAACAATTGCAATTCCGCAGTTTGTTACCCTGCTTCTGGTTGGAAAAATGTTTGGGGATTATGGAATTGTCAACAGTATCTGCAGTAAGACTGGCCTGACGGATCTGCTCAGACAGATCGGACTTGTGGGAAAAGGACTTTCTTATATTCCGTTTTTGACAAAACCGGGATGGGCGCATGTCATGATTGTGCTGATCAATATCTGGGTAGGGGTACCGTTCCAGATGCTGAGTGCGACGGGAATACTGATGAATATTCCCCATGAACAGATGGAAAGCGCGAAGATAGATGGGGCAAATGAGAGGCAGATTTTCTGGAAAATCACGATGCCATATATGTTGTTTGTGACAGGCCCGAGTCTGCTTACAGCATTAATTGCCAACATTAATAACTTTAATGTGATTTACCTGCTTACAACAGATTACGTTACATCCAACATGAATTATGCAAATTCCAATGCAAAAGAAGTAGATTTGCTGGTTACATGGCTGTTCAGGCTGACAAATGATTATTCCAATTATAAAATGGCATCTGTTATCGGCATCTGTGTATTTTGTATCTGTGCCGTGCTGACACTTATTGGATTTACGAGGATGATTGCAGGGAATAAAGAGGAGGAATTTCAGTAAATGAAAAAACAGTTAAAAATAGTTGGAAAACATATGCTGCTGGCTTTGTTGGCATTTATATGGCTGATTCCAATTGTATGGCTGCTGGTAACTTCTTTTAGTTCATACAAAGGCATTAATACAATGCATTTTTTCCCGCAAAGATGGTCTTTGGACAATTACATGCAGTTGTTTTTCCGGCCGGATACCGTTGCCAATTTTCCGGCCTGGTTTCGGAATTCCCTGATTATTGGAGCAGCGACCTGTGTAATTTCCACATTATTTGTGCTGATGGTAGCGTATGCAATGAGTTGCATGCGGTTTCCGGCACGTAAACCATTGATGAGTATTGCGATTATTCTTGGGATGTTTCCGGGAGTTCTTTCCATGATAGCCATTTATTTTGTAATGAAATTACTGGGGCTGACAGACAGCATGGCAGGGTTAATTATTATTTATTCTGCGGGTTCCGGACTTGGATATCTCATTTGTAAGGGCTTTTTTGATACCATTCCGGTTTCACTGAGGGAATCCGCAAAACTGGAGGGGGCATCGGAACTTTCCATCCTCGTAAAAATCGTAATTCCATTGTCGAAACCGATCATTGTTTATACGGTGATAAATGCTTTCCTGAATCCGTGGATGGATTTTGTGATGGCAAAACTTATGATCCGTTCAAAAAATCCGGCAGACTGGACGGTAGCAATGGGATTATACAATCTGGTGCAGAGAACCCTTGTGGGAGATTATTTTTCCGTATTTTGTGCGGGTGGTGTGATTGTGGCAATTCCTATTTCTATTTTGTTTATTATCATGCAGAAGTTTTATGTAGAAGGAATTACGGGAGGGGCAGTAAAAGGATGAAAAAAAGGAAGCAGTTTTACATGTACCGCTGTCGCAGTTCGCATATGCATATGATGAAAGAACAATTGTCCTGCGGCTTCGGGCGGCAAAAAGGGGATTTAAAAAGTTGCAAAGTGTTTTATGGAGATCGTGTGGATCCTAAGCCAAAGATAGAAACATTTGAAAAAGAGATGGTTTGTGCGGCAAAAGATGATTTGTATGATTATTTTGAAACTGTTATTCATGACAGATACAGCCGGTTGTGCTATTATTTCCTGCTCTGGGATGGAAAACAGGAACAGTATTATTATGAGCGCGATTTCAGCCGGGATATCCCGGAGAACCGGACAGAATTTTTCCAGTTTCCCTATATAAGAAGAGAGGATATGCTACATATCCCGCCATGGGCGAAAGATATGGTGATGTATCATATTTTCCCGGATAGTTTTGCAACCGGTTACCGTACCATGGAGAAACAACCGAATGAACAGGAAATCGAGATAAAAAATGGGGAAAAAGCGATTTCGGGAAACCGGCTGGGCGGCACGTTAAGTGGGATAAAAGCGAATCTGGATTATCTGCAGCAGCTTGGAATTAATTGTATTTATGTAAATCCGGTGTTTGCCGCAAATTCGTATCATAAGTATGATACCATAGATTATTTTTCCATAGACCCATGCCTTGGAACAAAAAAGGAAGCAAAAGAACTGGTGGAAGATTGCCATGCACGGGGCATCCGTGTTTTGTTTGATGGAGTGTTTAACCATTGCGGACCGGATTTCTTTGCTTTCCGGGATGTTCTTGCCCATGGGGAAAAATCAGAATATCTTGATTGGTTTTATGGGATGCAGGCACCGGTTGACTATAAAGATCCCCCAAATTATGAAGCCTTTGCCTATGTAAAAGAAATGCCGAAACTAAATACTGGAAATCCAAAAGTCGAACAATATTTGATTAAAGTCGGAGTGTATTGGATACAGGAGATTGGGATTGATGGCTGGCGGCTGGATGTTGCAAATGAGATTAATCATGACTTCTGGCGGCATTTCCGGGCGGCTGTGAGAGCAGTTAAAAAAGATGCACTTCTTATAGGGGAAATCTGGGAGGATGCACAGTGCTGGCTGCTGGGCGATCAATTTGATTCTACCATGAATTACCGGTTTTTCCTATTTATGCACAGATTTTTTTGCTAAAAGGACAATGTGTGCGCGGGAGTTTGATGAACAGATGACCAAAATGATTTACCGGTATCCACAACAGGTGTCAGAGATACAGATGAATTTTCTGGATTCGCATGACATTCCGCGGTTTCTGAGTTATTGTGGCGGAGACCGCAGGAAACTTAGGCTCGCCTGTTTTTATCTAATCATGGGATATGGGATTCCTTCGGTTTTTATGGAGATGAATGTTATCTGGATGGAAAAACAGAGACACAGTATCGCCAGGGGATGCGATGGGACACATCGGACACCTTTGCCGGGGATTTGAAAGAGTGGATCAGCTTCCGGAAGACGCATGAAGCATTGAAAAATGGCAGATATCGTGGCATCTGGATGGAAGACGGAGGATTGTATGCTTTCCTGCGGGAGAATAAAGAGGAAAAAGTTCTGGTTATTATCAATAATTCAGATGAACCATATGTCTGTGACGATAGATTCTGGTGCGAAACGGAACAAAAAAATCTGTGGGTTCGTATTGGATAAAGTAAAACAATTGCCTGCAATGCAGGGAAACCCCTTCATTATTAAAAATAGATAGTTCAAAAAATGCTGCCTTACATGTAAAATGCAGGGCAGTATTTTTGTGCAATTCTTTTAGTGACATATGAAAAAACCTGTGTTACACTGACCGTACAAGTAAACATACATGGTACAACTTTAGTAGAGAAGCCCGGACAGGCTGTATCTGCTTTTTTAAGAGGGGATATACATTATGGAGAGTATCACAGGAGGAAACACACCCAAATATCAGGAACTGATGGAACAGCTGCGTTTACAGATCGTCTCCGGGGAGATTGCACCAGGGCAGAAACTGCCATCGGAAAATACGCTTTCCGCACAGTATCGGGTCAGCCGTCAGACGGTGCGTAAGGCATTGGCGATTTTGCAGAATGAAGGATATATATACGCAGAGCACGGGCGCGGTACATTCTGTTCGGAAATGATGCGGCACGCACATCCGTCCAAGAATATTGCTGTCGTAACAACCTATCTGTCAGACTATATTTTTCCCCGTGTGATACAGGGAATTGATGATGTGCTGACCGGTGCAGGATATAGCATTGTCTTAAAAAATTACAAAAAATTCACGGACCCGGGAAGCGGAATGCCTGCAGGAAATTTTAAGCAAAGATATTGACGGGGTTATCATTGAACCGAGTAAAAGCCAGATTTTCTGCCGGCATATGAATTTGTACGAACGACTGGAAAAATCGCATATTCCATACGTGTTTATCCAGGGATGTTTCCCTCAGATGAAAGACAAGCCGCATGTGCTGCTGGATGATTTTCAGGGGGGATATATGATCACAAAGTATCTGACGGATCACGGGCACAAAAATATCGTGGGAGTATTTAAGGCGGATGACATGCAGGGACAGAACCGCCATAAAGGGTATGTCCGTGCACTGCAGGAAGCGGGAATTTTGTATGATCCGGATAAAGTGGTGTGGTTTCATACGGAGGACCGTAAAATCCATCCCTATGAAGCAATCCGTGAAATGGCAGGAAAAACGCTTCGTGGGCGGATGGATGCGGTTGTTTGTTATAACGATCAGACGGCACAGCTTGTTATCCGTGCACTGCAGGAGGAAGGGCTGCGTATTCCGGAAGATGTTTCGGTAACCGGTTATGATAATTCTTCGCTGGCGGACCAGCAGGGGCTTCGGCTGACAACCATTGACCATCCGCAGGAAAAGCTTGGAGCCATGGCAGCAGAACTGCTCCTTTCCATGATTCAGAACGGAGAAAAAGAGGAAGGGGAGAGTGTTCTCATCCAGCCAATGCTTATTGAGGGAAATTCCTGCATGGAATACCGGTGACGGCTTGTGCAATCTGACCAAAACAGTGCCGGATTAAAACGAAAAAATGACAACAATTTTGTTGATTTTTTTGCATGAAAAACAACTTGTAAATACATGCATACAAGTTATAAACTTAGAGTATAAAAACGAACGATATAAAGCATTGATTCTAAGGAGGAACGAGTATGCTGTTAAATAAGGATTACAAATTTTGGTTTTGCACGGGATCACAGGATCTGTATGGAGATGAATGTCTGGCAAAGGTAGCCCAGCATTCCAAGCAGATCGTAGACGAGTTAAATAAGACAGGCGTTTTGCCATATGAGATTGTATGGAAGCCAACCCTGATCACGAACGAGCTGATCCGCAAGACCTTTAACGAGGCAAACAATGATGAGACATGTGCTGGTGTGATCACCTGGATGCACACCTTCTCTCCGGCAAAGTCCTGGATTCTTGGACTGCAGGAGTACAGAAAACCTCTCATGCATTTACATACACAGTTCAATGAGGAACTTCCATATGACAGTATCGACATGGATTTCATGAATGAGAACCAGTCCGCACACGGTGACAGAGAGTATGGTCATATCGTAAGCCGTATGCGTATGGAGCGCAAGGTTGTTGTCGGACACTGGACGGACCCGGTTGTTGTTGATAAGATTGCAAGCTGGATGCGTACCGCAGTCGGTATCGTAGAGAGCAGCCATATCCGTGTGATGCGTGTCGCTGACAATATGAGAAATGTAGCCGTTACCGAGGGTGATAAGGTAGAGGCACAGATCAAGTTTGGCTGGGAAGTAGATGCTTATCCGGTAAATGAGATCGCAGAGTCTGTTGCAGCAGTATCCCAGTCCGATACAAACGCACTGGTAGATGAATATTATGACAAGTATGAGATTTTACTTGAGGGCAGAGATCCGGAAGAATTCAAGAAACATGTAGCAGTACAGGCACAGATCGAACTTGGATTTGAGCGTTTCTTACAGGAGAAGAATTATCAGGCAATCGTTACCCACTTCGGAGATCTGGGCGCATTAAAGCAGCTTCCGGGACTTGCTATCCAAAGACTTATGGAAAAAGGATATGGATTTGGTGCAGAAGGTGACTGGAAAGTTGCAGCCATGGTACGTCTCATGAAAGTGATGACAGCCGGTATGAAGGATGCAAAGGGAACTTCCATGCTGGAAGATTACACCTACAATTTAGTAAAAGGCAAGGAAGGAATCCTCGAAGCGCATATGCTTGAGATCTGTCCGTCCATCGCAGACGGTCCGATCAGCATCAAGTGCCAGCCACTTTCCATGGGTGACAGAGAAGATCCGGCAAGACTTGTATTTACATCGAAGGAAGGACACGGAATTGCAACTTCTCTGATTGATCTGGGCAACCGTTTCCGTCTCATCATCAACGATGTAGAGTGCAAGAAGACAGAAAAACCAATGCCGAAGCTTCCGACCGCAACGAACTTCTGGACTCCGGAACCGGATATTTATACAGGCGCAGAGGCATGGATTCTTGCTGGCGGCGCACACCACACCGCATTTACCTACGACCTGACTGCAGAGCAGATGGGTGACTGGGCAGCAGCCATGGGCATTGAGGCTGTATACATTGACAAAGATACCAAGATTCGTGATTTCAAGCGTGATCTGATGCTTGGAGAGGTATTCTACAGATAAAAGATAGGTAACACCTGCTTTTGTAAAATGCAAAGGCAGGTGTTTATGGCAGAAAGAGAGGTAGAAACAGTGGAAAGAAAAGACGAGATCGTGTCCGGGAAAACATTTCTCGGAATTGAATTTGGCTCCACACGTATCAAGGCGGTACTGACCGATGCGAACCATACACCAATCGCATCCGGCAGTCATGAATGGGAAAACCGCCTTGACCACGGAATCTGGACCTATACTATGGACGATATCTGGGGTGGTCTGCAGGACTGCTACCGGGATTTAAAAAAGGACGTAAAAGAGCAGTATGGCGTGACGCTGACAAAGATTAGTGCGATTGGATTTTCCGCCATGATGCACGGATATCTGGCATTTGATAAGGCTGGGGAGCTTCTCGTGCCGTTCCGTACATGGCGTAATACAATCACAGAGGAAGCAGCAGCCGCACTGACAAAGGAATTTTCCTATAACATTCCGCAGCGTTGGAGCATTGCCCATCTGTATCAGGCAATGTTAAACAAAGAGGAGCATGTGAAAGACATTGCATTTTTCACCACGCTTGCAGGATTTATCCATTGGAAACTGACTGGGGAAAAGGTGCTCGGCGTGGGGGATGCATCCGGAATGTTTCCAATCGACAGTAATACAAAAGATTATGATGCAGCAATGCTCGATAAGTTTGATGCGCTGGCAGAACCATACGGCTTTGACTGGTCACTCCGTGACATTCTGCCAAAAGTTCTTGTTGCCGGAGAAAATGCCGGAACGCTGACCGCAGAGGGCGCAAGGATTCTCGATACCGATGGCGAACTGGAAGCAGGAATTCCGGTATGTCCGCCGGAAGGTGATGCCGGAACCGGCATGGCAGCGACCAACAGTGTAGCTGTCCGCACTGGAAACGTATCCGCAGGTACTTCCGTATTTGCAATGATCGTACTGGAAAAGGCATTGAAGAATGTGCACACCGAGATCGATCTGGTGACCACGCCATCCGGAGAGGCGGTTGCCATGGCACACTGCAACAACTGCACATCCGATCTGAATGCATGGGTCAACCTGTTTGAAGAGTTTGCCAACAGTTTTGGCATGAAGATTGACAAGAATGAGCTGTTTTCCGTTTTATACAACAAAGCACTCGAAGGTGACGCAGATTGTGGCGGTCTTTTAGCATACAACTATTTTTCCGGAGAAGGAATTACCGCATTTGATGAAGGAAGACCTCTGTTTGCCCGCACACCGGATGCAAAATTCAATCTTGCAAATTTCATGCGCGTGCATTTGTTTACGGCACTGGGCGCATTAAAGGATGGTCTGGATATCCTGCTCAAAGAGGAAGGCGTACAGATCGACAAGATGTACGGCCACGGCGGTCTGTTTAAGACTCCGGTAGTCGGACAGCGCATCATGGCAGCAGCCATCGACACACCGGTTTCCGTTATGGAGACGGCCGGAGAGGGCGGCGCATGGGGTATTGCACTTCTGGCTGCCTATATGGCACAGAAAGAAGAAGGAGAGAGCCTTGCCGATTATCTGAGCAAGAGAGTCTTTGGCGGTCAGGAGGGCGTGACGGAAGATCCGGTTCCTGCCGATGTGGAAGGCTTTGACCGGTTCTTAAAACGCTACAACGAAGGACTTGCGATTGAGCGTGCAGCAGTCGAACATTTATAAAATAATAGTTACAGATAAGAAACAGGCAGAATCCGTCGTTTACAGCGGCGGATTTTGTGGATATAGAAAGGACAGAAAGCATGTTAGAAGAATTAAAAAAACAGGTTTACGAGGCAAACATGGAATTGCCGCGCAGAGGCTTGATCACTTATACATGGGGCAATGTCAGCGGGATTGACCGTGAGAGCGGCTACTTTGTCATCAAGCCAAGCGGAGTGGATTACGATAAATTGACACCGGACGATATGGTGGTTATGGACTTGGAGGGAAATAAAATTGAGGGCGATTTGAAGCCATCATCCGACACACCAACCCATCTCGAACTGTACAAAAAGTATCCGGATATCGGAGGCGTGGTACATACCCATTCCCCGGAGGCTACTTCCTGGGGCACAGGCAGGAAGGGATATTCCGCTTTACGGAACGACCCATGCGGATTATTTCTTTGGACCGATTCCATGTGCGCGCAGCCTCACACCGGAAGAGATTGACGAGGCATACGAGACCAACACCGGAAAAGTTATCATTGAGACTTTTGAGACAAGAGGTATCAACCCGGTTTACACACCTGGCGTGCTCTGCACGAACCATGGTCCGTTTACATGGGGCAAGGATGCAGCAGAGGCAGTGCACAATGCCGTTGTCTTAGAGGAAGTTGCAAAGATGGCAACCCGTACCGAACTGATCAATCCGAAGGTGCAGCCGGCACCGGATTGTATCCGCGATAAGCATTTCTTCCGCAAGCACGGTGCGAATGCTTATTACGGACAGCAGTGAAAATTTATGATGGGGAATACCTGATCCCGGTAATTGTGGGATTTGAAGGCTCTTGAAGTATGAAATGTAAATCAGATAAAAACAGGGGAAAAAGAAATGCCTGTTTCTTTTTGGGGATTTTGTCGCTGGTTACGGTAGTATTGTGTCTTTCGGCATCATGTAATGCCGATAGAAGGAAGGCACAAAAATACGAGTATGGAGTATTCTTAAATGCAGACCGTACAGCAGTTCCAAAATTAAAAAATTACGAAATTGTTGTGATTGATGCACAGTATTTTTCGAAGAAAGATATCAGAAAATTACATGCTGGCGGTACAAAAGTTTACAGCTATCTTAATATTGGCTCTGTCGAAAAATTTCCGGCCATATTATAAAACATACGAGCATCTGGCAATCAGGGATTGATGAAACTGGAAGAGGAAAAATGGGTTAATGTTGCGGATAAAGACTGGCAGGAATTTATGGATACATTAGCCGGAAAATTAAAGAAAAAGGGAGTGGATGGCTTTTTTATTGATAACTGTGATGTATATGATTATGCCCATAAAAAGGATATTTTTGATGGGCTGACGGTGATTTTAAAGAAAATCCGGGCAATGGGGAAGCCGGTAGTGGTCAATGGAGGAGATATCTATGTGACGGCATATCAGTCCCGTTATGGCTCTGCTGCGGATATTATGACGGGTGTAAACCAGGAGTCGGTGTGGAGCAGGATTGATTTTACAACCAAAACATTCCATACGCAGAAAAAAACGGAGCGGGAGTATTTCTGCCAGTATCTGCAGGCATGCAAAGCGGATGGAATGGATGTTTATCTGCTGGAATACACGACAGACCATAAACTGATCCGCAGGATTAAGAAGTATTGCAGGAAAAAGAAATATGATTACTATATTGCGGATTCGCTGGAGCTGGGTATTTAATACAATGTGTTTTTAAGTTTGACTTTAAAAAGTAGATATCATACAATTACATTGTTGAAAAAATGCTGCTGGTACAGCTGGAAGAACTTCATAAAGTTGTCACCGCTGTTCCAGTGAAATAACAGGAGGATTAGAACCATGGGAGTACATTCCATAGATGCAGAGGATGATCAGTTTGCGTATCGTTATGATACACAGTTACTGATCGACAGAAGAGACAGGGATCTTGACGAGGATGAGATCGCAGATTACATCACGGAAAATTTTGAGGGAAACAGCCTGATTGCGGCTGGAGATGAGGATCTGGTCAAGATTCATTTCCACACGAATGAGCCGTGGAAAATTCTGGAATACTGCAATACGGTCGGAGAAATTTATGACATCGTGGTCGAGGATATGATCCGGCAGGCAGCAGGGCAGCAGGGATAAAAGGCAGAGCGTCCGATACAGAATACTATAGTGTGACGCTGGAAATGAAAATAGGTGCTGTCGCATCAGTAAATGATTGATATTTACTGGGCGGCAACACCTGTTTTCTTTTGATACCATGAAGTATAGAAGGCCTTCCTTAAATGAACTTTAAAAGTTTTAGACTATTTAGAAAAACTTTATTTGTCCCTGTGATACAGCTGCGTTACAATAAATATAACGAAGGGCGGATGGAGGAAATGATATGGCAAATACAACCAAGCTTGCACTTGAAGCATCCTTAAAAGAACTCCTGCGGACAAAACCGATTGACAGGATCACGATCAATGATCTGACGGAACATTGTGGCATCAGCCGCATGACGTTTTATTATCACTTTAAGGATATTTATGATCTGGTGGAGTGGGCATGTGTGGAGGACGGAAAGCGTGCGTTACAGGGCAAAAAGACATACGATACGTGGCTGGAGGGAATTGCGCAGATATTTGAGGCAGTATTGGAAAACAAGCCATTTATTATGAATGTATACCATGCGGTTGCCCACGAAAAAGTGGAGCAGTATCTGTATAAGCTGACGTATGAACTGATCGTAAATGTCGTGGAAGAAAAATGCAAAGGCATTGCGATTGCAGACGGAGATAAACGCTTTATTGCAGATTTTTATAAATATGGATTTGTGGGAATTATGCTTGACTGGATCGACAAGGGCATGCAGGAGGATTACCATAAGATCGTTATGATGATGGGGACAGCACTCGATGGGAATATTGCGCGGTCGATTGAGAATTTTAAACAGAAATAAAAATTAATCAAAATGCTGAATGATAAAAATTTTATATCATTTCATGGCATTTGTTAAATGGTATCTTTCACTAGAGATGGTAAGATAACCATATCGTATTTGTTCCACAAATGATCTGTCGTGTTACAGGTTTTATGATTTTATGGGAATTGGTTTTGAAATGAATCAGAAACCTGTAACGAAGAAACACTAAATGAGAAGTATCCCAGAAATCAGAAAGGAGATTTTTCTATGTCAAATAAAAATAAGAAATTAGGACTTGGAATTGCAGCAGTTGCAGCAGCCGGTGCAGGACTTGTATATGCTGCACAGAAAACCAGCCAGCAGAAAGTAAAGAAGATTGCAAAGGCAGCACCACCGGTTGATTACCGCAACACCGAGCGCGGAAAAGATAAGAAAAACAGCAAAGGCATTTATTACACCAACGGAAACTATGAAGCATTTGCCCGGCCAAAGAAACCGGAAGGAGTCGATGACAAAAATGCATACATTGTAGGAAGTGGACTTGCAGCACTTGCAACGGCATGTTTTCTCGTAAGAGACGGGCAGATGCCAGGTTCCCATATTCATATTTTAGAGGCAATGGATGTGGCAGGTGGTGCCTGTGACGGTATCTTTGATCCGACCCGCGGCTATGTGATGCGCGGTGGCCGTGAGATGGAAAATCATTTTGAATGTCTGTGGGATCTGTTCCGCAGCATTCCGTCACTGGAAATCGAAGGGGCATCCGTGCTGGACGAGTATTACTGGCTGAACAAAGAAGATCCAAACTATTCACTTTGCCGTGCAACCGAAAACCGTGGTGAGGATGCACATACCGATGGTAAATTTAATCTGAGTCAGAAGGGCTGCATGGAAGTTTATGAAGCTGTTTATGACAAATGGATGAAGATCTGTATGATAAGACCATCGAGGATGTGTTTGATGAGGAAGTTTTTAGACTCAATCCTTCTGGCTATATTGGCGCACGATTGTTTGCCTTTGAAAAACTGGCACAGTGCACTGGAAATGAAACTG
>ENA-OQBD01000583-OQBD01000583.1-human-gut-metagenome-genome-assembly--contig:-NODE-583-length-19373-cov-3.939312_pt1 | contig 19373 bp, 15 predicted proteins | sample MGYA00242742_ERZ504543 | MGnify/ENA primary metagenome ERZ504543 (study PRJEB26092, sample SAMD00036239) | human gut metagenome | host: Homo sapiens | study: EMG produced TPA metagenomics assembly of...
TTTGTTTTTTGCGAGCCGATTTGATTGCAAGACCAAAGGCTCTAAAATCGTACTTATCTTCCTTTTTACGCATATGTAATCACCTCACTATATTTTACTGTTCCTGTTGATTTTCTAACAGGTATAGAAAACGTATAGTATGGTTTGACAGTTCCTATTATGTGCGTAAATCAGTTAAAAAGTGCTGCATAGCGGTAAATAAAAAAAACCGTTATTACCAGTACCATTTTTGTATGTCAAAAATTATTCCTGTTTATATGGCGGTTTATAAGCCGCCTTTTTCCTTTTTCCACTTACAAATATCATATCGGTTTTGGTTTAGCGGCTCTGGGAGGTAGCCGCATTGAAAAAATCTGTGTAATCGACATTCTTCAACATATCTGTTATTGTCAAAAAAAATTCTTAGCATTTCAAAGCGGCACAATATACTCTTGAATATGGTTTTTCACATTATATAGCAGGAACAATTTTAAAAGCACAAGAACAGCATTTCTTTTATGCTCTTGTGCTTTTTTGCTGCTTAAAAAAATTTTTCAAAATCTTTTCTGAAAACGCAACAAATAGCTGCTGCGCGGGTAGCTACTGTGCGGAAAGGGGGATAGAGGGAAAACAACCTCATCTACTCTCACGCAGAAAGGAGGTGAATCAGCATGAAGTCATCTTCTTTCCAACAGGCTTCAAGCACAGTTTGACCGTTTGCTGTGATTGTAGCGGCTACGAATGGTGATGAAGCTGCAATACAGGAAATCTTGGATTTCTTTGACGGGTACATATCAAAGTTGAGCTTACGCAAATTGTATGACGAATACGGTAACGTCTACATGGTAGTGGATTCTGAATTAAAAGGCAGAATACAGGCAGCAGTCATGGATATGATTGCAAACTTTGAGATAGTCGTAATCTAATCATTCAGACGGGCGGAGCACTTTCCCCTTTCCTCTGCTCCGCTTGTCAATCTATGAAAGTCCATTATCTGGGTAGTGGATTTTCATAGACTGGCAAATACAGTCGGTAGTTCTTTGACAACTGAATAAAGCAGTCAGATACGTTTGATATGCAGCGAGCCAGCGGAAACTGTACGCCATGACCTAAAAAAGCGAGCGATTCATGCAATGATCCGAGAGCGACTTGTGGAATGGTCGTTCTGCCATGACCTGCATATCTGAATAATGATACACCCGTATGACACGGTTCTGCCCATAGGAATGGGAATGGTGAAAATCCAGTGGAGCTTCCCAAGCCATCTGACTGCTTCGGAAACACACAGTAAAGGAGGTGCATAAGGCAAAAAATTTTTGCAGTTTGTATGTCAGATATAAGCTGCTGATAATCTATCTCTGATATGGTATACTTTTAACTATGATTAGGAAGAAATGCTGTATTAAAAGGGGTAGAAAGTGATATGAAGATATTGTATGTTACAGATTTACACGGAGATAAAAAGAAGTACAGAAAGATTCTGGATGTAGCCATTGAAAAGGAAATCAAAGTCATTGTAAATGGCGGGGATATGTTACCAAAACAATGTGACCGCCACAGTGAGCAATCGTTTTTTATCAATGGATTCCTTGATGAATATTTTGAGGAACTGAAAAAGCAGGACATCACATACCTTGCCATGCTTGGAAATGATGATTTACTGGCAGCAGATGAAATGTTTGACAATCTTTGCGACAGATTTGAAAATGTCTGCAATATAGCTGGTAGGAAATTTTCTGTCAATGGATATGAATTTATCGGCATGAACTATATTTTAGACCATCCGTTCGGTTGTAAAGACAGGGTTGTTACAGAAACACATTATATTCCGCAGCGTCAGTTAAGTCCTGTAGCCGGAATCTCTAATGCTGTTGATTATGACAGGATTTACAACTGGCTGGAATATTCCAGAACAGAATTACCGCATATGTGTGATGTGCTGAAGAAACTTCCATTGCCGGACGATAGACAAAAAGCGGTTTACGTTATGCACATGCCGCCTGCGGGATTGAGATTAGGACAGTTGCGCTATCAAGATTTGGATATAGGCTCTGTTGATATTTACGAATTTCTGAAAGAAAAACAGCCACTTCTTTCTCTGCACGGACATATACATGAAAGTCCTGACACAGAGAAAGGAAAGTGGATAAACCAGATTCATCAGACAACCTGTATTCAGACTGGACAGACGGAACTTAATGACAAATACATGGTTTATGCGGAGATTGATTTGCAGGAAAAGAAGTATGAACGCAAAGTAATCAGTGTAGATTAGCAGAAAGACACCAGAAATGGTGTTTTTTGTTGGAAGAAATGAGGTGGGATTATAGGAAAAACAGTACAGTCCAATACAATAAAAATAGGAAATAATACTTCCTATCCATGAGAACAAGGCTACAGCTACCGTCAGCAGAAAAAACACAGTAGCGGTATGAGGAAAATAATATTTACTCTTCATCCGGTTCCAAATTATCAATGTCAAGAATCCGCAACTCGAAAGCACGGGTCACCAATCGACAGGCATTGACACCACTTCTTTCATCCAATGTGAACAAACGGTTTATCAATTCATTCTGACGCTTCTCTATGGATTTGACCCCGAAAGGCATCCCTTTCAGATTAGTAATCATTTCTTTGGTATACCCCAAGGCCAGATGGCGAAGCAAACGCTCATCATATTCATCAATATCATAATTAATGACAGCTTCCTGCCTGCGCTGCTCCTGAGCCACCGACTGCTTGAAACGTGCCACTATTTTCTCCAGAATGGGATAATTGAAAACCAGTTTCTTGCCATCCATCACCGCCTGTACATCTGTGGCAGTCAGCAACTCTCCCGTCTTCAGGATTATACCATCCGCACCCGCATTCAGCGCATCCACCCATAACTTTTCGTTCAATACCTCACCAGTAAAAATCAGCACCTTCATATCCGGATAGTTCTTCCGTAAAGAAGAACAGATTTCCACACCGATGGTAGTCGATCCCCCCAAGCCCAAGTCCAATAAAACCATATCGGGCAACTGCACTTTCAGCAATTCCCAAAACTCATTCTCAGTCATAGCCGTTCCGATGACTTCCGCATTCGGAATTTCGTGTCTGAATATCTCTTCCGTTCCTTTTAATTCCAGTTTGACATCCTCTACAATGATGACTTTAAATCTATTATTCTCCATAATATGCATTGTTTTTTTACATTCTACATTCAACGGGCAGGCAGGGTGAACCATACGGTGAACCCTCCTTCAGCGGCAGGCTGCGCATTGATACGGCAACCGCGTCTTCCGGCAAATTCATCATGGTCACGAATCACCTGCTTACAAATAAGGTATTCCGTACCGGTCAGAACTCCTTCCTGCCCCTGCTTCATACGAGACAGATGCGGGTAGAACAACAAGTTCAACTCCTCCTGCGACTTTTCGCGACGCGTATCGCGGAAATCAAACCGCACAAAATCCTTATCCTTATAAATACACAATTCCAAAACACCATCCACCTCGTATGATAGCGCTTCATCTATTAAATTCTCCAACATAAACTTCAGCTGAATGACATCTCCCAATACAGAAACATGTTCCACCTCCGTCCTCAGTTCTACCCGATGCGGCATACGTTTTCCAGCACGTTTTATATACCGTACCGCATAATCGGCCAGTTCGCCGGCTTTCACAACACCTCTGCGGAAAGTAATTTCTTCCAACTGACGTGCGGCGCATGAACTCAGCAAAGTAAATATATCCTTATAATAACTGATCAACTCACCAATCGTTTCTACTTGCACAGCTTCGTTTTCTCCAGCCTGACGGGTGTTCAACCTGTCGATAATCTGTTTTATCCGGTTAGGATAATAGATTGTCTCATGCTTAATGGTTGACAAGCAATTGTCCAATACCAGATTTTGCACATGCAACTGGTTTTCCTCCCGTATGGCTCGGCGCGCATCATCCTGCGCACTTTCTATATCCCGATATTTCTGCGCCATCAGTACCACTGCATTATATACAATGATGGCTACATATCCGGCCACAAGCTCCAGCATCAAGCGGTCGTCCTCACGCTCCACAGGCAAAGCGATTTTCAATGCCAGCACACCCGTGCAACGATTCTCGTTACCTGCTTCCACCCACAAGGGCAAACATTTTACCCTATCTTTCTCACGCCAATAAGGTGTCTTCGCGTCAAAACTACGAGCCATCATCTCACGCATTTCTTCATTCTCATCCTCCACCGGTGAAAAAGCATAATTCAAGCTGTGGTTGTCTTCACTATAAACCGCTACGCCCAACACATCAACGGGCAGCAACTCATTCACCGTTTCAAACATATCCTTGACCAGACTTGCAGCAATATCCCGGTCGGCTCTTCCGTCAAGCAAAGAGGCCGAAAACACCTGCTTGTTGATTTCCAACACCTGTTCCAAGTTATAACGATAAATCAAACGGTGGCGGAAATACAGAATATAATATCCCACCAGCAATACCAACAAAATAACCACACAAAGAATGATAGCCACCGTCTTATTATTGGCAGAAAGCTGCATCTGGCGGCAATATTGCTCCAATGAGGTGTCCTCACTGATCTGTTTGTACAGCGCCGTATAAGCATTATTGTTATAACGATAAGCCTCCAGATTACCTAAAGCCAAAAAGGCGACTGCTGCCTCGTTGCGAACATCCAGCAAGGCATAGTAATCGGTATCAAAATGCCGGTTGAACCAATCTAAATCCGCTGCTACCCCCTCTCCTTCCAATTCCAACAAAGGCCCTTTGCTGCCCGAATACATAATATAATGCTTATTCAAACAATATAGAGCACTGTCCGCATAACACAATGCCTGTTGATATAATCCATCAATGTTACAATTGTAAACATCGTATGCATATTCATTCGCAACAGCCAATAATTTATCATATCGCTGAATGGAATCATTGACAGTGAGCTGTTCCGCTTTCCCATCTTTCTCCCTCCCCTCATTACATCCTGCCAGGACAGGAAGAAAAGCGACCAACACCAACATCAACGTTTTGCGCACTCCTTTGGGCAAACGGAAATAGAAACGGCTGCCTTTCCCCAATTCACTTTCTATCCGGAACAGGCAGACCCGGAATATCTCATTGGTCTTCTTATATTTATCAATAATGCCTTTGCAATTCATCAAACCGAAACCGTGACCTTTATTCTTCTGCAATTCGCTGACATTTTCGCTGGTCTGCAATCCGATTTTACCCGAATCATAAACTTTCTCACTCAGAATACGCTCCACATCTTCCTGTGAAAGTCCCGGACCGTCATCTTTCACCGAAATCTCCACGTAAGATTCCGTTTCCTGCGCATAAACAGAAACATTTCCTCCCGGCTGCGTATATTTACGGGCGTTTTCCGTCAATGTATTTATCATGAAAAGCGTCAGAGCCTTATCCGCTTTCACAATGGCGGCAGTCGGCTCTATGGTCAGAGTCTGTTGTTTCATCTCGAAAGTCTTACGCCCTTTTACCAGTACATCAAAAAGGGAATTCAACTCAAAATTCTCTATATTCAAACTCAGTGTCCCCTGCCGCATCTTAATCCATAAGGCCAGAATATCATTATACTCATTGATACGGGTAATCAGTTCGTCGATATAACGGTATTTGCTTTCTTTTATTTCTTCGTTCTGAATGTAGTTGTGTGCGGTTAGTTTATGCACTTCATTCATGATTCGGTCTATATAAGGCATAATGCCTGTGACAATAAACAGACAGGCTTTCTTCACCAGATTCTGCCGTTTATTCTCCGCCAAATGCTGTTCATGGACATATTGCTCCTTTTCCAGCCGTTTCCGTTCATCGCCCAACGAAATAAAAGCCAGTCCATTCTCCAGTGTCCACGAAATGTAAGGTGTAATGACCCTCATCAGTGCTTTATCATCTTTCTTCATTTTGTGCTCCGAATACAGGTGCACCTCGCCCAAAGGTTGTTCCCTGCCCGGAATATTCAAGATAAAACTTGTACAAACCCCTTGCCCCGGCACCTCATTCCCCTCTCCATTTTCAGCCACAATACGGAAGTCCGTCGCTCCCACCAACGAAAGGATATCCTCTTTCACCGAGGCAACTACCGCTTTTGTCACATCCTCTATCTCCCCCGCATCAATGGGTACTGAAGCCGTTATCTTACGGCATATTTCCAAAGTACGTTTCAACTTATCAATATAAAGAGCATTCCGCACACGCCATCTTTTATTCAATATCCAAAATAGAATGATAAGGACAACGATACCAATCACCACTACCACCAGAAGTCCGTTCAAGGCCTCCGATTCCTTTTCCAACGCATTATAACGGCTCTCCAATTCTTTGTCCTGGCGGGTGTAGTCCAAAATATCCAGATAAATATTACGATTATAATCCGACTGGGGTTTCATTCCTAACGCTGCATATGTTACACTCAATTGTTCACGGAAACGGGCAATCCATTCGGGAACACTTTTTATACCATCGTCATTAATCCATTCCAGTTCAATGGAAGTGGTAGCCATGGGAACATACGGACGTAGCCTGTCCATGGTATCCGTACAATGGTAATATTTCTCGTGATGCCGATTGACGTACCCCAGTGCTTCCGACAAGTAATGCAGCGCGTCTTCATACCTGCCTTGCTCGTTGCTGCACGACGCCAAAGTGCGGTATGTACCCGAAATCTGATACAAATCTCCATATTTTTTGAACAAATCCAAAGCCTGCCAGGCAAAACGCATGGTCAATTCCTCCCACGACAAGTCCCCGCTATTGATGGCACGCATCACATTGGGACGCCTTTCCATTATCAAATCGAAATTTTTCCTCTCTTTCAGCAATTCTGCCATTGCCTGAGATGCATTCGCCTCGAAATAGACATACCCGTATTCCCTGCTGATACCCAGACATTCTATCAGATAGTTAAACTCACCCAATACCACATCCTGCGGTGTATCCGCTTCATACATACCGCCAGACCCTTTCATATAATAATAATAGAGCAATTGGGCAGTATCACTTTCCAGCGCCTCGTCTACTTTTATTTCATTAATCGCCTCCAAAGACTGCTGTTCCTGCTGCAAATAATAGTAATAGATGGCAGAAGCAATGAAAAACTCGGAACGGGCATAATTAAGCCGCTCCAGCTCTCCGGGATCGGTTATAGCAGAACGGTCATCACTGATACGCTTCATACGCCGTAACGCACTGTTACGATAATCATAGAACTCCTTGTTCATGGCGGTACGCTGACAAATTTTCATCATACCGATATCTGCTATCAAACATTCCAATTCATTGTTTGATTCCTCATATACGCGAAGAAAAAGATCTTCGGCTTTTTCAAAGTCCATGTGGATAAAGGCGCAGAAACCCTGATTATTCAATGCCCCGGCACGCAGGGAGGGGAATCCATCCGCCAGTTTGTAGGCGTCATGCGCCGCTTTACACGCTGTGTCCAAATTTTTATAGCGCATACGATAAGAAAGCAAGTTCAAAGAATCCGCCTGACGGTATATAGCCATATCCTTCTTCTTTTCACAAGAAAAGAAAGTCCCTGCTATAATCAATAAAACCGCCCATACAGGCAATAGACACATATTCTTCATAAACATCCCTTCTCCTTTAGGTTAACCACCCACCAATAAAATACAAAAATATCAATTATCCCCCGAAATAAAAGCAAAACCTGGTAGAAAATAAGAAAGCCACCCCGAAGGATGGCTTATAAAAATCTTTAAAAGACGAATGAAGGATTATTAGAAGCTTCCAAAGATGCTTTTCTAAATTCTTTCATCAGTTTTTCCAATTCCAATGATGCTTTACGTGCGCGTGTTCCTGCAGCTTTGTTACCATTTTTCAATCTGCAAATGCTGCATCAGACATAAAAGCTTCGTTCAATTCTTTGATTTTAGCAATTAATTCGTTTCATGTTCCTTTTTTTTATAAATTATAAAACGGTTCAAATTAAATTCTTTTTTGGCAATAAATCTCCTATCCATCTCTTTTTTTACGATTTTTCAACAGTTGATCCTCGTTTACAGGGTATTTCAATCCATAACAGGCAATATTAAAACGCCCTCTTGAATTTACAAACGATTATCAGCTGAAAATATAAACAATCACTCCGGTTATCAACACATACGCCAATGCATATGGAATGGCGGATTTTAGGATTTCTCCTTCTTTTCCCTGTTGGTTTCCGGCAGAAGTGGCAATAGCGATACTTTGCGGAGAAATTATTTTTCCACCTGTCGCCCCCACCGTATTGGCTGCCGACAACCAGTCGGGACTTACTTGAATATGCCCGGCCACATTAGCCTGTAATTTGCCGAACAAAAATATTTGAAGAAGTGTCACTGCCCGTAATAAAGGTACCCAGGCAACCTATAACAGGGGCAAACAACGGATAAAGACTTCCTGTAGCAACTGCCAAAGCAGTGGCTATAACTGAAATCATACCTGCCGTATCCATGATAGTGGACAAACTCACCAGACAAATTACCGTGATAAAAGTTTTCTTTAACTGCTTTACCGTATTCCAGAGTACAGCAAACAGCTCCCATATCTTGGCTCCCTGTATCAGCCCGCCGACAAACGTGCCTACAAAAAGTAAAACTCCCGCATGGGTCAGCCAAGAAACCGTATAATTCATAGTTGAATCATTAATCGGAAGACTGATACGGGTCACCCAATTATTTTCAAGTGTTGTACGTAAACCGGGAAACAACGGACTAGTCAGAACAATCAAGAACAAGATAAGAAGATAGATACTCCACGCGTTCAGTACCTCTAGCCCTTTCAATGTGCTTTTCCTTGCTTTTTCCTCTTTAGAAGCAGTCAGTTTGCCATAGGCTACAATAACAATGATAGATAAAATACTTCCAATAATAGCCGGAGACTCCGCCCCCATATAGCGGGCGGCAATATACTGGCTGCCTAATGAGACACCACCGACCAACAAAGACAGGAAAATATTTTTAGGTAAGGATTTTAATTTCGAATCGGTCAGGAACAGCAATACGAAAGGAATGAGAAACATCAGTACCGAAAGCTGCAACACGACATTGGCGCTTAGCACCAATACATCCAGATTCGTTTCTTTCGCCAATACCAAGACCGGTGTACCAATAGCCCCAAAAGCAGTAGCCACACTATTGGCAATCAAACTGACTGTTGCCGAAAAGACCGGTTTGAATCCGAGACTGACAAGAATCGCCGCAGGTATAGCCACTGCCGTACCAAATCCTGCCATAGCTTCAAGCAAGCCGCCAAATCCCCATGTCAACAGCAATACCTGAATACTTTTATCGGTAGAAATAGAAGAAAACTGTTGCTTGATAATCTCCATTTTTTCAGTCTTCAATAAAACATTATAGCTGAATATCGCCATCAAAATAATAATCAGAATAGGAGAAACAGCTTTCAATGCACCATACAGAAAAGAAGACAGCAAATCGTTTACCGGAAAATGAAAGCCGAAAAAAGCAATCAGCATAGTAACGACAAGGGAAATCACACTACTTTTGTCACCGGACATTTTAAAAAACGCCATCAGGATAATCAATAACAATACCGGAATAATAGCAAGGACTAGATTCATAACCATTATATTTAAGTTAAAGAAACGGTATCCATAAACTCTTTAAATTAAGCCTTTGAAATCCCACTTCCGCAAAGACTCTTTTTTTAATAACAAAAAAGAATCCTATTTGGATTAATGATCTATCCTTTTTTATCAGTAAAAATAAAGTAATGCCAGAAGCCTGTATAATGTATCTTTACACAAACCTCCGGCATACACTTCTTATCCATATATTGATTTTATATTGTAGTAATATTCCTTATTCTATATATAGTATATCTTATTAAATTCCAGCTAATGCCTGATCCAAATCGGCCAGCAAATCATCTATATGTTCCGTACCTATTGATAAACGCACTGTCCCCGGATAAATACCCTGTTCCGCCAATTCTTCCGCATTCAACTGGGAGTGAGTGGTACTGGCAGGATGGATAACCAATGACTTCACATCGGCGACATTGGCCAATAAAGAAAAGATTTCCAAACTATCGATGAAACGATGTGCTTCTTCCTGACCACCTTTCACTTCGATAGTGAAAATAGAACTAGCTCCATTGGGGAAATAACGCTGATACAGAGCATGGTCAGGATGTTCCGGCAAGGAAGGGTGATTTACTTTCTTGATCTTCGGATGATTTTTCAAATGCTCCACCACTTTCAACGCATTCTCTACATGACGTTCCACACGCAATGAAAGTGTCTCCAATCCCTGCAACAGAATAAAAGCATTAAACGGACTGATAGTTGCACCGGTATCACGCAATAAAATAGCACGAATACGGACAGCATAAGCAGCCGGACCTGCCGCCTCTACAAAACGCACCCCATGATAGCAAGGATCCGGTTCTGTCAGTTGAGGGAATTTACCTGATGCCACCCAGTCAAATTTACCTGAATCAACAATCACGCCACCCAGTGAAGTTCCATGGCCACCAATAAATTTTGTAGCGGAATGTACCACAATATCTGCTCCGTGCTCGATGGGACGAATCAGATAAGGAGTACCAAAAGTGTTATCAATAATCAAAGGTATGTGATGGCGATGTGCTATTTCCGCCACAGCCTCTATATCTATAATATTCGAATTAGGATTCCCCAAAGTCTCGATAAACACCGCCTTTGTATTCTCCTGAATAGCTTTCTCAAAATTAGAAAGATCACCAGGGTCCACAAATGTAGCAGTCACACCATAAGTCGGCAACGTATGCGCCAGCAGGTTATAAGTACCTCCGTAAATAGTCTTTGCAGCTACAACATGATCACCTGCACGAGTAATGTTCTGAAACGCATAAGTAATGGCAGCAGCCCCGGAAGCTACCGCAAGTCCTGCCACTCCCCCTTCCAATGCAGCCACACGTTGTTCAAAAACACCTTGTGTGGAATTAGTCAGACGCCCATAAATATTACCCGGATCTTGTAAACCAAAACGTGCGGCTGCATGTGCCGAGTTATGAAATACATAAGATGTAGTCTGATAAATAGGAACTGCACGAGCATCCGTAGCCGGGTCTGGCTGTTCCTGTCCTACGTGAAGTTGTAATGTTTCGAAATGTAATTTTTTTGTAGCCATAATCTTTATCTTTTTAGAGTTATATATTTCTGTTTTTACCTGTTGCAAAGGTATTAAAGGCAGTTATATCAAACAAGATATACTAAAAATAAAGAAAATAGAGCTACAATTATCACTATTTATAGAACAAATATTCTATTTACAAACGGATTATTACCTCCTGGAAGAAAATTATTCTTTGGCGACATCTAACCAAATAAAGTGACGGCCGATTCACATCGACCGCCACCAGACAATTAATACACACAATACGATTAATACAAAAAATCACTCATGATCATGTTCCGTTTCAGTACCTCCGTCCGCACTCAAGACAATATTACGAGCCACTTCTGTCTGATTGCCCGCCGCATCGGTACACCATACCATCAGATGATAATCTCCGGGAGCAGCATCGGCCGGAATAACAATATCATGATGATGTACTTTTGTATTCTTCAAACCGGAAACATCATATACCTTGTCAAAAGTAAAAGCTGTGTTTTTCTCTCCGGCTGCCCGGGAATCATGTCCGTGGTGGTCAAAATTATTATGAATATTGATTTTATACGATCTCAACATCACATCATCTGACAGATTCATTTCAAAATGTACCCCTTTCCCATTACCAATTTTCAACACCGCTCCCTCTTCGGGTTCTATCAAATCGATCACGGGCTTTGTTACATCCCCTTTTTCATCATTATCACACGCAGGCAGACAAACAGAGCATATAGCCAAAAGGCTGATTACAAGAAAATAAAATTTTGTTTTCATTTTAATAATTGTTTAAATGGTACTTTAATCGAAATCTGAAAGCTTCTTCCCGGTTCAGGGATTTCCACTTTCCTATAAAAACTCAAATGATTGTAATATTTCACATCCGACAAATTACGAATGCCCAAAGATATTTCAATATCCGCCTTGGCCATAGGTATATGAATACTTCCACCCAGATGAATCAAACAAGCTCCGGGTGTGCGGTCTTCATTCCTCGCTATACGGTTCTGCGAAGCTATACTTTGAAGTTCAGCATACAACTGAAAATCCTTTTTATTCCATGTCAGAATATTACGCATGGATACAGGAGGTGAAAAACTTAAAGCCGTATGTTCGTTACGATTATAAGTATAGACATACTCACCGACTAAACGATAATTAAAATGGCGTAGAAAATCCATATTGAAATTTATCTCACCACCCATGAACAAAGCACGTGCGCCACTATATTGATAAATCTGTCCAGGCATGGGGCAATACAGATCATTCTCCCATAGGGCGCAAATAAATATAATTATCAAACCAACTGGCAAAAGATGAAACAACCAGTTCCATTTTTTATAAGCCAAGGTATAGGAAGCATCAATCTGCCATCCTTGTTCCGAAGAAAGAGTGGCATCCCCTTTTTCATGACGGAAAGTTCCGTGATGCACTCCGTTGGATGCTAATTCATTGACTCCCGGCAAACGGAAGCTACGTCCCACATTCATCTTCAGAAGATGACCGGCAGCGGGTGTCCACACTACTCCCGCCGAACAGGAATAATTACCATAAGCCCTGTCCACCGGATAACTTCGCCAACGATATGCCTGTATTACCTCTTCTTCATATCCCTGTCTGTGCAGATACTCCACCAAATAAGGATCTTCGAATGCCGTTATATCAATCCTTCCCCGATCATAACGTATCCCACCAGTTACAGACAACTGATTATCCAATCGGAAAGTCGTCAGCCAAAAAGCTCCGGTAGTAAAACGCTTGTATTCCGGTAGCAGAAAAGAATATCCGCCAATCGCATTTTTCTGTATCTGCATATTCCACCCTGCCATATGCTCCCAGGAAGAAGAACTGGACAACCGCAGCTTCAAAGAGGAGCTGAATGTATGCAGTTTGAACACCAGTTCCCTATCCGGATCCTTTGCAGGCATCACCTGAGTGTCATAATGGGTATGGAAAGCACTCCATTCCTCCCGATGATTGAACTGATAGCCGAAATCACCTGAAAGTTGTATCCCATTCCAAAGATACTGTTGATGCGTGGTTACTTTAAGATGGTTCACTTTGCTATAAGGCAATTCAATATTACGGCTGTTCTCATCATCCTCCAAACGGGAAATATCAGGAATGCCATGAGCACCGGGAAAGAAGCCCATCTTCTGATAAACATTGCTCACAGCAATATTCATCTGATAAAACCTCTTTCTATAATCTCCCATGACAGAAACATTGCGCTCGAACCCAGCGGTGTTTTTCAGCTTACGACCGTAAACAGGCACCAACTGGGTAAGATATACAATGGTATCGACCGGTACATGATAATCTCCATAGTGCTGTTCTGAAAAACGTACTCTGACCAGCCATGCATTCTTCTCAATACCTAGCATCAGTGAACCGCCCACAGTGCCGTTCACTGATTTTCCCAATAAGGCAGCCTCACCAAAAAATCGGTTCTCTTTTTGTGGAAGCAAAGGAAGGATTTCGATGACACCTCCCATCGCATCACTGCCGTAGAGCAGTGAAGACGGACCTTTCAGAATCCGTACCTCGTCTACATTAAAAGCATCAATTTCCAGTCCATGGTCGGCCCCCCATTGTTGCCCCTCTTGTTTTATTCCATTTTCGGATACGGCAATACGGTTGAATCCCAAACCACGAATCATAGGTTTGGAGAATCCCGCACCAATATCCATCGAGTGTACACCGGGAACATTTTTCAAAGTCTGTACCAAATTACCGGTAAAATGCCGGTTCAAATAATCTTTCTGAAACAACTCGAGTGTCAGGGTAGTCTTTTTCTCCTGAGCATGTCGGTAAGATCCAGTCACCACCACTTCGGATAAATCCACACTTTTAATCGTATCAGAAACTACCTGTGCATTTGAAAACAAGGTAAAAAACATTCCCAGCGTACCCGAAACATATCTGATACGCATAAATTACAATCATTTGATGTTGTGAATAAATAAAAGATACTATGTGAATCAGCAAACGGGAGGTGCACGCAGATAATAAGGATAAGATTTAACCTGGCAAACCTTATCCACTGTTATTTTCGGCTGATAATCAAAAACCGGAAGAACAATATGAAGTTGTAATGTTTCAACTTGTGTAAAAGGTGAAAGTGTGAAATTGCACACGGGACACTGATGAGAGGAATCATGAGAATTCCCACTATCAGAATGGCAAACGGCATCTTCTTCATGGTGGTGAAAAGTCTTCACCATGAAAAATGGCATAAGCGTCATTAACAACAGCCATGCTATAAAAATCCTGCCTTTTGCGTTTTCTCTCATTTTTGTGTTCAGTAAGACCACTACAAAAATAGAAACAAATAACAAACTCACAATAACATTTTATATTTATTATTAGTTTCATCCACTTTTTACCTACAAATGGGTATGTATACAAAACCGAGGTAACTTCCCAGTCACCTCGGTCACGACAGATCTTTATTTTCTAGAACAGCCTACAATCCGGTCATTCTAAAAAAAGAGTAACCACTCCGTAAATAACAGCGGCCAATATTCCACTGACAGGAATAGTCAACACCCAAGCCGTCATCAGGCTTCTTGTTATTCCCCATCGGACGGCTGAAAGACGCTTAGTAGCACCCACTCCGATAATAGCTCCTGTAATGGTGTGGGTTGTACTTACAGGTATTTTCAAATATTCTGTCAGATACAATGTAAATGCGCCAGCAGTTTCCGCAACAACTCCCTCCAAAGGAGTTACTTTGGTAATCTTAGTTCCCATGGTTTTCACAATCTTCCATCCGCCTGACATTGTTCCTAAAGAAATGGCAGTAAAACAAGAAAATGCCACCCAATCCGGCAAATCATTGATACTATTTATTCCCATTCCTAACCCTTCCGAATGAGCAGCGATCAGGGCAGCAGCAATAATACCCATTACCTTCTGGGAATCATTCAGTCCATGCCCTATACTGAACAAAGCCGAAGAAACAAGCTGCAATTTCTTAAACCACATCTCAGCCGTATTCGGATGTGCACGACGACAAATGTGAAGGACAAGCAACGTAAATCCAAAAGCAACAACCATCCCTATAAATGGTGCCAAAAAGATAAAAACAGCAATCTTCAAAATAATATTGAGCTGAATGGCATCAAAACCATGAGCCATAATAGCAGCACCGGCAAAACCTCCGATCAGCGTATGCGAAGAAGAAGAAGGAATCCCCTTCCACCATGTAAACAGATTCCAGACAATAGCTGCAATAACCCCCGAAAGAATAATCGGCAAGGAAATATACTGTTCCACTACTGTCTTGGATACAGTATTGGCTATTCCGAACCCTCCGATTATACATTTAGCAATAAAGAATGCAACAAAATTAAAAAATGCCGCCCATATCACCGCTTGGAACGGAGTAAGAACCTTGGTTGACACAATGGTGGCTATTGAATTGGCTGCATCATGAAATCCGTTAATATAGTCAAAAATCAAAGCCAAAGTAATAATAATCACTAATAATTCCATATTGTACCTTCTGCTTTTATGCGTATTTCACAATCAGGTTTCTCAAAGATTTTTCCTACCCGTTCTGCCGCATCGGTCGTTTTCTCCAATTCATGCATTATCTCCTTTGATCTTAATCAGTTCTATGCAATCCTTTTCTTCCTCAAATAGTTTCTTAACAAAGAGTTCATATACATCATCCGCCTGATTCTCTATGTCATGCAATTTTGTACAACATGCTCTTAATTCAGTAGGCTTTTTACGGAAAATTTCCAATTCGTCCATTGCCTTACTTATATAAACAGCCGCTTGCTGTATCAACAAACTCAACTCTTTTCCACTATTAGCAATGGGATGGGGATTATAGATCGTGATACGTTTGGCGCAACTGTTAATCCCATCTATTACATCATCCATAGTTGATGCCAAATCGTGAATATCCTCACGATCAAAAGGGGTTATGAAAGTTTTTCCCAATTCGTCAAAAATTAAATGAGTCTGCTTGTCACCTTCACGTTCCATATCTTTGATGCGTTTGTAATAGTCTTCTCTCTCTTCCGGCTTATCATGCTGCATGCTTTCTACCAATAAATCCGATGATGAGGTCAGGATTTCAGACAAACGTTTCAACATAGGGAAAAACTTAGGTTCTTGAGGTGTAAATCGACTAAAAAAAGAATTTTTCATAAATGTAATTTGAATAAATTGTTTTTGATATGTTTGATTTTAGTAATGGCGAGTTTTCCACTTATTCCTGCCTACTTCTATAACGGCAGGCAATATAGAAACGACAATAATAGCCACAATCAGCAATTTCAGATTTTTCTGTACAAATGGAAGATCACCGAAAAAATAACCGGCATAACAGAAAATACCAACCCACAAAGCTCCCCCTATCAGATTATACACCATAAAATAATAATAATGCATTTTGCCCATACCTGCTACAAAAGGAGCAAATGTACGGACTATAGGTACAAAACGGGCAATAATGATGGTCTTTCCTCCGTATTTTTTATAAAATTCATGTGTTTTTTCCAAATGACTTTGCTTAAATATACGGGAATCGGGATTATTGAAAAGTTTATTTCCAAAAAAGTGTCCTATCATATAATTACAGGAATCGCCCAGCACAGCTGAAAGAAATAAAACCAAAGCGAGAATATTAACTTCCAAAGGCATATCGGGCAAAGCCGAAATAGCTCCCGCGACAAAAAGCAAAGAATCTCCGGGGAGGAATGGAGTGACAACCAATCCCGTTTCGCAAAAAATGATTATAAACAGTATGACATAAGCCCAAGTATGATATTCTTGAACAATATCTATCATATATTGGTCAATGTGAAGTATAAAGTCCAATAAAAATTCCATTATATATTAGTTATTAACATATAACACCGTTCATAAAAGGAACAAGCATCCACCCCAGTTCCCATTATGAAAATATAAAAACAAAAAAATGTAAGATATAAAAAACAGACCTTGCCGAGAAGAAAAAATAAACTAAATAAGAATACGCCTCAACTGATAAATATAGTATTCACAGGAATATTGAGTAAAATAAAGAATAGGTGAAAAAAGAAATTTGCTTTTCTTCAGGAAGAAGTACTTTCAAGAATCTGGCCAACTTGGCTATGACGGAAGCAGAGGAATGAGTTCGCAGAATTTTAGAAGAGCACAAGGTGCGAAAAGAAAAAGAGGTAGCTGTACCGCCGATACCGACTTTATAAAAATGGTAGCTTTCATTATTTATCTCTTTTTTTCCTGCCCGTTATTGCTTTCAGATATGTTGCACAGCGCCACCGCACTGTTTTCCAAACCAACTGTACGAACTACATCGTGCTCCTGTCCGCTATCAAATGCGGAACCAAAGCCCGCCAACAGGCATACACCTAACAAGATATAAAAAGATATATATACTTTGTCATAGCAACTGCAAAGATAAAAAGTATTTTTGAGAGATAAAATCATTCTGCCCTTTTCTTGCATTCTCCGGCAAAAAAAGAATATAACCCTGTACTACATTTCCCGAAAATTCTCCGGAATCTAAAATAAATGCAATATATTTGTATTAACAGATATGAACCTCTTGAAAAAATATTATTCTATGAGTACTTTAGAGAAACTTGACAAAGTAGATTTGCAGATACTACGTACCTTGCAAGAAAATGCCCGACTGACCACCAAAGAACTGGCTGCACGGGTAAGCCTTTCCTCCACTCCGGTGTTCGAACGCCTCAAACGATTGGAAAATGGAGGATATATAAAAAAATATATCGCTGTATTGGACGCTGAGAAACTAAACCAAGGCTTCGTGGTATTTTGCAGTGTCAAGCTAAGAAGACTGAACCGGGACATTGCTGCGGAATTTACACGGATAATTCAGGATATCCCTGAAGTAACAGAGTGCTATAACATATCAGGCAGTTATGACTATTTGCTTAAAATACACTCCCCTAATATGAAGTATTATCAGGAATTTATCCTCAATGTCTTGGGCACGATTGACAGTTTGGGTTCACTGGAAAGCACCTTTGTAATGAATGAAGTAAAACATGAATATGGGATTCACATTTAAGTAAATCCCATCCATCCTCTCTCATCAATACCATTTTTTACGCTTAAAATAGAAGTAGATAACTGCTACTAGTATCAACATCAATGTCCATGCAAATACATAGCCATACCGCCATCCCAGTTCAGGCATCCATTGGAAATTCATTCCCCAGATTCCTGCCAGAAAAGTCAACGGAATAAATATAGTAGAAACAACAGTCAGCTGTTTCATGATGCTGTTCATCCGTCGGTCATTATTGGAAAGGTAAATATCTACCAAAGCTGAAATCATGTCACGGCAACCATCTAAAGTTTGCAATACAAACTGCAAATGATCATTGACATCATTAAAGAAAGGACGGCTTGCTTTGTGCAACAAATCATTATCGATCGGATGCAACAACTTGCTGATTTCCTCCTTTAATGGTAAAATACATTTCTTTATTACACGAAAATTACGACGGTATTGCTGTATATTTTCAATACCGAGCATATCAGCCTGTTCCGGCGAAAGCAATTGCTCTTCTAAATCCTCTAATCCGTCTTCCAATTCCGAAATGATGGATATAAAGCTGGCCATCACACTGTTTAGAATAACACTGAGCAGGAAATCAGACTGCCGGCTACGTATTTTCAACACATTCTTTTCCAATGCCGTATTTATATCATTCAGAAAGTCTGTTTCCTTTTCCATAAAAGTCAACAGATAATTTCCACCTTGCACAATGGCTATTTGTTGTGGTACATAGCCATCATCATTAGAAAAAAGCAACTTCAAAATCACTACATTATATGTATCATGCTGTTCTATCTTGGTCTGATGGTCGGAGTTCAAAATATCTTGTATCGTCAAAAAGTCGACATTAAAATTCTGACAGACATGCTGTATGACCTCCGTATTCTGAAAGCCATGAATTTGTATCCAGTTTATAGCATTCTTATTCAAATAAGGGATTAAACTATCTATATCTTTCCCATCCTTCATACAAATACTTTCAGCATTATAACTGCACAAATGCAGATGCGTAGGGGTACAACTGACACCAATATAAGCAAGTTGCTCACTTAGTAAATTATTCTTCGCCATAGTTTCAGTAATGAATAGTACAAATATAATTCTTTTTTAAAAGTTCAACTGTGTTCTCTACAAAAAAGAAAAGATTCCCCCAAGTTTTTTCAAACTGATCCCCGTTTAACTCTCGGTTTAACTGAACCATGTAAACCAGCACAATTT
>ENA-OQBD01000584-OQBD01000584.1-human-gut-metagenome-genome-assembly--contig:-NODE-584-length-19356-cov-3.136877_pt1 | contig 19356 bp, 23 predicted proteins | sample MGYA00242742_ERZ504543 | MGnify/ENA primary metagenome ERZ504543 (study PRJEB26092, sample SAMD00036239) | human gut metagenome | host: Homo sapiens | study: EMG produced TPA metagenomics assembly of...
GGGGAGCTGGTTGAGACGGCGAACCTTCCGGCATCCTATACGACTCGTAGGAACGACCTGCTTTTTGGAAGTATCAGCTGCCCAACGGGGAAAACATACGGCTACGATTTAAATGGCTAAATCCACGTAATGATGTCTCCGTACATTTCGGTGAGATACTGAATTTACTCGGATGCTCCGAAAGAGATTGTTCACCAATAAAATTATAAAGATTATGAAGAAATCATTGTTTCTGATGGGCTTATTCGCCTTGTTTATCTCCTGTAAGGGGAATGTTTCTCAAACCGATAAGCCTCAACCGGTAAATCTTATTCTAGATACCGAATTTAGGTCCGGACTATGATGATGTGGGCGCTATGGCCTTGATGCATGCCTTGGCGGATAGCGGTCAGGTAAATATTCTTGCGACTCTTTCCTCCAACCATGATGAGCGGGTGGTGCCTTGCATTGAGGTGCTGGAATACTTATTTCAACCGTCCGGACATACCGGTAGGGGGCACCAAAGAGCGAACCGGGGGCCTCCTTGACTACTTGGCATAAAACGAAGTGGACTGACGAGTTACCCGCTAACTATCCGCATCATACGGCGAAGACTTCCGACGCTCCGGATGCCCTGAAGGTGTATCGTAAGATTCTGAGCGAACAACCGGATACCAGCGTTGTTATTTGTACGATTGGTTTCTTCTCTAATTTAAGGGATTTGCTTCAATCGGGAGCTGATGAATATAGCGATCTCTCCGGAAAGGAATTAGTCGCCAAGAAAGTGAAACGTTTGGTTTCTATGGCGGGCCTGTTTCCGGAAGGTAAAGAATTCAATGTGTATTGCGATGTCCCTGCCTCTAAAGTCGTAGCGGAGGAATGGCCTACAGAGATTGTCTTTAGCGGTTTTGAGATCGGGAACGTAATCTTGACCGGAAAGAAACTGGTGCAAATGAACGTGGAGAACAGTCCTGTAAAAGATGCGTATGCCCTTTGTTTTGCGGAGGGAGACCCGGAAGGGCGCATGAGCTGGGATCATACGGCGGTATTGGTCGCTATAAAAGGTTATGAGCCTTATTTCGATGTAGAGCGAGGAACCTTTCATGTCGTAGATGATGAGGGGACTAACAATTGGGTGGCAAATCCCAATGGCCGTGATCTTCGTTTGATCGAGAAGATGCCGCCTACGGAGGTCGCTTCCTTGATAGAGAATTATATGATGCATCAACGATCTATTAAATAGTATTTTTATGTATATCGTACAAGATTATTCTTTAGCTGTCATATTCTGTGTCGTTACGATGCTTTGTTGGGGATCGTGGGGGAATACGCAGAAATTAGCCTCCAAGACTTGGAGATATGAGTTCTTCTATTGGGACTACGTGATTGGTGTCTTGCTCTTTTCTCTGATTTCCGGCTTTACCTTGGGTAGCATCGGGACGGAAGGACGCAGTTTCCTGCCGGATTTGGCGCAAGCGAACCTCGCTAGTTTAGGGAGTGCCTTTTTGGGCGGTATTATTTTTAATGCTGCCAATATCTTGTTGTCTGCGGCGATCGCCATTTGCGGATTGTCGGTTGCTTTTCCGGTTGGGATCGGATTAGCCTTGGTGCTAGGCGTATTGGTTAACTATTTCGGGGCGGCGAAGGGGGAACCAACTTATATCTTTATCGGTGTAGCTTTAATCACGGTCGCCATCATCTTGAATGGCCTGGCTTATAAGAAAAGCCTTGGTCGGTACCAAGAAAGTATCGGGGAAGGGGATCCTTATATCGGTTGTGGCCGGCGTGATCATGGCCTTTTTCTATCGTTTTGTCGCCGCTTCCATGGATATGGAGAATTTCGCTTCTCCGGCACCCGGGAAGTTGACGCCTTATACCGCCGTATTTGTTTTTGCCATAGGAGTATTTGTTAGTAATTTCTTGTTTAACACATTGGCAATGAAACATCCGGTGGAAGGTAAGCCTGTCTCCATATGCGGTTATTTTAAGGGAAATATGAGTACGCACCTCGTGGGTGTATTGGGGGGTGTTATCTGGTGTATCGGTCAATCTTTCAGTATGATAGCGTCAGAGAAAGCGGGAGCGGCTATATCTTACGGATTGGGGCAAGGAGCCACGCTAGTCTCCGCTTTATGGGGCATCCTTATCTGGAAAGAGTTCAAGGGAGCACCAGCCATTTCCAATCGTCTGAATGTCGGGATGTTTATTTTATTCGTGATCGGACTTGGGTTCTTAATTTATGCGGGAGCTTAAATAACGTTATTTTTATTTATTCCGGAAAAAACATTACCTTTGTTCTTGTTTCTTGTTTATGGGAGTTTAATAACGAAAAAAAGACGATCTATGAAAGAAGAAGGTGATGTATTCAAAAAGTTCCGTGATTCCTTCAGTAGGATGGAGGGACATTTCCATATACTAGAACAGCGTGTGCCGGTTGAACTTCAGATGGAGTATTTCAAATACTCGGAAAACGTACGGAAGGAAAACCGGCCTCCCCGTCCCTTATCGGAGGATGAGTGCGAGACCCTGTACAACACTTTGTTGACGGAGGAAACCAAGGACAAGCCCGAGAAGAGATATCTGTTATCTCAATTGGCTACCTCGAAATCCGTCCGTGCGTACCGCTTGTTGGAGGAATACACCCAGCATCCGGACCCAGAAGTGACAGATTGGGCCTACATGGCTTTGATGGAGTCTCGTATCTCCTTAGAGTCCGATTTCTCCGACGAGAAACAAATTTATATCTCGACCGGCTTGGGAGGAAAAGGGGAGAAGCTGCGTTTCTATGTCTTGATGACGTCTAAAGGCAAGAAACCTTTCCAAGAATATCAGCGGCAGACAATCGAGCGGGAGTTCGCTTATTATCTGCCGAAAACGGACTGCGAGATCGAGCGTTTGACGATCGGTGAGCAGTATGTGGAGTTGGTGTTCTTGATCCCGGTGCGTACGGATATAAAAGCCACGTTGGATCGGGTGATCAATGAATGTAACCAATACGGCGATTTCCTCTCGAATGTTTTCACGATCACGAATGTCAAGGAATTGACAGCGGAGGAGGTTTCCGAGATTATAAATAAGAATGGAGACGATTAAGCAAGCTATTAAGTATGGTGTAGTCGGGTTGAGCAATACCTTGATAACGATGATCGTTATCTGGGTGATGATGAAACTCTTCGGATGCCGGGAAGGTTTATCTAACTTAACGGGATATGTGGCAGGCATATTAAACAGTTTCATCTGGAACAAGCAATGGACTTTCAAGGGAAGTTCCACCGGATGGACGAAAGGGGCGGTTCGGTTCACGATCGCTTTTATTATTTGTTATGCTTTACAGTACGGATTGGTACTGATCTTGAATTCCCGACTTACGATCGATCATTACTACAACCACTTGATTGGAATGGCTTTCTATACGGTGATTAATTTTTTAGTAAATAAGTTTTATACCTTTAAAGCTTAAAAGGCATGAAGAAGTTAGCGGTTATAGTCCCGTGTTACAACGAGGAAGCCGTGATCGAGGAATCGTATCGGCGTACGAAAGAGGTCTTGGTAAAGTTGCCGAACCCTACGGAGATTATCTATATAAATGATGGTAGTCAGGATAAGACACGTTCTTTGTTGGATCATATAGCCGCTACCGATCCTCATGTGAAGGTGATTCACTTCTCCCGGAATTTCGGTCATCAACCGGCGGTAACGGCGGGTATCAATAACTGTGACGCTGATTTGGCGATTATCATCGACGCCGATATGCAGGATCCGCCGGAATTGATTCCGGATCTGCTGGAAGTGCAGGAGAGAGAGAATGCCAACGTGGTTTATTGCGTCCGTAAGTCACGGGAAGGGGAGAGTCTTTTCAAGCTGTTCACCTCCAAGGCTTTTTACCGGGTGATGAATTATATGAGCGAGGTCCATTTCCCGCTGGATACAGGAGATTTCCGTTTAGTGGACCGGAAGGTGATGAATGAGTTCGACCGTTTTAAGGAACGGGGAAAATATATCCGTGGCTTGATAAGCTGGGTGGGCTTCCACCAAGTGCCGTTTTATTATGAGCGTGAGGCGCGTATCGCCGGCGAGACGAAATATCCGATTAGTAAGATGCTGAAATTCGCGTCGACGGCAATGCTTTATTTCTCGAAGAAGCCGTTGCGTTTGGCGACGAGTCTCGGGTTTATATCCGTATTGGTCGGTATAATCTTGGCGGTTTGGTTCACGTTGGGCAAGATCTATGGTTTTAGTAACGCCGAGGTTGGCTGGACTTCTATCATGACTTCCATTATCTTCTTTGGAGGTGTACAGTTATTGACGGTCGGCGTGTTAGGGCAATATGTCGGTATCCTCTTTGACGAGATCAAGGCCCGTCCCGAATACATTATTGACGAGAAGAAAAACTATTAAAAAACATCGGAGGCGAAATAAGCCGTTTCTCTATGATCTGAATTCTGTTCCATGATAAATGTCTTTTCATGATATACTCGTGAATGTAACATAAACAATTCGATATCCAGATAGTTTATACATAGAAGAGATTAATAAAACTTATGTGTCATGAAGTATAGAATAGAGAAAGATACCTTAGGTGAGGTGGAAGTGCCGGCGGACGTTTATTATGGGCCGCAAACACAACGGAGCGTGAATAATTTCAAGATCGCCACCGATATTAGCCGGATGCCCGAAGAGGTGATAGAGGCGTTCGCTTACTTGAAAAAAGGAGCGGCTTTGGCTAATAAAGACGCCGGTGTCTTGTCTCCGGAGAAATGCGAGTTGATCGGTAAGGTATGCGACGAGATCTTGGCGGGTAAATTAAATGACTCCTTCCCCTTGATTGTATGGCAAACGGGGAGCGGGACCCAGACGAATATGAATGTCAATGAGGTGATCGCCAACCGGGCGCATGTGTTGACCGGAGGAAAGCTAACGGATAAGGAGAAAGTGCTGCTTCCGAACGATGACGTGAATAAATCGCAATCCTCCAATGATACGTTTCCTTCCGCTATGCATATTGCCGCCTATAAGGTGATAGCGGAGGTGACGATCCCGGGATTGGAGAGTCTGTATCGTGCGTTGGCGCTAAAAAGTGAGGAGTTCATGAAGATCGTGAAGATCGGGAGGACTCATTTTATGGATGCCACTCCATTGACATTGGGGCAAGAGTTCAGTGGCTATGCGGCTCAATTAGAATATGGTATACGGAAAGTAAAGGATTCCCTATCGCATATCTCCGAATTGGCTTTAGGAGGTACGGCGGTTGGGACCGGTATTAACGCCCCGGTCAATTATGACAAGTGTGTCGCTAAGAAGATATCAGAGTTGACTGGGCTTCCTTTTGTAACCGCTCCGAATAAATTCGAGGCCCTAGCTACCCATGATGCCTTGGTTGAGGCGCATGGAGCCTTGAAATCCGTAGCGGTCAGCTTAATGAAGATCGCGAACGATATACGAATGTTGGGCTCAGGTCCTCGTGCCGGTATCGGTGAGATCCATTTGCCGGAGAACGAGCCGGGTTCCTCCATCATGCCGGGAAAGGTGAATCCTACGCAATGCGAGTCATTGACGATGATCGCCGCTCAAGTAATGGGTAACGACGTGACAATCTCGATAGCCGGCTCCAACGGGCAGTTCGAGTTGAACGTATTTAAGCCGGTGATTATCTCGAACTTCTTGCAAAGCGCCCGCTTGATTGGTGACGGTTGCCTGAATTTCAGCGAACATTGCGTAAAAGGCATTACCCCGGTGAACGAAAACATCAAACGCCATCTGGATAGCTCCTTAATGCTGGTTACCGCCTTGAATCCGAAAATAGGATATTACAAGGCCGCCGCTATCGCCCAGAAAGCCTATCAAGAAAATAAGACTTTGCGGGAGGCGGCTATCGAGTCCGGTTATGTGACCGCCGAGGAGTTTGATCGTTGGGTAGACCCGTCCAAGATGGTAGGAAAGATTGAGTAGTGTCAAAACTGCTACATCTTCTCCCAAAAATGAAACAAAGAGTTAAGATAATAATGGATATTTTTGTACCGTTATCATTTTAAATTCTTTGTATTATGAAGAGCACACGATGTATTTTGTCTATAATCTTAGGGTTGCTGGCCGGATGGTTACCTCTGGGTGCGGTTACCGTATTGAAGAACCTACAGGTTGAGTATCAAACCAATCCACTGGGAATTGATGTCAGTCAGCCACGTTTTAACTGGCAGATGGAGTCCGATCGCTATGGGGCCTGTGGGCAGGCTTATCGGTTATGGGTGGCCGATAGTCCGGAGCAATTGGCTGCCGGGCGTTATATCTATGATTCGGGAAAGGTTCTTTCCGGGGAATCGGTCGGCGTAGTTTATCAAGGAAAAGCATTGCAACCTTCCACTCGCTATTATTGGAAAGTTTCCGTATGGGATGAATCGGGAACGGAAATTACCTCCACCGAGCCTGCGTGGTTCGAGACCGGTCTTCTGGGTTCCGGATGGAGTGGCGCCCGTTGGATCGGCTCGTCGGAGACACAACTCTCCAAATATCGCTCGCATTATGTGATCGACTATGATGTGCGGGTGGCCGAGGGTAATGATAAAGCCGCATTTGTCTTTGGGGCGAGGGACGCTGATAATTATGTGTCTGCTGAACTGGACTTGAATGGTTCGGGGGACGCCCGTTTCATTCTACGCCATACCACGGATGGAAAAACGACGCAAGACGCCTCGGAGAGTCTGGCCTCCATCATCCCAGCCTCGGATAAGCATAAGGCGCATCATATCCGGTTGAAGGTGACGACGGCCCAATATGCCTTGAAATATTTCGTGGATATAGAGATCGATGGAAAGACCTTGGTGAATTCCTCTTTGACTCCCGAGGAGAAAGAACGGAAGAGCCGTGGTGATTTCTGGGGAGGCAAGGAAGGGGCTTTCACCGTGTATCCTTATCCGGATGGAGAGTTGGTTTATCATTGCCGTTTGTACGCGATCGGTTTCCTGCAACCTAAAGGGCAGACCGCTACATTCTCCAACTTGCGTATCAGCGAGGATACGTGGAATACGCTTCTGTACAATCCTGCCGAGACTTATGTGGAGAAAGGGGAGGGAAAGCTCAATGTCTGGTATCCGGGCGAGAACGTATCCGCTCCCATGCTCCGGAAAACGATAAAGATAGAGAAACCGGTCAAGAGCGCCCGTTTATATGCTACCGCTAGGGGTGTCTACGAGTTCTCGGTGAACGGGCAGAAGGTTGGAAAGGATTATCTGAATCCGGGTTGGACGGATTACCGTTACCGTATCATGTATAATACGTATGATATAACGGATTTGCTACGACCGGGCGATAATGGTATCGGGGCGATGTTGGGCGCCGGATGGTGGAGCGAGCATAGCGGTTTCCTTACCGGTTGGCAGGATCAATACGGAACCCGCCAGTCCTTATTGGGAAAGATCGTGATCGAGTATGCCGACGGTACTCGTGAGACGATCGTTACGAATGATAGCTGGAAATGTTATGACCGGGGACCGATCACTTTTAACGGCCTTCAGAATGGAGAGGAATATGATGCCCGGAAAGAGGTGAACGGCTGGGATGCTCCGGGTTTTGATGACTCGTCATGGAAACCGGCGACCTTATTCGCCGCTCCTCCGGTAAATGTGGAGATCCAAGGATATGTAGGCAGCCCGATACAAAATAATGTGACCCTGACCGCTCAGTCCATGGTAGAGCCTATTCCCGGCGTCTATGTCTATGATATGGGGCAGAATATGGTCGGTGTTCCCCGTCTGACTTTCAAGGGAAAGGCCGGACAGGAAATCACGATCCGTTTCGGGGAGATGAATTATCCGGAAACGATCCCTACCGAGCCGGTCGCCCCGTACACGATCGCGATGTATAAGGAGAAGAAAGGGCAAGTCTATACGGATAATTACCGGAGCGCCCTTTCCACGGATCGCTATATCCTGAGAGGGGATGCGGCGGGTGAGACGTATGAGCCTCGCTTTACGTTCCATGGTTTCCGTTACGTGGAGATTCACGGGTTGGAGAGGCCGTTACCCTTGGAGGCGGTGAAAGGGATCGTGCTGGAATCTATCGGTGCGCGGACGAGCGGTTATGAGACATCGGACGAGCGTGTCAACCGTTTGTTTAATAACATCATTTGGGGCCAACGGGGTAATTTCCTGTCGGTTCCGACCGATTGTCCGCAACGGGATGAGCGTATGGGCTGGACAGGGGATGCGCAGGTATTCGCTCGTACGGCTACTTATAATATGAATGTCGATCCGTTTTACACCCGTTGGCTCTACTCGGTCCGGGATAATCAAGGAGATGACGGTAGTTACGCGAACTATATACCCGTGGTCGGTTTCCCGCCTCACGGCGCGGAGGATGGCGGAGGTGCCATGGGATGGATGGAAGCCGGCGTGATCGTACCGTGGCAAATGTATCAACAATACGGAGACGTGCGTATTCTGGAGCAACATTACGCTTCCATGGTCGCTTATATGGATTATTTGGAGCGTCGTGCCGTACGCTATGTACAGCCCTTCGGTGGTTTCGGCGATTGGCTGGCTATCGAGCCGACGAATTCCATGTTGACGAACACCGCTTATTCCGCCTACGACGCTTTGATTATGGAGCAGGTAGCGAAACGTTTAGGGAAGGATGCGGACCAAAGGCGTTTCCGTACTTTCTACGAGAACGTGAAGAGGTCCTTTAACGACTTGTTCGTAAACGAGGAAGGACGCACGTTCGCCCCGACGGTGGAATCTATCTTTGGCAAGGATTCGCAAGTAGGTATGTGGCCCGGAACGGCGGCTACCGAGGCGAAGATCGTGGATACGCAGACCTCATACGTGGTTCCTCTCCAGTTCGATCTGTTCAATGAGAAAAACAAACCCTTGGCGATCCGGCATCTGGTAGAGAATATCAAGAAACATAATTATACGCTTACCACTGGCTTTATCGGTACGCCTTACCTGAATTTGGTATTATCCGACAATGGTTATGACGATGTCGCCTATAAATTATTTGAGCAAACCGCCTATCCTTCATGGCTATACCCTGTCCTGCAAGGCGCAACCACGATTTGGGAACGTTGGAATTCCTACACGTTGGTAAATGGCTTCGGCCCTGTGGATATGAACTCTTTCAACCATTATTCGTATGGCGCTATCGAGGAGTGGATGATAGCTTATACCTTGGGTATCCAGCGGGATGAGGAACAACCCGCCTATAAGCACATCATCCTTCAACCCCGTATCGGCGGAACCTTCTCGTTCATCCGGGGTCATTACGATTCCGCCTATGGCCGTATCGAGAGTGGATGGCAAATCCAAAAGAAGGGCTATATATACGAGGCAACCATTCCCGCTAATACGACGGCTACCTTATATCTGCCCGCCAAATCGGAGAAGTCCGTTCGTATGGAGAAAGGGCAGGAGGGGATCACGCCCGTGGGATTGAAGGATGGGAAGGCTGTGTACCGATTGGGATCGGGGAGCTACCGGATATACGTGGATTGAATATTTCCCAAATATCCCGCCCGCGTCGGGTGCGCGGTCGAATCTTGGAGAAATGCGGGACCTCGCGCCGGGTGCGCGGTCGAATCTTGGAAAAATACGGGGCTCGCGTCGGGTGTGCGGTCGAATCTTGGAGAAATATTGGACCTCGCGCCGGGCGCGTGGTCGAATCTTGGAGAAATGCGACGCTTCTCATCCGGTGTAAGGTCAGATTTTGTAAAAACGATAGTGCCCGGCCTTATTAAAATCTGTACATTCGCGCAAAAAGTAAATAAGAACATTGTTCATGATTGTTTAATTCTAATTAGATCAAGCGAGAATGTCAATACGAAAATCGGATCGCATTATCAGCGTGGAGCACGTATCGAAGTATTTTGGCGAGAAGGCCGTGCTGAATGATGTAAATTTACAGGTCCGCAAGGGCGAGTTTGTAACCATTTTGGGGCCTTCCGGTTGCGGAAAGACTACCCTGTTGCGTTTGATAGCCGGCTTCCAGACGGCCTCCGAGGGCGTTATCACGATGTCCGGGAAGGAGATTACGCAGACGCCGCCGCATAAACGTCCCGTAAATACGGTATTTCAGAAATATGCTTATTTCCACATCTGAATGTGTACAATAATATCGCCTTTGGCCTGAAGCTGAAGAAACTTCCTTCCGCCACGATCGAGAAGAAAGTGAAACAGGCGTTGAAAATGGTAGGGTTGACAGACTATGAGGATCGGGATGTCGATTCCCTTTCCGGTGGCCAGCAGCAACGTGTGGCGATCGCTCGCGCTATCGTGAATGAGCCGGAGGTGTTATTGCTGGATGAGCCGTGGCGGCCTTGGACTTGAAGATGCGCAAGGACATGCAAATGGAATTGAAAGAGATGCATAAGTCCTTAGGCATTACGTTCGTGTACGTGACCCACGACCAAGAGGAAGCGCTGACGCTGAGCGACACGATCGTTGTCATGAGCGAGGGAAAGATCCAGCAAATCGGTACCCCGATCGATATTTATAACGAGCCGGTCAATTCGTTCGTCGCTGATTTCATCGGTGAGAGTAACATCTTGAACGGAACGATGATCAAGGATAGGCAAGTCTCTTTCGCCGGTCATGAGTTCGAGTGCGTGGATGAGGGATTCGGGGAGCAAATGCCGGTAGATGTCGTGTTGCGCCCCGAGGATATTTACATCTTCGAGCCGTCGGAGGCGGCGATGTTGACGGGTACGGTAACCTCCTCCATCTTTAAGGGCGTGCATTATGAGATGATGGTGCAAACCCCGAACGGATACGAGTTCATGGTACAGGATTATCACTGTTTCGAGGCAGGTAGCGAGGTCGGGCTTCTTATCAAGCCTTTCGATATCCATGTAATGAAGAAAGAGCGTATTTGCAATACCTTCGAGGGAAAGCTTATCGACGCTACGCATGTGGAATTCCTAGGCTGTACGTTCGAATGCAAGGAGGTAACCGATATAGAGCCAAATACGCCTGTGAAAGTCGAGATCGATTTTAAAGATGTGATCTTGGAGGATAACGAGGAAGACGGTCGCCTGACCGGAGAGGTGAAATTTATCCTCTACAAAGGCAACCATTATCATCTGACCGTGTTTACAGATTGGGACGAGGACATCTTTGTCGATACCAACGATGTATGGGATGATGGAGATCATGTCGGCATAACGATCGCCCCGGATAAAATTCGAATTATTCATGCTTAAAAAGGGAAGGAAGTGATCAATACGTTTTCTGCATTTTTTATGAGACGAAGGAACTGGACCATTCCTTATGTCCTGTTCTTGGCCATCTTTGTCGTGATACCGCTCCTCTTGATCGTGTATTACGCCTTTACGAATGACGAGGGGATGTTTACCTTCGCCAATTTCCGTAAGTTTATGATCCATCCCGAGGCGATAAACACCTTCGTGTATTCAGTCGGGATCGCTTTGATAACGACCATTCTTTGTCTGCTGCTGGGATATCCGGCCGCTTGGATATTGAGCCAAGCCCGGTTTAATACTTCCCGTACGATGGTCGTTTTGTTTATCCTTCCGATGTGGGTCAATATCTTGATCCGTACGTTGGCTACCGTGGCTTTGTTCGATTTCTTGAATTTCCCACTGGGAGAGGGGGCCTTGATCTTTGGCTTGGTGTACAACTTCCTGCCCTTTATGATCTACCCGATTTATAATACGCTCCAGAAAATGGATCACAGCTTGATAGAGGCGGCGCAAGACTTGGGGGCGAATCCGTCGCAGGTATTTATCAAGGCCGTATTCCCACTATCGATGCCGGAGTGATGAGCGGTATCATGATGGTGTTTATGCCGACCATCTCTACGTTTGCCATCGCCGAGTTGTTGACGATGAACAATATCAAGCTCTTCGGTACGACCATACAGGAGAATATCAATAACGGTATGTGGAACTACGGGGCGGCGCTTTCTCTTATCATGTTGTTATTAATCGGAATCACGGGATTGTTCAGCAATGAGAGCAGTGATTCGGCGAATGAGGGAGGGCTTATCTGATGGTGAAATATTTAGCTAAGGGATATCTGTGGGCTTTGCTCTTGTTGCTCTACTCGCCGATCTTGATTATCATGATCTTCTCGTTTACGGAGGCGAAAGTGCTGGGTAACTGGACCGGGTTCTCCACGGAATTATATAGCTCTCTTTTTGCCGGCAACGTACAACATTCGTTGGTCAGCGCCCTTTGGAATACGTTCGCTATCGCCATGATAGCCGCTACGGTATCTACCTTGTTGGGGAGCGTAGCCGCTATCGGGATCTTTAATTTGAAGGCGAGGGCCCGCAATGCCGTGAGTTTTGTCAATAACATCCCGATGTTGAATCCGGATATCATTACCGGTATTTCCTTGTTCCTGTTGTTTGTCAGCTTAGGGATCTCTCAAGGTTTGACGACGGTCGTGCTGGCGCATATCACGTTCTGTACGCCGTATGTGGTGCTAAGCGTCATGCCCCGCTTGAAGCAGATGAACCAGAATATCTACGAGGCGGCGTTGGATTTGGGGGCGACTCCGTTTCAGGCCTTGCGGAAGGTGATCTTCCCGGAAATCCGTCCGGGTATGATCAGTGGCTTTATCCTTGCCTTCACGCTGTCTATCGACGATTTCGCCGTGACCATATTTACGATTGGTAATGAGGGCTTGGAAACCCTTTCCACCTTTATCTATGCGGATGCCCGGAAAGGAGGATTGACCCCGGAACTGCGTCCCCTCTCAACGATTATATTCGTAACCGTGTTAGTATTGTTGATTGTTATAAATAAACGTGCTGAGAAAGCGAAGCGAGCGTAAATGAAAATGAAGAAAATTATATCGATTTTGTCTGTTTTGGCCCTGCTTATGGGGCTGTTCACTTCTTGCGGGCGCTCGGACGAGGAGAGAAGTAAGATCTTGAAGATTTATAACTGGGGAGATTATATCGACGAGGACGTCCTGACGGATTTCCCGAAATGGTATAAGGAACAGACGGGTGAGGAGGTCCGGATTATCTATCAGGTCTTTGATATCAATGAGATCATGTTGACCAAGATCGAACGGGGGCATGAGGATTTCGACTTGATCTGTCCCTCGGAGTATATCCTTGAGCGCATGCTGCGGAAAAATCTCTTGCTACCGATCGACCGTAATTTCGGGAAGACACCGGATTATATCAACAATGTCTCTCCCTATATCCAAGAGGAACTGAATAAGTTAAGTCAGCCGGGCCGTAAGACTACCGACTACGTGGTTCCTTATATGTGGGGAACCGCCGGCCTGTTGTATAATAAAGCCGATGTCTCGAGGGACGAGGTCATGTCGTGGAAATGCCTTTGGGACCCTCGTTTCAGGAATAAGATCTTGATGAAGGATAGCTATCGCGACGCCTATGGAACCGCCATCATCTACGCCCATGCGAGGGAATTGGCGGACGGTACCATCACGGTGGAGCAATTGATGAACGATAGCTCGCCGGAAATGATCGCTATCGCCGAGGAATACTTAAAGAAAATGAAACCGAATATCGCCGGTTGGGAGGCCGATTTCGGTAAGGAGATGATGACGAAAGGAAAGGCGTGGCTGAATTTCACTTGGAGCGGCGACGCGGTCTGGGCCATGGAAGAGGCGAGTGCCGTAGGCGTAGATCTGGGGTATGAGGTTCCTTTGGAGGGTAGTAATATCTGGTACGATGGTTGGGCGATCCCTAAATACGCTCGCAACGTGAAGGCCGCCAGTTATTTTATGGACTATCTATGCCGTCCGGACATCGTCAGCCGTAATATGGAAGTGACCGGATATGTCAGCACCGTGGCTACCCCGGAAATATTGGCGGAAAAGATCGATACAACGCAGACCGAGTTCTCGGACGTAAGTTATTTCTTCGGACCGGGAGCGGAGCGTATCCAGATAGACCCGGCTCAATATCCGGACCGGAAGGTCGTGGAACGTTGTGCCATGATCCGTGATTTCGGGAACGAGACGGAGGTGGTTCTGGAAATGTGGAGCCGGGTAAAAGGTGACAATCTTAACTCTTGGATTGTTATATTGATATTCGCTGTTTTCGGCTTGTTGTTTGTCTGGGTCGTTTACAAGCGGATCAATCGTTATCAACAGAAAAGACGACATCGTAGACGTCGTAGCTGGTATAAAAAGAAATGATATGGAAGGCATAAAGAACTTGATTATAGACTTGGGCGGTGTGCTTATTAACCTGACTCGCAACCGTTGTATCGAGGCTTTCGAGAATTTGGGCGTGGAGAATATCCGGGAACAGATCACGAATAACTATCAACATAAGGACTTGTTTGAGCGATTAGAGTTGGGAACGATTTCGGTGGAACAGTTTCGCGATGATATTCGTGCCTTATCGGGGAAGCCCCTGACGGACGAACAAATCGACACGGCATGGATCGCCATGTTGGGAGACGTCCCGGAAAATAAGTTGCGTTTGCTATTGGAGCTTCGTGAACGCTATAATACGATGCTTCTGAGCAATACGAACGAGCTTCATTGGAAATGGTCCGAAGATACCTATTTCTCTTATCAAGGTCTTTGTGCCCAAGATTTCTTCCATAAGATTTACCTCTCTTACGAATTGCATATGCTGAAGCCGAACGCGGATATTTTTGAGTACGTACTGAAGGACTCGAATCTTTTAGCCGAGGAGACTATGCTGATTGATGACGCTTCCGTGAATTGCCGGGCGGCTGAATTATTGGGAATGAAGTCCTATATGCCGCAGCAAAGGGAGGATTGGTCGCATCTATTCAAATGAAGGCCGGTCATTGTTTGGTCCCGGCCTAAATGTCTTTAACCTTTAGGATATTATACGAGGTACCAAGATCATACACATCATTCCCGTCTACTTTCTTGATGTACTTTACGACACGGATGGTGACGGGAAGGATGATAACCTCGTACAAGGATTTAAGTACCGCCTGCGTCCCGATCATGATAAGCAATTCTCCGGCCGGGATCAATCCGGCGAAGGCGATCGGGAAAAAGATCAGGGAATCGGCGCTCTCACCGATAAGGGTAGATACGATCGCTCGTAACGAGAAATTCTTTCCGTTGGAGGCGATTTTCATTTTGCTCATCACATAGGCGTTCAGGAAAGAACCGGCCAAAAACGCTATCAAGCTGGCGACCGCTATACGTGGGGCCATCCCGAAGACGAAATTGAAACCTTCCTCCCCCTCCCAAAAAGGGGCGGCCGGTAATAATACCGCCAATTGCGCGAATGCGATCACCAGAAAATTAGAGGCGAAGCCACTCCAGATAATTAGCCGTGCCTTCTTGAATCCCCAGACTTCCGCTATACAATCATTGATGATATACGAGATCGGGAATACGATCAAACCTGCGGTAGCCGTTATACCGCCTACTTGCACTACTTTTGTCTCTAAAAGATTGGACGCTACAAGGCATATATTAAAAAGTATACCTAGCAGCATGAAAGGTACTGTAACTGTTTTTTGCATGTCTTCTTGTTTTTAACGAGGTTTATCAAGCACTCGGGACGCAAAGGTACGAAAATTCTTATTAAAAACGATGGGTATAGCAGATACCGATCGCATGGCGGTAATTCACGGGATCGTCTACATTAAATATATGGTAGCGATAATAGAGTTGGAGGTTATTGTTCGGGTTTAGTTGGTAATTACTTCCTGTGGAGAAACGGATCTTATCGGACCGCATCTTATTTCGCGTATCATTGAAGACCTCGGTGTAGGCAAAAGGACAGAAACCACTCTTGCCGATCTTATAGGAGAGGGTCAGCATCGAACGCAGATAATTCTTGGGATGTTCGGCGTGAACCTTATAGGTACTTTGAAAACGTTCCCGGACAGAGAGGGTAAAACGTCCGGCCGAATAAGTCCCCGTAGCGTAGAGATAATATCGGTTTCGTAACTCGTCGGATGCCTTGTATCGTGCTAGAGACATATATCCGCTTCCTGCCAGAAGATATTTATTAAACTTGTAGTTTACCTCAACGGTGGTGAGGAACCATTCCGCTTCCTTAAAGTCATCTCTCGGACGGATGTCCTCTTCTACAAGAAAGGAAAAATGCTTATAGATTTTTCCGCATAGGCTCGCCTTGAAATACACACCTGCGCCTTCCATTCCGTATAGGGATGAAGTGCATCCTATTATAAAGAATAGGATCAGATAAATAGATCGTTTTGTATATGATGTGTTTTTCATGTAGAGTGACTTCCGATGCAAAAGTAGTGTTTTTGGATGTAATACCAACGCCTCAGGATATTATATCCGATTTTCACTATATTTGTCTCCTATTAACTATCAAATTCGAATACATGGAAAACATATCAAGAAGAACGGCTATCAAGACATTTTTAGCTGGAGGCGTGGCTTTGGCGACTACAGGTATCGAGGCGGCGGTAGCCGCTAAAAAGAAAACAGACGTGAGGGAACCCTTGAAAGGAAATGTCCGCCACTCCGTAAGCAAATGGTGTTTCGGCGATTATAATCTGGACGAGTTCTGTGAGATCTGCAAGCATATAGGGATTGAATCCGTCGAGCTACTGGACCCGGAGGATTGGCCGGTCGTACAAAAACATGGCCTGACGGTGGCGATGGCGCAAGGGGCCGGGCTTGGGATAGATCGAGGTTTCAATGATCCGGCCTTGCATGACGAGTTGGTCGCCAGTTATGAGAAGGTGATCCCGATGGTGGCGGACGCTGGATTGACCAACTTGATTTGCTTCTCCGGCAGGCGTAACGGCGCAACGGACTTGCAAGGCTGGGAGAACTGCGAGAAGGGTTGAGGCGCCTTATCCCTTTGGCGGAGAAGCATAAGGTCGTCTTGACCATGGAGCTTTTGAACAGTGTCGGCCATAAGGACTATCTGTGCGACCATACGGTTTGGGGCGCGGAGCTTTGTCGCCGTATGCGGTTCCCCTAATTTTAAGTTACTATATGATATTTATCATATGCAGATCATGGAGGGGAATATCATCGAGAATATCCGGAAATATAGCCAATACTTCTCCCATGTCCATACCGGAGGTAGTCCGGGCCGTGCCGAGATCGACGAGACGCAGGAGCTTTACTATCCGGCTATCATCAAGGCTCTTATGGAGACAGGCTATAAAAGGTTTTGTCGGGCAGGAGTTCGTCCCCGCCCAAGAAGACAAGATCGCTTCCTTGGAGAAGTGCATCCGCATCTGTGATGTATAGTGTTGTTTTACAATAATCTATAGTGCCAGACTTGTGCCATGGTTGTGGCACGGATGTGCCATCAGCGTGGCATTGTTGTGCCACCGCTATGGCATCGCCGTGCCACCGCCGTGGCATTATCGTGCCATCCCAATGGCACGACTGGGATAGCAGTATGACAAAGACTATGAATTTATTTTCTCCAACCATGTTACGTTTTCTTTTCTCGATTGTCATTAAGATAGAATGGAACAAGAACAGTTTAAAAAAAGAGATATTGCCTTTGCGGGAGAAACTATTCCTTTACGCGAGAAGGCTGCTGGATAACCCGGAGGATGCCGAGGATGTCATGCAGGAAGTCTTTTTGAAGCTGTGGTATATGCGTGGCGAGTTGGACTATTATAATAATGTAATGGCCTTGTCCGTACAAATCACCAAGCACCTTTGCCTGAACCGGATGAAAGTCCGTGAACGCACGGAAGGTGAGGCGGACGAACAATTCTTTATCTGCGATGCCAACACGCCTTATACCCAGCTGGAACAAAAAGACAGTTTGGAGCATGTAATGCGGCTTATCAATAAACTACCGGGACTTCAACAGACCATTCTTCGCATGAAACACGTGGATGGTTTCGAGGTGGAGGAAATCGCCGGGTTGACCGGAAGTACCCCCGAGGCGGTACGTATGAATCTTTCCCGTGCCCGTAAACGGGTGAGAGAGCAATTCTTTAAAATGCAGACGTTATGAAAACAGAGGAATACAAGTCTATAGAGGATTTATTAGACCGCTTCTTCGAGGGTCAGACCTCGAACGAGGAGGAGCGAGTGTTGTATGAGTTCTTCGCCCGTCCGGATATTCCCGCCCATCTGGAACGTTATCGGGAGTATTCGGATATTTCGAGAGTGGCATTGCCTTGGATTTTAGCGAGACTCCGGAATTGAGGCTACCCGCTAAGGAAATTTCTTATAAACGAAAAATAGGATGGGCAATCGCAGTTTGCGTGGCGGCTTCTCTTTTGTTGTTTTGGTGAATACGGTCTTTATGAATCAAAAATGCTTCTTTTAACCCTTATGAGGGAAGCTACATCGTGCGCAAATGGTGTCGTAATGACAGATATAAAGAAGATACAACCCGAATTGGAGGTCATATCCCGAGCGGCGGAAGCGATGGAGAAGAATGCGGATCAGCTCTTAAGAAATGCGGATGAAATAGCTTATTTGCCGGAAAGGATGAATAAGCGGTTCGAGAAGAAACGGGAGACTCTACTGAGGAATATTCCGGATACTCAGGTACGTAAGGAAGTTTATAAGATCTTGGAATTGGATAAATAGTAAATTAACTAATAAACAAAAGAAGTTATGAAAGCAAGTAAATGTTTTTGGGTGGTATTATGCCTTTTGGTGGGAAGTTTCAGTACAGAGTTATGGGCACAGAAGAATTTGGAGGCTGTCGTGCAGAAATGTAAAGCGGATAAGACGATCGATAAAAGCGTAGTAACGAATAAAGATCCGAAAACTAAAAAGGTATATAAGATAGTCTCTTCTTTCGTCGTGGAGGGCCACGCCGCATTACAACAAGAAATTAAATCCGCTTTTGAGCGGGACAAGGAAGAGGCTTATCAAGTGATCGAGAATGAGAACGATGGGGTGGTTAGTTGGTTTATCCGTTTCTCGAAGGGTAAAAATACAGTTTCTTATTCTATAAATGTTGATGAAGAGGAGCTTCTCTTGACAGTCATTGAGAACTTCGACATGCCGGAGGAAAAAGATATAGAGATAAGATCAAGTAGTGACATGTAGGTTTTACTATGTAGATAAGTCAACAATAGCACCTCTCATCTGTGAAGCTGGGAGGTGTTTCTTTATGTCAAGATATTGGATAGTAGTGTCTAAATTTTGTACACCACTGTCAAATAATTGGACAGTCTGTTTTGGAAAGTAAAATACTACTTGTTTGATAATTAAATATTTAGTTAGTTTGGCACACTATTTGAATTAGATATGGTAAATTAAACAGTTAGATAACAATTAAAACAAATACAGTTATGATTAAGATCGAAGGTTTAAGTAAGTTTTTCCGATACGGAAGAGGATTGAGACAATTGCGTTGAATAAGGTTTACTTTGGAGGTAAAAAGATGGCGAGTTCGTCGCTGTCATGGGACCTTCCTGGTTGCGGTAAGTCTACGTTGTTGAATATTCTGGGTTTGCTGGATAACCCTTCC
>ENA-OQBD01000585-OQBD01000585.1-human-gut-metagenome-genome-assembly--contig:-NODE-585-length-19345-cov-3.402591_pt1 | contig 19345 bp, 28 predicted proteins | sample MGYA00242742_ERZ504543 | MGnify/ENA primary metagenome ERZ504543 (study PRJEB26092, sample SAMD00036239) | human gut metagenome | host: Homo sapiens | study: EMG produced TPA metagenomics assembly of...
CGTTGGCTATGGGGAGCGAGTCTGTTATATTTTCCAATGTGTGCAAATAGAAAAGGGTATCGGTGCTCATCGGTCCGCCTTTATAGATAGGAATATCTTCCCGACAGTTGATTTCGCTTAGTAAATCATTCAGAAACAGAGGTAACGGCTTGTTCATTACAAGTCCCATGGTTCCGTCTTGCGTATGGTCTGCCAGTAAAACAACAGACCGCCCGAACATATAGTCACACAAAAAAGGTTCGGAAATAAGAACTTTTCCTCGTGTAGGAACTATATGGTTAGTTTCTATTTTGAATATGTCTGCATTGGTATACATGCCCCCAAATTAAGTATTTTTCTATAAAGGAGCAAATTATCTTTCTCTTTTTTATGGGAGTCTGTTTAATTTTTATCCGGAAAGTATTTTTTCGGGGAGTTTTAAAGTTTTACAGAGAATGAATGCGTCGTCATGAGTTTGGCGCATTCATTCTCTGTAAAGGGGATTATATGTCCTATCTGACAGGATGATTTTCTGCAAAGACGGCCATGCGTTCGTCCAATTGGGCGTATTGATGGTCTTGGATGAATGAGGTGCAAGCCCGCAATTCCTTCCTGGTGGCTTCCGGTAGTTACCAATGAGATAGCGCTTACTCCATAGTACATCAGCTCTTTGGCAAGTTCACCGCTACTCATGCCCGGATAACCGATGGTAAAGTAAAATCCGTCGGCTACAGGCTCTCCGAGGTCGTTGTCGTATACCAGATGGAAACCATGGCGCAGGAAAATCTCTTTCAGTCGCCGTGCACGTTCGCCATATACTTTTACTTCATCCAGGAAGTTGTATTTGCCTTCATTGGCGGCTTTCAGCATGGCTGCAAGTGCGTATTGCGCCGAGTGGCTGGTTCCGGAAGAAAGGGCGTACAGGACACGATGGATAAATACTGTGCCGAATGTACCGCCGCCGTAACGTTGTGTCAGTCCCGGATATGCCCGATGATAAAGTTTGTCCGAGATGCAGCTTACCCCGATGCGTTGTCCTGCATAGCTGAATGCTTTGGAACCGGATATAAGCAGTATGTAATGGTCGGTGTAATGGGCTACGGATGGTTGGTAGGGCGCATGGAACGGTTTGCTTAAGTCCTGACGGAAGTCCATGGCGAAATAGGCAAGGTCTTCCAGTACGATTACATCATACCGGGTGGCAAGTTCGCCGATGATACGCAGTTCCTCTTCTTTCAGGCATATCCAGCTGGGATTGTTCGGATTAGAGTAGACAATGGCGGATATATTGCCTTTTTTGAGATAGCTTTCCAGCTTTTCTTTCAGTTTGCAGCCACGATAGTCATACACATCGAAAGTTTCATATTTTTGTCCCATTACAACCAATTGTTGCTTTTGTACGGGAAAACCGGGGTCGATAAACAGGATTGTGTCTTTTTTCTCGTCACATTGGCTGCATGTAAGGAAAGAGGCAAAAGTTCCTTGCATGGAACCTGTAACGGGTACGCATCCTTCCGGCGCTACGTCTACATTGACGAATGCCTTGATAAAGCGGGATGCTTCTTCTTTCAATGCAGGCAAGCCGTTAATATCCGGATACAGGCTTGCTATTCCTTTTTGTAGCGATTCAATTTCTGCCTTTACACCTACGGAGGAGGGTGGGAGTCCGGGAACTCCCATTTCCATTTTTATAAATTCCACACCGGAGTCCGCTTCTGCTTTTGCTGCAATAGCTTTTACTTCGCGGATAGTGGCTTTTGCAAAATCAGTAATATGAAAATCTTCGATGGTTTTATCGATTAGTTCACGTGCAATAGGGGTATTTTCCATAGTTTCTATTTTTTTGTCTATGCAAAGATAACATAAATCTCTTATAATCAATAGATGTTGAAAAAAAAGATATTTTTTTTCTTTCAAACTATTGCAGATTCAAAAAAAACACCTACCTTTGCAACCGCAATCGAGAGAGATAGCAACGATAAAATGAAATGATGGTGCGTTAGTTCAGTTGGTTAGAATACATGCCTGTCACGCATGGGGTCACGGGTTCGAGTCCCGTACGCACCGCTTCTCAAGAAAGCAAAATTAGAAAAAGCTCTGATTCTTAATAGAATTAGAGCTTTTTTATTTGTTTGAGGTGAAGCAGAATATAGCGTTTCTGAGAAGTATGCCAGGTACTAATTCAGGGTCCTTTTAGGAGCAAGTGAAAAAGCACCTGAAACGCATAATAATCGGAATAGTCCGGGATAACGGATGGCTAACTTTTACCCCTTGCCGGAAAGTGCAAGAGGCTATTCCGAAAAGAGGAAACCTGCCTGACTTTTCTGACTTCAGATAGAATCTTTTTATTCCCAATACCCATAACAATTCATTTTCTGCTGCTTACCAAAACAATATCGTCCCGATGTTTCACAACACCGGGACGACACTACAACATTTTTACGAGAACACTATCTCTTAAACATTATCAATACTAACTTTACACAACTATAAGCTTGGAATAATTTAGTTAGTCTACATCTTAGGACATAAAATTCCGAACAAATGCTGTGCCAAAATTAGAATTACAAGATAGAAAACTAAATATCAACAAGATAGAAAATCAATAGTCTTTCAATCTTAATGTGGAATTGTGGAAATATTAATGTGGAATTATAGCATAATTTTCCACAATAGCGCAAAAGCCATCAGTATTATATAACTGATATTAAACCACTTATCTTTTTATACCGTTTTTGGCACAGCCTTTGTTATACTATCATTGAAACCTACAGTAGATTTGTAAGATAGAAACCAAAGTGTTAATTAGAACGTATTAGTAAAAAAGGTAAAAAGATATTCTGATCTCTCATTCATAAAACTCTTGTAACATTATGCTTTCATTCCGGGCTGTGAAGTACCGGAATGATTTTTTTCAATATCCCTGCTTCAAACTTGCGCAACGCTTCAAATGTCATTCGTGTCTTTCTTTTCAAGAGCAACCACTTTATTATAAGAATAGTGCCATACCTGACAGCACAATTGTTAAAATCGCATTTTTCATAATTATTTATTTTTCTGTTGTCTCTTATTTGTCACTTCTTCAGTATAGCCTCCGGTGCATCTTCTTTTAATGAAAGCACGTTCCCGCCATACAGTTTTGAAATTAAAAAAAGAAAGTACACTGTAATACAGAAATCCGAGACATATTGGTACATAAGGTTTTTCAACAAACAATCCTCCGGCACGTACTTCACGGGTATAGGATGCCGATTCGGAAAAAGCTGTTCCTAAGCTGAAAGAAGGAATGACAGATTCTGCACATACCACCGATACCGTCAACACAAAATAAACGGCCAAGGCAATCATCGATTGTCTGACTACCCGCTGCTTGACCGATTTACTGACATTCGAAAAAAGCGAAACGCATTCTGTTGAGCACAGATTGCAAGGTAAAGAATGACGATTGTATAATCCCCCTCCCGCATTGAATGCCCAAATGCAAATGCAAAAAGCCCATACAACGGAATAAACAGCCGTATTGAAGCCTTGAGCGGCATAGCTGCCATAAAAAGTCCCGAATGCACCATAACAAATTCAAATGCCATCAGGATTGCCAGCGAATATACCTTATAGGCATCATCCGGTCCGGCAAACAACCATAAATATAGGTATTGGCAGGTAATCAAGGCTGTCTGTGCCACCTCTACATATTCACAAGGTCTGTCTATACGTTCTATGATATTCATAATTCAGCCCTCATTTTACTTATTTTTCTCAAAGCAAATCTATTGAATTCTTTCTTATAGAGTCATACTTTTTCACTAATTTCTTTTTCACTTCTTATCCGCTCTTTCCCTATAATCATCCGGAACAAAGACAAACCTATTTCTCTACCGGATGTAATTCAATTTTAAATATAGTACAAAGTTTTAAACTATAAAGTCACTTGCTTTAAATTATTTCAAGAAAAAAGCTATGAAAAAGCATCTGTATGATGCTCTGTTTACTATATCATGAGGTTGAAAAGAACCGGATAACGGAAGAATTACTTTTGTGTATGCAACATGAAGAGGGCGCACAGGAAAAGATTGAAGCATATAATAACGTTCAGAAAAAGGCGCTCGTTGATTGGGTTAATTCTGCAAAAACAGAACAAACTAAAGCAGACCGTATTACCAAAATCATTATCATGGCGATGAATGGAGTTATCGGATATATTTGATAACCTTAGCCGGTACTCCCCCTACGATTGCATCCGCCGGAACATCTTTTGTCACCACCGCCCCGGCTGCCACCACCGCATTATCGCCAATTGTCACGCCTTGCAGAATAGTGGAATTTGAGCCTACCCACACATTCCTGCCAAGTATAATAGGTGCAGGATAAGTCGTATGGCGGTCTTCGGGAGCAAGTCCGTGGTTGAGGGTTGCAAAAACGACGTTATGCCCTATCTGGCAACCGTCTCCCAATGTAACCCCACCGTGATCCTGAAAATGGCAGCAGGCATTGATAAATACGTCATTACCGATTTCAATATTCTTTCCGAAATCCGTATAAAACGGCGGGAACACCCGCAGTGAGGGTGGAACGGGCTTTCCAAAGAGTTCGGAGAGCAATGCTCTCACCTCATCCGGAGCATGGAAAGATGCATTCAGTTTGAATGTGATGCGTCTTGCCTCATTGCTCATTTCATCCATAAAACGATGTATATCTTCCGTGTCAAGGGCTTTTCGTGTCTTTACATATTCTAAAAAATTTATCAAGTTATGGGGCATAGAACGAAGCGGTTTTTTCAATGGTCGGGAAAAATGGGCGAAAGGTTTTGAAAACCAAAGGGTTTAGGCATGATCGGGAAAATGGGCTGAATATTTCGAAGCGGTTTTTCTCTTTACATGGCTTACATCTGCTTTACGTTTGAGGGGCTTTTCTTCGGATATTCGGGGGATTGCTTTACATCGGGCTTGCAGATGGGGCTAAAACGGCCTGGAAGGGTTTTATTTTCGGCTGTGTGGCCGTTTTATGGCTGGGTTGATGGATTTTGTTATATGATGGTGTGAACGGCTGTGTGGCCGTTTTTTGTGCCTATTTTTAAAGATGTTGCCTTAAAATTCTTCTAAATAAGTATTATTTGGTATATTTGCAGCATAATAGAAACGAATATGGCAAAAGTGATTCATGTGCATTTGCTGCATAAAATAGACGGGACGAAGCAGAAAGATTGGTATTTCAGCAGTATATCGGCTGTTTATACGGTTCTGACGGCAGATCAGGTGGGTGCAACCAAGAATTACCTGCTTCATGCCGGGCTGTCTGGTAACGGCACAATATGCACGAAAAAGGCTATAATTAAGCAATCTACGCTCATTTCGGGCGGTAGTAAGGGCAATGGTTAGAACGACATAATAACGCCGTTAGAAAGGCTTGTAGGCGTTATTTCTTTGAATGCTGATTGGGGAGCTTATGGCTCCCTTTTTTTATGCCCCTACGGTTGGTTTTATTTGGTTAGGGGTTACTATTGGGGTTACTGTTAGGGGTTACTACTTCTTTAAGTTAGGGGTTACTTTAGGGGTTACTTTTTCAGTTCTCAGAGGGTACGCCCGAAATAGGAAACTATGTTATAAATGAAAGCAAGTGCCGTTTTTCTCTGTTTTCAGAGAGGAAAAACGACACTTGTTTGTGTGATATACCTTATTATAATAAAATAAATCCTTTGATTTACAGTGTATTTACGAGTTTGCTTCAGGTAAATTCCTTCAAAAGTGTGTGCGTGCGTCCTTTTTTAGCCTTCTGTAGGAGGCATGCGTGTACCACTTAGAAGAACTTGCTGATGCTTCCAATGACTTCAAAGACATTCATGATGCGTGATTTGTCGAATTCCTGCTCATCGTAGTCCTCTGTATTAATGGGAATGAAGCGCAACTTGCTTGGATCCGGCGACCTGCGCAGGATTTTGATGGTACGGATGGTGTCCAATACCACTGCATAGATTTCTCCATACTGGATGTCGTTGAGTGTGCATTGTCGCAGGGCGATGATGTCGCCATGGTTTATTTTGGGCTCCATGGAGTGGCCGGTGACATTGCACCAGAGGCTGGCTTTTTCGAATCCCCTTATTACGATGTTGGTGGCGGGTATGTTTACCTGAGAGTTGAACACCTCATCGAATCCCCCAATAAAGTCCACATCGTAGTATGGTGTGCCGACAGATGGGTTCATGGATGTGGTAGGCATGAACGAAGGATTGGCTTCGTCTATTGTTTTAATGCCGTTCAAATCATCTTTCAACATGCTTCCTGCACCAGTAAGCAACCATCCTGTTGAATATCGGGGATAATTTTCAACTATTATACTAAGCCATTTGGCTTGAATGTCGGTCCCGTTATTGATTGCTCTTGAAAGCACGCCTTTACTTGCGCCAATAGTTCTTTCCATGGCGCCAATAGTTATCCCTCATTGGAGGCTATTTCTTGTATTCTTGATAAAATATTGCCCATAATTGAAAATTATCCCCATTTTTATTTCGATGGTTGAAAATTATCACTATATTTGCAGCGTGTTTAAGATGTAAACAGCGCGCCAAATATACAAAAAAGGCGTGTGATTAGCGAATTTTAAGGATTAAAGAAAATGAAAGCAAAAGTAATTATAGCTCAAGCAACAGCTGAGACCGCCGAAGCTCTTTACGGACTGGTCAAGAAGATGGTAGATACAACAGCAATCAAGGCTTATCCCAGTGTGGATTATCAGGCAGTTTTCTTTTCAGCTGATAGATACGACTTAGACTTTGTAAAAAGAGTATTGGCGGATAAGTGCTTTTCTTTCAAAATTGAAGATGCAGAATAATACAATAAAATAAGTGAGTTTATGACACAGCAAGAATTTATGGAACGGACGGGGATAACCCCTACAGCAGAGGATTTTGATTACATCCATGCGGTTTATCTGAACACTTCGATGAACAAGGATGAGTTCTGCAAAGATTTCAAGAAACATGGGGACAGCCGGATTATCCGCGATGTCCATGTACGGGTGCTGAACTATGAGATGAAATGTGAACGGCAAAAGGAAGTTATCGGCAACCTGACCGACTTCCTGATTGGAAAGGCGCATGCGTATGACGATACCGATTTCCGCAAAGAAGCGGTAGGGCTGGTCGGTGAGATGGAAGTGGTGAAACGGACCATTGAATTGGGGCTTCCGCTTTGGGATGAAGACAGGATGGTTGTCCTTTCGATGATAGAGAACAAGGCAAATAGATTGCCGGATAACTGGCAGCCCGGAAAGACGGGCAGGGGCGGCAGGCACGGCCGGAGAGTTGGTAAATCGAAATAAGAAAGCGTAGAAGCCGTCGGGGTTCGATTCCCCGCGCCCCACGATATAAACTTTTAAAATTTAGAGTTATGGCAAAGAATTTCAATCCGAGAACAGCAGAGAGTCTGTTCAAACAGAAGTTGCGCACGATGATAGGCAGTACGGCACATACGCAGAATATTGCCGACCAGGCGATGGAGCTGGCTGGACAATTCATGACGGAGGATGAGATAAGCAACTCGGATGCCTACCGGGTGATAGAGAATGTGAGCTGTGTGTGTGAGGAAGCGATGCAGGTGCTGGTCGAAGAACTGCAGAAAGGGACACGCCTTCATGAAATACTGACGGGTGATTAGGAAATAGCGGAAGCCGTTGAAAACCTTTGAACGAACGATAACGATTAAAAAGTATGACGATATGAGAAAGCAGATTTTGACAGATAACGAGACCAAGACCTTCTTGATGAAGACATTCGGATGCAGCCGTCAGGCTGTGTGGCAAGCACTGAATTTTGTCCGTGACAGCGATCAGGCGCGCCGGATACGCACTCTTGCCCTGAAGCGAGGCGGCAAACTGACTGACGGGAACTTCATCCCGAACTGCGAAACCACCTTCGAGGAGTGCGAGAAGACCATGACCTGCACTTTCGGTCCCCGTGTAAAACTCGTGGTCCACAGAAAGACCAATGATGTGGATGTGTACGTGGACGGAAAACGGACTGAAACCTACCAATGTGAATTTGTATCGGATTTCATGCAGCTGCAGCACGAGACCCAACAGATGGCATCTGCCTTATAAATAGAAATGAAATGGAGTATTATGGAAAGATATTGTGCATATCCTACAATGACCTGACTTACGATGACCGACCGGTGATGGTGAACGGAAAGGCAGACTACAGCAGAAGCCGCACGCTGAAAGGAGTTCATCCTTCCACTCTTTCCGAAGAAGAACTTGCTCCCATCATGTCGATACCCAATTACAAGAAGTTAGCGGCAAAGGAGAAAATCAATGTAGTTCGATCCGGAAGAGGTCTTGGAGGTTACGTTTTGGTAGAAATAGCCACCATGCCCCTACGGTTTCAGGAAAGGATAAAACTAAAATACGGAGATATGAAAGAAGACGTAATAAGAAACTGGCTCGGCAGCCATTACCACATCGATGCGAAAGCCCGGGAATTTTACACCCGGTTCCGTTTTGACAACGGAGATGCACTGCCACCGGAACACATCCAAGAATATACGGTAAACGCTTCGGTAATTGAGGCAGTGATGCGTGCCATGGAGGATGCCACGTTTATGCGAAAGGCCATGAAGGCCGGGCCGGTGAACTGGGGCGAACTGGCAGGAGCCATCAGTTACTACCAAGCAGAGTTCGGACATACCTTGCCTGTCAGTTCCAACCGCTTCAAGAAGCGTGTGAATGATTTTAAGGCCAATGGCTATGAAAGCCTTATCAGCCGCAAGTTCATGAATCAGAACCGCCGGAAAGTGACCTACGACATTGAGCGTCTGCTGCTGAGCATCGATGCCCAACCGGAGCAGCCCTTCAATACCACAGTGTGGGAGCAGTACAATATGTTCGTGCAGGGTGAACTGGAACTGTATGACCCCGAGACTGGCGAGGTATTGAACCCGTCAGACTTTACCGACAAGGATGGAAATCCGCTGGTATTGAGTCCGGCCACGGTAGCCAACTACCTGAACAACCCCAAGAACAAGGCCCTTCGCGGTAAGCTGCACATGAGCCAATGGGATTTCAACAATGCCTACCGTCCTTATCATCTGCGCAGCATCGGTGAATATTCCTTGAGTAAGGTTTCTCTTGACGACCGCGACCTGCCGCGCCCAATGAAGGATGGCAACCGAGTGAAAGCCTATTATGCCTACGATGTGGTGAGCGGTGCTGTGGTGGGATATGCCTACAACCGGTACAAGGCTACCGAGTTATTTTTAGACTGCATGCGAAACATGTTCCAGACCCTGGACCGGAACGGCATGTATATCCCCGCCGAGTTAGAAGTGGAACACCACCTGGTAAGCGACTTTGCCGACGGATTGATGCAAGCCGGTACCGTCTTCCCCCTGATCCGCTGGTGTAACCCCGGGAACTCGCGTGAAAAACGTGCCGAGCACAAGAACCGCGAAAAGAAATACGGTGTGGAGAAACGCACGCAGGTAGGTATCGGCCGATGGTATGCCAAGCTGGAGGCCAACCGCCCGAAGGAAGAAAAGGTGTATGACGAAAAGAACAACACCTACAAGGTGAAGACCTATAGTTATGAAGAATTGGTAGCCGATGATATACGCGCCATTGAGACCTTCAACGCACAGCCTCACCCCAACCAAAAGCGCTATCCGGGCATGAGCCGTTGGGATGTGCTTTGCGCCCATCAGAACCCGAACCTTGCACCTTGGGACAAGGCCGTTCTTTACCGGTTCATCGGACAGCACACCGAAACAACCATCCGGCAGAACACCTACTGCACGGTGATGTACAACCAATACGGACTGCCCAGCCCGGAAATCATCGAAAAGCTGGAGCCGAGGAACTACAAGGTAGATGCCTATTATCTGCCCGATGCCGACGGAACCATCAACGAGGTATATATCTACCAGAACGGACGATATATCGCCACCTGCAAGCCCGTAGCCCGTTACAATGAGAATACAGCCGAGCAGACCGAGTACGACAAGGCAGCCTATACCGAACAGTCCAAGTATGTAGCTCAATTCGACAAGATGATGAAGGACGGCAAGATCAAGCGTGTGGGCATCCTTGCCAAAGAGGAAGCAAAGCTGATAACAGAGGTACAGGCGGAAGCCGTTCCCCTTCCTGCACAAGCCGAGGAAGAAGATTACTCAGCCTATATGGACATCAGTGCCTTCGAGCATGATGCAGTAGCCAAGATATAATTAACGACGTTAGAACGAACTTAAAACAGCATTCAAATGGAAATAACAAATGAAGTAAAGCAACGTATTGTGGCAGCGATAGCCGCCGACCGTGAAAATTATCCCAGTGACAACCGCCATGCCACGGCACTGGGCATAGCCCCCAGCGTTTACAATGCCATCAAGCGGGGCAATTATGAAAAGCAGGTCAGTGATGCCAACTGGGTAGGTATAGCCCGAAGATTAGGCGTGCAACTGCGTACAGAAATACCTTGGCTGGCAGCACAGACCCCGACCTACGTGTTTGTGAGCAAGCAGCTGGAAGTGTGCCAGGGAAGCGGGCTGAGTGCCATCCTGTGCGATATGCCCAATATCGGCAAGACCTTTACAGCGAAAGCTTACGTGAAGCAGCACAAGCACGCCGTATATGTGGACTGCAGCCAGGTGAAGACCAAACTGAAGCTGATACGCTACATTGCCAAGGAATTCGGTGTGACCAGCAACGGACGCTATAGCGACGTGTATGAGGATCTGGTGGCCTACCTGCGCACGATTGATACGCCCCTGGTTATCCTGGATGAAGCCGGGGACCTGCAGTATGAAGCCTTCCTGGAGTTAAAGGCGCTTTGGAACGCTACGGAACGCTGCTGTGCCTGGTATATGATGGGTGCCGACGGATTAAAGGAGAAGATCAACCGCGCCATCGAAGGCAAGAAGGTGGGCTATACCGAAATGTTGAGCCGCTACGGTGACTCCTACAGCAAGGTGACCCCGGACGATGCGCAGGAACGCGAAAAGTTTCTGAAGGCACAGGCTGCCATCGTCGCAAAAATCAATGCCCCGGACGGTGCCGACATTGCCAAGATTGTTCATAGCACCGGAGGCGGCTTGCGGCGCGTATATACCGAAATCGAAAAATTAAGGAGGATGCAGGCATGATAAGCAAGATAGAAATGCAAGCGATGGATGCTGTTATCGGTATCCATCGCGAGATGAGAAAAGCGAATGAGATAGACTGGGAACAGCGCAGATATGAAATTGCCAAAAGCATGCTTCCGGTAGTAAGAAGCAATTCATCAGGTATAATGTCTATAAAACAAGTTGCCAGACTTGCTGTGGACTATGCTGATGCTCTTATTGAAGAATTGAAAGGAGGTAACCGTGAAACTGAAGAGAGCCTACAGTCCCGGTGAGGTGCTGAACATGAAGATTCCCCGGTTCGAGTTTTCCGGGGACTGGCAAACCTCGATAGGCAACCCGGCCAAGAGCGGCGTGTGGATTATTTGGGGAGCCAGCGGAAACGGTAAGAGCAGCTTTGTGATGCAGCTGGCCAAGTACCTGTGTAGCTTCGGACGCGTAATTTATGACAGTTTGGAAGAAAGTACCGGTTTGTCGTTCCAGATGAGCCTGAAACGGCACAAGATGGGTGAAGTGAAAAAGAAGCTGATTATCCTTGACCGGGAACCGATGGAGCAATTGGAGGAACGGTTACGGCGCAGAGGCAGTCCCGGAATCGTGATTATCGACAGCTTCCAATACAGCGGCTTGAACTACAAAACCTACAAGGAGTTCAAGGAACGTCATCCCAAGAAACTGTTTATCTTCATCAGCCATGCCGAGGGGCTTCATCCGGCAGGTAGAAGCGCCCGCAAGGTGGAATATGATGCCGATGTGAAAATCATGGTAAGCTGTTTCAAAGCCTGGTGCAAAAGCCGCTTTATGGAGCGGCCCGGTGAGCCCTACGTGATATGGGAAGAAGGTGCTGCCAAAACATTGAAGGACGATAATATGGAGGATTATTTGAATGATGGAATGGGAGAATAAGCTGTACCAGATACTCCTGAAAGAACAGGAAGCGGAGGCCGTGGTGGACGATTGGGTAGAACGTAACATACAAAGCGACCTCCGTCTGCGCAGGGCCAAGACAAAGGGACACGTAGTGATAGAAACCAGGGATGTGATGTTTGCTCGGAATATTCAGGTATGGCATCCGTCCTGCCAAATAAACATTAAAGATTTGAAGTGATGGAAAAGAAAGAAGAAAAGAAAGTGTGCTGCATCTGCGGCAAAGAGTATGAGGGCTACGGATACAATCCGTTCCCGGTGAAAGAAGAAGGCTGCTGCTGCCAATCGTGCAACTACAGTGTGGTGGTTCCGGAACGGTGGGAACGACACAAGGCTTTTCAACGTGGTGAAGCGACCGGTGCCGGGAAAGTGTACATCAGCGGAGCCATCGCGCACTATGATATGAATGAGCGCAAGGAAGCCTTCAGCCGTGCCGAGGAGAAACTGATGGCACAAGGCTATGATCCTGTAAACCCTTTCAGGAACGGATTGCCGGATGAAGCTCATTGGAGAGCCCACATGCGGGCCGACATTGCCCTGTTGCTGGCTTGTGACTATATCTATATGCTGAAGGACTGGGAACTGAGCAAGGGAGCCAAACTGGAACTTGACGTGGCCAGTTCGTGCGGTATTAAAGTATTGTTTGAATAAAGTTAAAGGCTATGATACACCAAAGTTTATCAGAAGGCGGGCATAAATGGGAGAAGCAGAATCTCGTTACAATTTCAGGTCGTAAAGGAAACTATGACATATACAAGTGTAGTCAATGCGGTATTGAGGGGCGTTCTTACCATTTAGGGACAATTGATATTCCTGAGAAGTTTGCACATAAAGCCAATTCATGTCCCAAACTTGTCAAAAAAGGAAAGATTAGAGTGATAAGGTGTACTGCTGTTGGTGCCCAATTTAAGAATCTGACACCAAACAGTATTCACAACGTGATAGATGCTCCAGCCGGGGAAAGTAGTACAAGAGGTGTTTGGGTCATGGGGGTTAACGAACCGGTAATGTTGCTTTATGGAGAGTTTAATTTTATAGACGAATAGTTATGGCACAGGAAGTAACCAATTTCGCCCGGTTCTACGCATTGTTCAACAAGCTGCCCTGTACAGGAGACCGGGAAGAATTCAAGAAAAGCATTGTGCTGCAGTACACGTGGAACCGTACGGAAAGCCTCCGTGAAATGACATCCAAGGAATATGAAGCCTGCTGCTGTGCCTTGGAGAAACTGACCGGGCAGGATGAATGGCGGCAGAAACTTCGCGAGGAACTGCGACGGAAACGCAGCGTCTGCCTGAAGCTGATGCAACAGTTGGGTATAGACACCACCGACTGGAACCGGGTGAACGAATTCTGTAATACCCCCCGGATAGCCGGCAAGCCCTTTGTTCAGGTTAGTACAGCGGAGCTGGAACAACTGGCCATCAAACTGCGGGCTATCCAACGAAAAGGAGGTTTAACCGATAAATAGAACAATATGGATAAAAAAGCACATGAAGCGCTTGAGCGCATAAGAAAAGACGTGACCCTTACGACATCCGATATGGAGAACCAGGATGCAGTGGAGTTTTTCAACGAACTGGCCGACTGGGCGTATGCCAATGGGGAGGCCATGCTGATAGACGATGAACCGGAAAAGCAGGGTGATTATGAGGATAGATGACCAAGAAAAGCTGATAAAAGCGGGGTTCTGTATAATACGAAAGGATGATTATCCAGGTCCGAGGATAAAGATGTGTACCGGCATAAACGGTGGCTGGAAGACATACAAGAAGTTTGAAACCAAAGCAGAAAGAGACAGGACATTCGCTTTGCTGCTGAAGGATGACAAAGTAATAGCTGATTAACAACTAAAATGATTTAAAATGGAAAAGAACAACCAAAGTGTGGACATCAAGTCCCTGAGTAAAGAACAGCGAGCAGCCCTCATGGCCCAGTTGCAGCAAGAAGAGAAAGAAGACCGCATCGCCCGTCGTGAAACTTACGAGGCATTACGCGGTGAGTTTATGCACGAAGTAAAGACCAACGTTCTTGAGATGGTGAATGCCGTGACCGGGTTCCGCGGATGGCTGGAAAAAGAAGCCGATGCCTTTACCAAGGTGATGAAGGAATACGGCCAGGTGAAAAGCGACGAACAGCGCAGCTATACCATTACGGACGGAGACTTCCGTCTGGAAGTGAAAAGCAACAAGGTGAAAGGCTTCGATGAACGAGCCGACATGGCAGCCGACCGTCTGATTGACTATTTGAAGCGCTACATGCAGAACAGCGAGAAAGGTTCTGATGATCCGATGTATCAGATGGCCATGACCCTGCTGGAGCGCAACAAGATGGGCGACCTGGACTACAAGAGCATTTCAAAGCTGTATGAACTGGAAGATAAGTTCGATGAAGAGTATGCAGACATCATGCGCCTGTTCAAGGAAGCTAATGTAGTGCAGCGCAATGCCACCAACTACTACTTCAGCCGCCGCAACCCTGAAAACGGCGTATGGACCCGCATTGAACCCAGTTTCTGCCGTTTGTAGCCGAAACCCGTTAACCCTATAAACAGAAAGCGCCGCAGTTGTTATAATTGCGGCGCTTTTGTTCTTAAAATAGATGGAAATCAGTTATTTTTGTAAGAGAAATAAAATGTATGGGCAAAGGACGGGATAAAGAACTGATCAAGCTGCGTGACGAGGCACTATGCCGTCGTTACTACTATTGGACAGAAATACAGCGGTTGCGGTTCGACGATGCTTTAAAAGTGTTGTCGGAGCGCGAATTCTTTATATCCGAGGAACGTATCATGACCATCATCCGCCGGAAATCACGTGAGGGAACAGACTACAATCTGAAGCCTGTTCCCAAGGTGAAAGCCCCCCGTCTGACTGCCGCCCAGCTGGAACTATTCCCCATAAGATGACGGCATGGCCGATTCATCGTGCAGTGTGAATGAGAACGTCATTTCATAGACCTTGATGTAATGCGGCATGGCATACGAACGGCTTTTCTCGCGTACCAGCGGCGAAGCGTTGTCCGTGCATTGCAGACACTGCAGCGACTTGTATAATTTCTTGGCCAGCTGCTGCCTTTCCCTCACCTTGTCATACGTGCCGGATGCGTAGCTTGTATCGTCGTAACAATCGATGGCCAGCCGGACGGTCAGTGCGGATTCGCTTTTCTGTGCCCCGTATCCGAGGTCGTGCCAGTCGGAACTGGTATTTCCAATCAATACGCAGGGGAAAGTAACCGGGTACTGGTCCTCTTCCGCCCCCATTTCCAACTGTCCGTAGTCCTCGTCAATGAGAGAGAGTTCCGGCAGCTCCTGTGCAATCTGTTCCATGATTGCGATAAAAATTTCGTCCATATCGTTATTTGTTTAAAATGTTGGTAATTTCCTGATCCACCTTTTCCCTGATACGCCGGTTCAATTCTTCGCTTTCGCCCATGAACTGGCGCTGCGGGATGCGGATGTGCAGTTTCTTCTTTCTGGTAAGCGCCATGTTCCTCCAGAACTGTGCCTGCGGATTCAGTTCCTTCGGTTTGGAACGCCGTTTGACGCGTTTCTTTTGCCTTGTGCCGGCTTTTCTTCTTTTTCCCGAAGCCTTGTAGAACTTGGCCCATGCAAAGCGCCTCATGCGGTCTGTGACGGTGACATCGATTTCCCCGCCCCAGTTGTTGATGGGTGCATAGACCACCTCGTTGAATACCCTTACCCGGTAGTCTGCAGGTGTATATCCGACCGATTTGAACAGATGTTTCCTGCCGGAGAGCAGCGTTCCATAATTGCTGGCGGCATCGGAACCTCCCGAGGACAGCCGTTTGGCTTTGGGCCAAGGGTGAAGACCGCCATTGACAAATCCACCCTGCCGGAAGTTATCCTGAAAATGGTCTTTGGCCATTCGTCCTACCATGACTGGCATTTTGCGGCGCATCATACTGTCCAGCCTGTCACGTTTCCGCTTTATCATTTCCGTAAAATCTTTTATGTCCATAATCATCAGTAATTCAAGAATAATTTATAACTTTGCAACCGAGGCTTCCAATATGCCTTTTATGCGTTATGAATATACCGGAACAAGTAAAGAACGAGGCCCGTGTACTTATTGAGCAATACGGTGACACCTTCGAATACCTTGGTATTTATGAAGGTCAGGAAGCCTATGTGTTCAAGTTTCCGGAAGACTCCTGTACCGGTTATCCTTTCGTCTATCTGTATGACGGTAAAGACGCGACCGAAATAACCGGTCCGTTATCCCTTGACGTTATCGATTCATGTATCGAAAATATCGAGGAAGGAGACGTCGAATAATTTATTGTCAATTCTCAGGACTCCCCTGCAGTTGTGGGAAGTCGCAGCTCCTGTTTCACATAAATATTTTACGTCTTTCCATTCCATTCCCGAACCGGCAGAATTATCGCTTTGGGGCTCGATGTACCTGAGCTCACCGTCTGCGAACCGTTGCAGGATTGTAGCATGGCCGCCTCCGTTTTTCCAACCGATACTCAATTCATACACGCCTTCTTCCTTACATACCTCATCAAAATACTCCATGTATCTTTTAGGGGTCATTTTCAGGTATCCTTTATACGCGAGCCAGTTGTTTATACTTATATGTTGCGCCGGAGTGCCGTCGGTATTTTTCCAGACTTCAAAAGCACGTCCATTACTCAGATATTCAAGTTTAGACCCTGCAATATTTCCCTTGGCTGTGATATTCCATCCCCGTAACCGTAAAGCGTATGCCGGTGCGCAAGTCTGGCAGTTGATGCTATACGGAGTATCCCGTTCCTTATCGTAATCGCTATTCTTCCGGTATCGGTTCCCCCTTTTATCACGATACATCCCGTTAGGATCTGGAATATACTCGTCCACGTGTTTGGGATTCGCATTCTGTTTGTCCGCCTTATCCACATCCATAGGTTTCCCTTTTTTGATTTTAAGAGCTTTTTCTATTTCGAGGTTATTCCGGGCAATGGCCATTTTTTCCTCCCCGGTAAGACTGTCCGGCATTTCGGCAATCATTTCATCAATGCGCGCCATAAGTTTATCCACCGCTTTTTTGGCACCTTCGTGGGCTTCCGCCTGATATGGATGATTGTCGGAAAACAGTTTGCCGTCCGTCCCCGGATTGTTATCCAGTCCGGGCTGGGGCCTGTTCTTGTCGTCTTCGGCCGGAAGTGGTGTCGGCTCCTCGTCGGTGGCCGTGAGGTCGCACTTGCAGTTCCACCGGTCGCCCGGTCGGTGGATGTTCCAGAACGTGTCATCAATCGGCCGGACGGTATTCCAGAACGGGCGGTGGTCTGCCCCCGGATGAATGGAGGTGGACGGCAGCCATTTGAGGTTGGGCAGAATATCGCGTTCGCGCAGGAACTGTTGCCAGTCAGCCGCCTGATGCGCCCGGATAACCGCCGTGTCATACTCCGTCCGCAGCCAGTGACGAACCTGATGGGAAGCAATGGGCAAGACTTCCTGTACCCATTTGTCGAACGGTTTTAAAATGCCGTTTGAATCCAATAAAAGCCGTGCCATGTCATTCTGCATACGATGTACCTTGAATGCTGAGAATACGGCATTGTTCCGGAGTATGGCATTTCTGAAATCCTCGTCCGGAGCAATGGCCTTGGATTTGCTGAACCCTTCCTTTGCCGCCTTGTCCATCTTTGCCCATATTTCATTGAACAGGTTGATTTCGATTTCGGTTACCGGATGAAAGTCCCTGCTGTATATGTTCAGCAAGGCGCGCCGCAGCACCTCCTCGGAAAAGTCAAAATCCATGGAGATGCTGCCATTGTCAGTCGCATACAGCCTGTCGACTACCATTCTAAAGCTGCCCCGTCTGCCGGGGCTTTCACGAAAAAAACCTTTGAGCCAGTTCCGGAAGTTCTTTTTCTGCTGTGGTGCCGGTCCATTATCCTGTCCCTTATTCGCCGGTTCCGGTTCCTTCTTCGGGCTTGGAATCCGGGCGGCTTGTGCAGCCGCCTTTTGTTCCGCCTTCAACTGTTCGTAGTTGGCCGGTTTGTCGATGCCGAATTCCTCATAGAGATAGTCGTCATCAATGGGGATGTTGAAGTTCTTCTTCAGCTGAGTAAGGATGGATATTTTGGTACCAGCATCCGTTTCCTTCGGTTCGGGAAAGCAGAATGCACCCCCTTCGGTGTTGATTCCCATGCGCAGCAGAATGTCCGTCATGTCGTAATTCAGCACGTTGAGCACGTACTTCCGGTCGGCCTCCAGTACCTTGTCCTCTACTTTCTTATGAACCGTACCCAAAGCCTGCGTGCCTTTTTCGGACGATTCGGTGGTCAGCGTATTGCCCAGTATCAGTTTGGCAAATTTCGTTGTTGCACCGCTCGCAGAGGCGTTCATAGACATCGGCAGACCCTGTTTTGTTTCCGGCTTCCGTGAGTTTGAGTTCCGTGTCCTTGGCATGGAAGAACTGCGCCAGTACTTCCGGCATTGGCCGCATCCTCCATGGCCCGCTGGCGTGACTCGTCGTCGTCGGAATCATAGATATATTCCTGGATAGGCATGCCGAATACCTCGGAGAACTGTGCCCAGTCGCCCGTAGTGTTACGTTTGTAGATGACCCAAGGTGCAGCCTTGGCCAACAGCCCCAAATCGGACGGTGAACCCACAAACAGCAGGTCGGTATATTCATTCCAGGAATGGCCGGTAATGTCCGTCTGGTGGCGCAGGATGAGTTCCCTGACCGGATCCACATGCTTGCGTGGTACCAGGTCATAATCCACCCACTCCTGCAGCTTGTAGAACTGGCAGAGCGAGAAGCCCCAGAATTTCGCATCAAGGATGTCACCCACCAGCCGGTTGAACCAGGGCGACTGTATCTGTTCGTTGATTTTATCGTCGGGCTTCCCGTCCACCCGGAATTCCATGTTGGAGCACAGCACGGCATTCTTTCGCTTTTCGAGCACACAGGAAAGGTGGGTATCCATCAGAATGTCCTCGTAGAGGTCATAAAGTTTGTAACGTCGCGAGAAATCGACATTCTCGGCCACCCTTACGGCTGCCATGTAGTCGGAAATGTCCAGCCCGAAGCGTTTGGGTTGTGTGAGCACAATCACATTCGGTCTCTTTTGTCCCGGCAACGTGAAGTTTCCCCCTACGGTGATGATGCCGGCTTTGTTGTTTTTTCTGTTTTTCTTTTTCATGATGCTTGCTTTTTACCAGTGGTTCGTTCGTTTGCGGTTGCTTTGAATGCGGAAATCCGACCTGCCCGCCCTTTGTTCCTCGGGCAGCAGCGGAGCCCCTTCGATTGAAATGTCCTCGTCGGCCACCGCCTTCATCCATTCCACCGCCCGTTCGTAACGATCCTTGCGTACCTGGG
>ENA-OQBD01000587-OQBD01000587.1-human-gut-metagenome-genome-assembly--contig:-NODE-587-length-19281-cov-4.403884_pt1 | contig 19281 bp, 18 predicted proteins | sample MGYA00242742_ERZ504543 | MGnify/ENA primary metagenome ERZ504543 (study PRJEB26092, sample SAMD00036239) | human gut metagenome | host: Homo sapiens | study: EMG produced TPA metagenomics assembly of...
CGCCTGCTCTTGACATGCCATTTAACAACTGTTATATATAAAACAAGGGTGAGAAGCCTGATTTTCAGGCTTGCCACCCTTGCATATCATAGAAGAATCTTATTTACAGACTTTTTCTCACAGTCTCCACTTTGCTTCATTATAATCTGAAAAAACTTGATGATAGCAAACTTTTATACCCAGATTTTGGATTTGTTACAGATATTCCTGCTAAAGATGCTCAGGGCCGCACATATAACAGTTTTGAACTGGAATCAGTGGCTCTGGATCAAAATAATAAATTAATCGCTGTGTGCAATGCCAATGTCAAAGATGCTACCCACACCAGTGGTTTAGCATCCACTGACGGCTTCTTTCAGTATAATACGCTTGAATTTATTACAGCTTGATTTCGCTACATCAATAACAGCATAAATTTCCATTATAAAAAGCAGGCAGTTTTTCGCCTGCTTTTTATAATTCCAATTTTCTATTTAACAACAACTTTTTTATTATCTGACCATACGCCAAACTGTTTAATACCATTCAACAACGTATATGCATGCGCTTTCAAATAGTAAACTCCCGGTTTTATATTTTTAAAAGTAACTGTATTTTTCTTTTGATTTTTTAATACAATATTTTCTCCTGAATCTGCATTCTTAGGTACGCAATCAAACCCATCACTGTATTTTAAATTTCCAAACTGTGCGGTTACTGTTTTCTTTTTCCCGGTAATTTTTATTAATTTTATATTATCTTTATTAGTTTTAACAGGAGGCATACGCATTTCATTAGACCACCTGCTATAACATTTTTTTACCATTTTGAACAGTATAAGAACGGACTCTGGCAAATCCCATAGTCGGCACCTTTTTTTTAATATACAGGTTGTGTTTGCAGAATTTTTATTAGCTAATACCTTAGTACCATCATATATTTGATATTGATATCCATCTGCATTCTTTACATTTTCCGCTCAAATCAATTGTAACATAGATTTGTTTGTTTACTATATCTGAATCAACAGATTTTATATACGGACGATTTGTTTCTGGTTTTGAAGCAGTTCCCTCACTTACAAAAGGAATACCATTCATCTTACAGTAATAGTATGCATATGAATTTTTCTTTCCATGAACTGTTAGAGAATCACAATTTATGAACGCCTCAGCACCTATCTCAGTAACTGTTTCAGGTATATATAACGTTTTCAGTTTTCGACAGTCAGCAAATGCAAAAAAATCTATACTTTGAAGATTTTGGGGAAGTTTAACACTCGTCAGTTCACCGCAGTATATAAATGCACTTTGTCCAATTTTTTTCACATTATCAGAAAGTATTACCCTTTTAAGCTTTGGACATGTGCTAAAGGCAAAAACTGGAACAGTATCTACTGAAGCTATCCACTCTACTTCTTCTATATTCAAATTATCTTCAAAACAAAATTTTTCTACTTTAGAAACCGAAGGAAGAAGTGTTATCTTCTTATAATCTCCAGTTGGGTATTCTCCATACACACGGCTCTCTGAAATTTTCAACTGTTCATACTTATTTTTACTTTCAACGGTTATCTGCGATTTCATAGCAGCTTCTGCTGAGACAGATGTAGAAACTGCTGCACACGTTAAAGCAATCAACAATATTTTCTTTACTTTCTTTGACTTCATAGAATCTCCTCCAATCAATAATATTCAGCTATTATCATAATATATCACTAACTATAAAAGATCCTGTATTTCTGGCATTAAAAGTATTCTAATGACCCCGAACCAAAATGCAAATTTAAATTAATCTGTTTCTTCCAAAAAATATTCCATATCTTATCAATTTAATTCCTTTAAGAATCCTATTCATTCCTTCGTCAGTCGTTATGTCTTTTTGATTTCTACAATTAATTTATATTTTTTCCATTTTTCAGTTTCTGATTTCATCTGTTCTGCCAGGTTCAAATCAGTTCCGCAATGGTAACTCCCAGTCGATTCGCCATATCTCCAGAAACTTCCCGGTTCCGGCAGAACATTTATCATTCATAAGAAAATCCTGGATCATTCCCTGATCTACCAGGATTACTTTCGTATCCTGACCACCCACATCAATAATTGCACATTCATTTCCCGCCAGTTCTCTGCCACCTCTTCCATGACAGGTAATCTCCGTAATCACAAAATCTGCATAATCCACAGCTACGCGCCCATATCCTGTAGCAGCTACACGAACCCCTTCACTCATTACATCAATCCCCTCATCCAGAAGCCTTGAAGCAATCTCCGAAGCCGTCGAACCAATATCAATTCCAACATAATACAACTTTTCTCACCTACTTTTTTGGTATTTTTATCCATTCTGTTTACTGTAACTTCTATTATACCCTTTCCCATTAATAATCAAAAATTCAAAAATACAATAAAAGCAGGTGGTTTATTCAAAAAAGCTATAAATGATTTTTACCCCACGAACAAGCAATGATACACGACAGATAATGATAAAATCCTCTTTATAAATTTATCTGGTAAAATCAAGACACAATAGATTTTTTGTTACATTTCCATTATAGCAGAAAAGAAAAACCAGTAACGTTTCGGGTATATATCAAAAACATTACTGGTCTTTTTTTATAAGATTATTCCACACTTTTTATTCGATACAGGGAATCTCATAATTCCAGGATTTACGGATATCGTCCATGATTTTCATAATCCTTATTGTCTCTGCATGAGGCATTTCCGGACACTCCAGTTTTCCTTCCTGGATTGCTTTCATGCAAGATTCTACCTCATATTCATATCCTGAGATCTGTTCCGGCACAACATAAGAAGCCACTTCTTTATGTTCGGTATCAAACACTGTAATCTTTTCCGGATTATTGATATTCTGCACCTGCATATATCCTCTGGTTCCGAAAATACTTCCCATTCTGTCTGAGATTTCCCTTGCTCCACACTGAAGGGTTGCCATGCAGTCTCCCTCAAACACCATGGCAATACTGTCCAGAATATCCACTCCATTCTGAAAGATTGCAGTAGCCTTTACATCCTTTACCTTATCGCCAAGCACCATGGAGGCAAAATTGATCGGATATACGCCTACATCCAGAAGAGCACCTCCTGCAAGCTCCGGTTTACGGATACGTTCCACATGACTTACTGTATAGCTGAGATTCGCCGTAACTGCCGTAACTTCGCCGATCACGCCGCTTTCAATAATATCGTTGATCATCTTTCTGGACGGCATATATCTTGTCCAGATTGCTTCTGTGATCAGAAGCTTTTTCTCTTTTGCAAGATCAAATAATTTCTGTGCCTGCTCTGCATTTACAGTAAATGCCTTTTCGCAAAGTACATGTTTTCCCGCTTCCAGACACATCTTTGCATGCAGATAATGGTGTGAATGAGGGGTTGCGATATAAACCAGTTCAACCTCATCATCTGCCAGCATTTCCTCATAGGATCCATATGCTTTTTTTACTTCATATTTCTGTGCAAATACCCGGGCACGTTCCAGATCACGGGCAGCAACCGCATACACCTCCACACCTTTCATTTCTGCCACTGTTTTCGCCATAGTAGAGGCAATGCCTCCTGCTCCCAGAATACCTAACTTCATTTTATTGTCCTCCCATATTTATAGCAGATAAAATTATCCACTTCGCTACTTACTCTAATTTTACAGCATCATCGCCCGGAGAACAAGTTTATTCCGTTATATGTTTATCCCATATCATTCATTTATTTTTTCAGTTTCTCTTTTTTTCGTTTCGTCATCAACCCTCCGATCCTTCCAGTCTCTTTCGCAGACAGACTTTTCCATCCATCACTCAATACCCTGTCCAGCAGTCCCATTTCCTCTGCAATTTCATACTTCATTCTGACCTCCGGCAATAATTCTCCATCAAGATAAGCTTTTATTTCCTTCTCTTTATCCAAAACAGCCCACACTCCTTTTCTTTGGAGTATGGGCTGTTTTCTTAATTTTTATACTGTATTTCATTCAAACGGATATTCGCAATCCGCTTCGCTGCCTGCCTGATTCGGTTAAACTTCTGTCCATTACAGATTGGATCCTGAGATTCTGTTATCTTTTGGGAATAATAATTGCCGCAATGATATATGCCCAGATTCCCGCACCGCCAAAGCAGGTAAGGATCACCCATGCCAGACGCACCAGCGTAGGGTCAATATCAAAATATTCTGCGATTCCTCCACATACACCGCAAAGCATACTGTTTTCTGATGATTTGTATAAACGTTTGTCACCCATGTCCATTTCCTCCTTAAACCCAGATTAGTCGAGCAGATAAAATCATCCGCTTCGCTACTTACTCTACACCGAATAACTTCCTGATTCGGTTAAATACCACTTTTATTTCTGCCCGTCAGAGTGTATAAATATATACTCCTCAGGATGTCTGCAAATCCCTGTGTTCTTTCCCGGAGAAATCTACTGATATATTTCCCATACCGCACTCCAGATTCAGTTTCCTGTCTGCGCCTTTATTGGAAATGCTTTTCTCCCGTCCAAGTCCGCTGTAAGAATCAGAACCTACATCCAGATTTCCCACTCCACATTCCAGATCATAATTATAATCCTCCTGCGTACCGGTCAGTGTCAGATCCAGTTCACCCAGACCACATTCTCCATCTGTCTTCCTGGCGCTCAGATCTGCAAATGTCATACTTCCGGTTCCGATTTCCAGATCTGCCTCCCTTGCAGTCACCGGATTCTTACTTTCAAATTCCCCGGCTCCCATCTCCACACTCAGCTTCTCTGTCTCAATATCTCTGTTCAGATAAACAGTACCTGCCCCCATCTCAATCTCCAGCTCCTGAAGCTTAACATCTTCCGGATAGGAGATACACACCTTTCTGTTTTTAGACAGTTTTTTCGTGCTTCTGACCTTAAGAGTATCCGAACTCTCCTTCACTGTCACATTCTTCCCACTGTCATCATAAACTCTGACACAGAAACTGTCGCCCTCTTCCAGAATCAGATCATCGTACTTCAGCTCTATATCCAGCTTTGTGGGCTGATACTTCAACTGATATACAGTGCCATCTTCCTCATTCTCATCAACAGCGCGGGCATAATCCTCACTGTCGTCACAGTCGTCGCTGTCGTCATAATCATCGCTGTCATAGTCATCGCTGTCATCATAATCATAATCGTCATCATAATCATCGCTGTCATCATAATCATAATCCCCGTCTGCCACCAGAAGCACCCTTTTCAGACTTTCCACCCCTGTCAGTTCCGACATACTGGCTCCCATAACACCACCGGCAGCTGTCAGCCCGATTCCCACAGCACCAAAAATCCCCGCTGCGATCAACATTCCTTTTGTAAACTTCTTCATTTAACCGCCTCCTTTCTCTTTCTGTAAAGTACCCTGTTAAAAAAGTCGGTAATCTTCCGAAACCACTTCGGCACAATACGTACTGCGACACTGATCAGCCCCAATACCATAAGGATTGCCAGAGCAATCATAAGACATCCAATTCCTATTGTCATGATCCCGGTTCCGATCATTACAGTCAAAAGCCCTGCTCCAGCCACAACAGCTGCAAGCCCGCCAACCAGTAAAGCCACAGCGCCTATACCCAATCCAACGATCAGCCAGAACGGAAGCAGTAAGATTCCAACTGCAAATGTCAGAATCCCACCAACAGCCCCCTTAACAAAGGGAGAGATAAAAACCAGCAGAATCACCGCAAGGATCAGCACCGCCTGATTCCCCTTTCTGAAAAAACGCTTCCCTGTTCCCGACTCTTCTCCATATTTCTCAGGCATCTGTCCTCTCTCTTTAGTTCGGGCATCCTCATAGCCATGCTCCGTATATTCTCCATACTCATAGCCTCCTGCCGAACCTTTCAGATCCGCCTTGATAATCGCTGCAACCTTCTCGGGACTTCCAAGTTCCCTGAGCACCGAAGCTTCATTCTCAGCTCCTGCATCATCGAAATAACTATTATAAAAATCAAGGGCATCCTGCCTCTCTGTCTCGGAAATATCAGCAAGCAGCTTCTCCAGCGCCTGCATAAACTGCGCCCTGTCCATCATCCTATTCCTCCCTCAAACATCCCGCTTATCTTGGATGCATAAATTTTCCATTCAGCTTTATAAAACTCCAGCTGCGCAGCACCTCTGTCCGTCAGCTTATAATAACGCCTGTTACGCCCTGCATACGCCATATCATAAACCTCCAGACAATCATCCTTCTGCAGCCTCCTGAGCACCGGATACAAAGTAGACTCCGAAACATCCAGAACTCCACGCACATCCTGCGTGATCTTATACCCGTAAGTCCCTTCCTTCTCCTTAGAAACAACCGCCAGAACAACCGCATCCAGAAGCGCAGCACCCGTATTAAAAACCATATGCTCACTCCCTCGTTTCAATTATGTTCTGTACAGACAGCATCATCTCTGCAATCCAGCCTTAGAGCGTGTCTGAAAAATGCTCCAGACTATACCAAAGGTAAACGCCATTTCACATCTGATACATTTATTCCATCCTGTTCACATACTATACAGAACATCAATATTGTTTTGTTAACGATATTATATGATGTATAATATGATTTTGTCAATACTATTTAGCAAAAATCATTTATACTTTATAATCATATTGATACCTTTACTGAAAATACCTCCTTAACGTCTTCCGGTTCACTATAGCGATCCTCATAAATAATGCATTTAAAAGCATTGCCATATATCAATTTCTTATTTCATAAATTACTGCAAACAATCCAGTCCATCATAGAATGAAGTCCTGCTGAACTGTCTTGATTGCATTATTTTATTAAATTGCTATAGTATTTCAAAAACTTAATATTCCATAAACCTCACGTTATACTACAGTTATTTTCAGTAAACAGCGCAGGAAAATATATCTGTCTGAGTGCATTTGCAGGCATCTTAGATCTTCTTAGCCGGTAGAAATCTGCGTTATGGAGAAAAATCGCAACCTGTCTGAGCGAAGCCTGCAGCGGAGCGAGTTTTGCATTTTTCTCCATGCTTTTAGCAGATTTTTACCGACTTAGAAGATCTTAGATGCCGAAACCGCACTCAGACAGATATATTTTCCTGCGCGTCCCCCACCCACCAATCAAAACTACAGCAAAGGAACCCAACCCATTATGAACGAAAATACAACACACCTCCACCCCGCATTCCTCACCCGAATGAAAGAAATGCTCGGTAACGAATACCCCGCATTCCTCTCTAGCTTCAGCGCTCCCCGAACCTACGGCCTGCGCATAAACACCTCCAAGATCACCTGCGAAGACTTCGAAAACCTGTCTCCATTTCCAACCCGTCAGATCCCATGGATCAAAAACGGCTACTTCTACGATGAAGACATCCGTCCTTCCAGATGCCCATACTACCAGGCCGGCCTCTACTACCTTCAGGAACCCAGCGCCATGACCCCCGCCTCCCGCATCCCCATCGAGCCGGGTGACAGAGTCCTGGACCTCTGCGCAGCCCCGGGCGGCAAGGCAACTGCAGCAGGCGCAGCACTTCAGGGACAGGGACTTCTGGTAGCAAACGATATCAGCACTTCCCGCGCCAGAGCCCTCCTTCGCAACCTGGAACTCTTCGGCATCCCAAATGTCTTCGTAGCAAACGAAACACCTGCAAAGTTAACCAAAGCATTCCCCGAATTCTTTGACAAGATCATCCTGGATGCTCCATGCTCCGGAGAAGGAATGTTCCGTAAAGAAGAAGCCCTTGCCAAAGACTGGACTCCTCAAAAATCCATGGAGCTTTCCGAAATCCAGAAAGAGCTTATCCTCCAGGCAACCGATATGCTCCGTCCCGGCGGACTGATGCTTTACTCTACCTGCACATTCGCGCCTGCAGAAGACGAACAAACTGTTTCCCATCTTCTGGAAAACCGTCCTGACATGGAACTGGCAGAAATGGAAGATTATGAAGGCTTCTCCCATGGAGTTCCTGAATGGGGAAACGGAAATCCTGAGCTTATCAAATGCATCCGGATTTTCCCACACAAAATGAATGGAGAGGGACACTTCCTTGCGCTCTTCCGTAAAAAAGGACAGGCAATCAAGGAAAGCTCCCGTCCTCACACAAAACCGGACAAAAACGCATTTCCACTGATTGAGGAATTTCTGAACGAAATCGGTCTGAAAACCCTCTGCGGCCAGCCATTTGACTGGGAACGTGTGGAAATCCGCGGTGATAAAGCCTACTATCTTCCCCCGGTTGCCCACAACTTCCGCGGCATCACCTTCTTAAGAAACGGTCTCTATCTCGGTGACCTGAAGAAAAACCGCTTCGAGCCGTCTCAGCCACTTGCACTGGCGATCCGCAAAAATGAAGCAGAAGCAGTCATCTCTCTCTCCGCTTCTGACGAAAGGATCACCAGATATTTAAAGGGCGAAACCTTAAATATCGAACCCGAAGAAGCAGCTCACAAAAAAGGCTGGCATCTCCTCTGTGCAGATGGATATCCCATTGGCTTCGGTAAACTGGTCAACCAGATCCTGAAAAACAAATATCCGGCAGGGTGGCGCGTATAACACGCGCTTATCCCTGCCGGATATTTGAATTTCACAATAATAATTTTTATTCCGCTTACAGCAATATCTCTTTCTGCAATGTAAACGAATAAATGATCTTTTCCTTCACTCTTTTCCCCGTCATCCGCTCCAATGCCCGGGCATAATCCTCAAGCTGCACATGATACAGATCGATCAGCTTCTGTTCCTGTCCTCTCTTCACTCTATCCGTTTTATAGTCCACAAGAACAATCTCTTCCTCTTCCATAAAATAGGCATCTATAATTCCCTGCACCAGCACTGTTTCGTTCTTCCAACCATCATCGAGCATAGAAGCATTTCTCTGGATCACAAAAGGCTGTTCTCTGTAAAGATGTTTTTTCATGGCAGCCTTCTTCATCCTCTGCCCCAGCCCGGACTCCACAAACCTCCTGATATCCCGGATCCGGATACATTCTGCTTCCTGCTCTGTCATTTTCCGGCTCTCCAGAAGTCTCTTTAACTGAGCCCGAAGCTGTTCCTCTGTATCTGTTTCTGCATAATCCAGACATTCCATTACTCTGTGGTAAGCAGTACCTCTGGCAGCCCCCTTATACTCTTCCTGCTTCTCTGCCATAAATGCGGGAACCGGGGCTTCCTGTTCTTCCTCCTGCTCTTCGGCAGACACACTGATATTCTCTTCCAGTTCACTTTCATCATGCCAGCTTCTCTTTTTCAGATCCGAAACACTGACTTTAACCGGAATATCTTCCAGATATTTATACGGATATACAAAGGAAAATCTCTTCTCTATCTCTTCCTTCACAGTCTCATCATACACTTTATTTTCATCCCAGTTCTTCAGATATTCCTCCTGCATCTGGTTTCCTGCCTGGATGAGAACTGCTTTTTCTGTCATCTGACGGACAGTGATCTTTTTTATCACAAACTCAGAGATATCATCGTAAATCCCCGGCTGTTTCTTCATGAGGATTCCATATTCCCACAAAAGTTCACTCATTGCCCGATGCCGCACCAGCGCAGGCAGTACAAAAGCCCAGTAATTCTTTGCTTTCATTCTGGTTCCCAGTGGGAGCAGTTCTTCTTCCTCATCCAGAAAACGCGACAGCGACAGCATCTGCTTTTCCAGCTTTCCGACTGTTCCTGTAAGGATCAGTTTCTCTTTTGCTCTTGTCATGGCAACGTAAAGTACCCTCAGTTCCTCTCCCAGACTCTCCTTCAGAAGCTGTCTTCTGATCACCTGCTTATTCAGCGAAGATGCGATCACCCGTTTCTCCGGTATGATAGCATCAGCCCCTATTCCCAGTTCCGGATGAAGCAAAAGACCTGCATTCATATCCTGAAAATTAAACTGTTTTCCCATACCGGCCACAAATACTACCGGAAATTCAAGTCCCTTACTCTTGTGGATCGTCATGATCTCCACTGCGGTATTGCCCGCTCCTGTCAGATTGACTTCTCCATAGTCTACCTGATATGCCTGTAGCTGTTCGATATAACGAACAAAGTTAAACAGACCCCTGTAGCTTGTCTTCTCATAGTCCATAGCTTTCTCCACAAGCATGGTAAGATTTGCAAAACGCTGCTCCCCTCCCGGAAGTGCCCTTGCATAATCTCCATACCCGGTTTCTTTCAGCACATAAAGGATCAATTCGTGGACCGGCGTATATGCAGCCATATTTCTTACCTTTTCAAGGAGACTCAGAAATCCTTTTAATTTAATATTCAGAGAGTTCTTTTCATCTGTTCGCAGATTACTGTTTAACAATTCAGATTTCAGCTTATCCGGATCCAGTTCTTTTTCGGGGATTTCATTTTCTCCTGCATATGCCGAAACACTCTCATAGAGCAGACCATCAGGATACTGTATTCTAAGCTCTGCCAGTTCCTGTGAAGTGCATCCGACGATCGGTGAACGAAGCACTCCCATAAGCGGAATATCCTGCAGCGGATTGTCACACACCTTCAGATAATTCAATACAGTCACAATCTCGGTTGCAGAGAAATATCCGGTTCTTGATGTACAATATACAGGGATTCCCTGAGACGCCAGCACTTCCCTGAAGGTTTCTGCCCATCCATAGGCAGTGCGCAGCAGGATTACAATATCCCCGTATTCCACAGGCCGGTATTCCTTCGTCTCTTTATCTACGATCTGTTCTTTTCCCACAATTTCTTTAATTCTCTGTGCAATGGCCAGCGCTTCCAGTTCCTGTCCGGTCTGATTTTCCATTTCTTTGCGGCTTCCCGATACACCTGGGTCTTCATAGTCCTGTACATCAGACAGTTCTTCTCCGTCTCTCTCGACCAGAAGAACCTCTGTCTTTACAAATTCCTCTGACTCTCCTTCCGGAAAAGAAGCTCCGGGATAAAGGGCTGCATCTTTGTCATAGGTAATCCCTCCCAGGTCTTCCCCCATGATCTGTCGGAAAATAAAGTTTACACTCTCCAGAACCTGTTCCCTGCTCCGGAAATTTTTGTGCAGGTCAATTCTCTGCTCCTGTGCTTCTTCTGTGGAATAACTTTTATATTTTTCCATGAAAAGCTCCGGCCTTGCCAGACGGAAACGATAGATACTCTGCTTTACATCTCCTACCATGAAGATATTTTTCTTCTGGTTGATCCACCCGGATACTGCTGTTGTCAGAAGCTCCTGCACTAAGTTACTGTCCTGATATTCATCCACCAGGACTTCATCATACTTTGCGGAGAGCTCTCTTGCAGCCTGAGACATATGGATTTCTTCCCCTTCTTTCGTCATCAGTATCTGCAGGGCAAAATGTTCCATATCCGTAAAATCCAGAATATTCTTTTCTCTCTTTGCCTCTCCGAACTGCTCTTTAAATCTTGCAGTCAGCTCGACTAACATCTCTATTGGACCTCTGATATATCTGATTACTTCCAGAAGTTCCTTCTCTGTACTCTGGAAATATCGCTGCCCCAGTTCCTTCAGAATCCCCTTTTCCTCATCCCGGAGATCTTTCACGCTCTGTTTCTTCTGTTCATCTACATCCGCAGCCTTCTTTGTGCTCAGCCGGGCAAATGAGGGTTTCATAAGTATTTCTGCAGTTCCATTATAATCTCTTTTCTCTGCCAGTTCCTGCAGACTTCTTATAAGAAGCAGATCACTGCTCAGTGCCTCATCATACAGATACGGACCATCCGGCTCTGAGCAGATTCTTCGAGCCTCCTGCACCAGAAGCTTCGCTTCCTGCAGTTCATCCTTCACTGCATCCCAGAGCATCCTCATCCACTCAGTCTCTCTTAACTCTTCCAGGGAATCAATCCTGTAATCATCCATACACCCGGACAGCCATTCCTGCGGAAAAGGATTGCTCATAGCCATTTCATATAATTTCTGTATCAGGTTTCCCAGATTTTCATCTGACTTTCCTGTTGCAAAGCATTCCACGAATTTCTGAAACTTTTCATCTTTTTTGGCATAATATTCTTCAAGCAGTGCTTTCACAACATCTCCCCGCAGAAGCTTCAGTTCCCCCTCATCTGCCGTCCGATATCCCGGATCCAGTCCGATCAGATGAAAGTAATTCCGGATAATATAGGCACAGAAACCATCAATCGTTGTAATCTGTGCAGTATGAAGCAGGGTTGTCTGTCTCTGCAGATGCTCATTATCGGGATCCTCACAGAGTGCTTTTTCAATAGCTGCCGAGATCCTCTCTTTCATTTCACCTGCTGCAGCTCTTGTAAATGTCATGATCAGCAGTCTGTCAATATCCACAGGGTGTTCTTTATCTGTGATCTTACTCAGGATACGTTCTACCAGTACTGCCGTTTTTCCGGACCCGGCTGCCGCACTGACCAGAATATTTCTGTCCCGCAGCCTTATAACCTCCTGCTGCTCCTTTGTCCACTGTACGCCCATCTTATTCTGCCTCCCTGTCAAATGCTTTCCATAATTCCTCATCAGAGAAGTTTTTCAGTCTGCGGAATTCATATCCTGACAGCCTGCGGTCAAATCCACATACCGTCATATACGGACAATAAGTACACGCATTCTTTTTTCCGAGCTCATAGGGAGAAACCTCTGCATCTCCCTCCAGAATAGAACTTCTTATCTTCTCAATCTTCGTCCTTACATACCGTCCAAGCACTGCAAACTGTGTTCTGTCTGCCACAGAAGAATTTTTGCGAAAGCTTCCGTCCTTATTAAATGCGACAGGAATGGAGCCAAGACTGCTGTCCATCCTGTACACAAGCTCCGGATCTGCCTGAACCAGCCCATTCATCTTCAGTTCTTTCATAAGACCTGCACTGACTGCTTCCACATCCGCATCTATCTTCTCCTGGATCATAGGATCCTTGATATTGTAATAAAAAACTCCCGCAGGAATAATCTCCTTATCCGGATATTTCTTCTGCTCTACACGCAGAGCACCATCCAGATAGATCATCAGCTGTAACTGCAGGCCATGATACAGATAAACCAGGTCAAAGGATGTATTTCCGGTTTTATAATCAATCACCTTCACATACACCTTATTCTGATCTTCCATAATATCTACTCTGTCAATCCGTCCTCCCCCGAAGGTTACCTCAAAGCCTTCTGGCTGAAATTCTCCCTGTTCCAACTGTTTCTGAAGTGCCCATACCGTCCTTCTGAGGATTCTCCTTGTTCTCTCGATCATATATTCATTTCTGGCACTGCTTTTGAGCACCGTGTTTCCATAATCTGCCACAATATTATCCAGACACCGGTCCGCAATCTCATTCCGTTCCTGTTCTGTCAGCTCTTTCCATTTCATGCCTCTTTTTCGCACTTCTTCTGCAAAGCTTTCCAGTGCTTCATGCATAACATTTCCCATATCCATAGGTTTAAACTCATATTCCACACGCTCGGTAAGCTTCATTCCATACTGAAGGAAATGTGCAAATGCACAGGCTGCAAAACGTTCCAGTCTGGTAGCACTGTAAGGTGAAACCTCTCCGTATAATGCCTTCGCCACACTCTGGCTGATAATGTCCTCTGGTTTTCCGGCAAAAGCCGACTGTACCAGCTTCTGTACTCTGCTTCTGTATTCCGGATTCCGCAGATACCAGCTATAAAGCTCTCCAAACATTGCATCCGTCTCATCTGCCTGCTCCAGAATATCCTCATGTTCTTTCTCTGTCTCCTGTACCAGCTTCTCCAGAAACAGATCAATCCCAGCTTCCGGATTTTCCGGATAACAATAATTGTTTATAGAATTTTTATGGGGTCTGACCCCGGCTCCACCCTCAATTCCCAGCTTCGGATACAGACTGCGTATACTCCCAATCAGATATGCCGGACTTATGCCTTCTCCTTTTGCATTGGTATCACTATAGGAGAGGATCAGCTTTTCTCCCGGTTTCGTCATATTCAGATACAGATAAAACCTCTGCATATTCATCAGTTCTTTAGGCCCCGGTGCCAGTTCCACTCCCTGCTCCTGGAAGAAATCCCTGTCAAGCTCTGATAAGATTCCGCCTGTCTGTGTGCTCTTTGGGATATTTCCCTCATTCACGCCAACAAAGAACAACGCCTTAATCTCCTTTAAGCGGGATCGTTCCATATCACCCACCATTACCTGATCTATGCTCGGCGGAATCAGCGCTACTTTTGCCTGAGAAAGTCCTGATTCCAGAAGCTGTCGGAACTCCTGTCTGTTTACCGTTTCTTCGCCAAGAATCTCAACCATCTTATCCAGCAGGTCCATCACAATTCCATAAATCTGGTTATATTCTTTTTCCATTGCTTTATCGCCTGACTCTTTAAACTTTCGCTCCTGTCGTTTCAGTTTCTGCCAGACATTGCTTTTTTGGATAAACTCATAGAGAATCCGGCAGTACTCTTCCACTGTCTTCTTCCCGGAACCAAATCCCTGTGCAAGTTCCCTTACTTCTTCCGCAAAGATTTCTCTGATCTCATTCAGTTCCTGTATCTTCTCCGCTTCCATTCCTCTGTATACACGAACCCATTTTTCAGACCATTTCTTATATCCCCGGATTCCCAGCGCCAGCACGTAATTCTCCAGCTTATCAGCCTGTTCTCTGGTAACTTCTGACATCCCGCATCTGAGATAACGGAAAACACTCTCATAAGGAAATCCCTGCACTGCCATCTCCATGGCAGCGCGCAGATACTCCACAAAAGGATTCATCATTATCGAATGCTTCTCGTCAATAAAATATGGAATATCTGCCTCCTCAAATACCTGTGCTGCAAGTCTTGCATATTCTTCCAGATTTCCTGTGATCACTGCAATCTCACCATAACGGTATCCGCAGGTACGCACAAGTTCTGACACCTTTCGGGCAGCCTCCCGCATTTCTTCCAAGGGGGATGGAGCAGTAAATATCTTTATCTCCTGCTGCTCTTTGGAATATACGCCCTTTCTGTAGCGGAAGATATTTTTCTCCAGAAACTGTAAGGCAGGTGCCTGTGCAAACCGGGACTGTCCGGATGGTTTCAGATACACCGGATCCTCCAGATCTCTGGTCAGCCCTGCAAGTGTCCGTATCATCTGCTTGCTCATAAAGAAAAGCTGATAAGGTTTTCCCGGAGAAAAAGCATCCTCCCGTTCGTCCATAGTCACAGTAACACTTATGCGGTCAGCAATGACCAGAAGTTCCCTGAGCACATTGACCTGAATTGGCGTGAATCCGGTAAATCCATCAAAGAGAAATTCCGCTCCCTTAAGCTTTTCGGAAAAAGGAAGCTGTTTAAGCAGGACATCCATCACCTCTTCCCCTGTCATATAATGCCCCTTCAGGAATTCCCTGAATGACTGATAAAGGATTCCCACATCTTTAAGCTTCATTTCAAGTAATGGCTGATCTTTGGCCTTCTCTTTCATTTCTGCCAGATTATCTTCTCTGATATCATACTGCATAAATTCTGAAACCAGAGACTTCACCTCATCCAGATATCCCGGCTTATTCATCTGACTTCCCAGATAGGCAAGTTCCTTTCTGTGCTGCTGCACCATTTTCTGCAGCACCATGCTTTTTCCCGTATCTTCCAGAACCTTTCTGTTATCTCCGCCGGTTTCTTCAAATACACGGTACGCAAGACGTTCAAAGCTCAGGATGTCAATATTCAGGATTCCTTTTCCCGGGTGCATTTCCACCAGCGTCTTCTGTGTCTGCATGGTAAACTGCTCCGGAACAATAATATAGTAATTTCTCTCCGGATGTTCCATGGACTCCCGGATTACTCTCTCATATGCAAAATAAGACTTTCCGGCACCGGAACTGCCGATAATAAACTGTAATGACATTCTTCTCTCCTTACTGTCGGTTACTCACATTCGTTGTTTCAGTATATCATAATTTAAGCACTTCTGTAATAGAATATACAAAACCATCCAGGAGGCGTGTACCATGAGTGCAAAAACAAAAATCATAGTCCTACATATGAAGGAAGTTATATACACCGGCATTTTCCTTCTTCTTGCTGTCATCCTGGCTATTGTACTTTTTTTCATGTTTGGATCCGGTCAGAAAAAAAGTGCCTCAGCCGATGCCAAAAGCCTGTACAAACCGGGAATTTATACTTCCTCCATCGACCTGAATGAAAACACCTTTGACCTGGAAGTAACCGTTGACTCTGACAGGGTAACTTCCATCCGTCTGGTAAATTTAAGCGAAAGCACCGCAGCCATGTTTCCTCTCATGGAACCGGCTCTGGAATCACTGGCCAGCCAGATCTATACCTCCCAGTCGCTGGAAAACATCCAATATTCCGAAGATCAGAAGTATACTTCCATGATTCTTTTGAATGCAATTGAAACAGCACTGAAAAAAGCGGAGAACAACTGATCGTTCTCCGCTTCGCCATGCAAAATCACGCGACTAGAATCCTCCACTCCGCTATGCGATTCTAAATATCCATATTTTCAAGCTGCTCCAGCCATACTTATTATTCTGTAAAGATCAAATTCGCTGTATTCATTAACAATATCTTTAGCTGTAATCTCCTGTCTTTGATCCATTCTCATATCAAGTGCTGTGTCCACATTATATGTAAACCCTCTGTCAGCCGCATCTAACTGATATGATGAAACACCCAGATCCAGCATAATTCCATCAACTTTATCTATTCCTAACTCATCAAGGACTTTGTCCATATTACAGTAATTATTTCTTACGATTGTAACCCTGTCCATATATGGTTCTAATCTCTTACTTGCTGCCTTTATGGCATCTTCGTCCTGATCTATTCCTATCAATCTTCCACCCTCGGAAAGTCTTCCTGCGATTTCGTATGAATGTCCGCCGCCGCCAAGAGTTCCGTCAACATATATGCCATCGGGTTTAATATTCAATTCATCTACCGTCTCATATAAAAGAACTGACTTATGCTTAAACTCCATACTAATCTCCTTTCCGCCTGCTATATCAGCAATTAATTATATGGTGAATCCCAGACTGTCCATATTCTCTGCGACCTCGTCCATATTGTCATCATAATTGCTTATACTGTCATTCCAGCTTTCTTTACTCCATATCTCTATCCTGCTTCCAACACCTACAAATACTACATCCTTCTGTAACGAAGCAAACTCTCTTAATACAGATGGTATAAGAATTCTTCCCTGCTTGTCTAATTCGACATCTGCTGCTCCTGCAAGAAAGAATCTTGTAAATGTTCTGGCATTCTTATTAGTAAGAGGCAGTGTCTTAAGCTTCTCCTCGAATCTCTGCCACTCTTCATTAGTGTATACAAATAAACAGTTATCAAGTCCCTTAGTGATAATAAAATTATCCCCAAGGCTTTCGCGGAACTTCGCAGGAACGATTATTCTGCCTTTGGCATCTATTGTATGTCCATATTCGCCCATAAACATAGCAATCGTTCCTCCTTTCCCCCACTTGTAACCACTTGCTACCACTTTTCTCCACTTTGAGAACAATTCTATACTGATTTTGTGCAAAATACAAGTGTTTTCCACTAATTTATAAAATTTTTTTAAACTTTTGCACTATATTATGCCCGTAAAATATACAATCATATGTATATACACATAAAAATAGTAATTTTAACACTCACACCATCTGATTGTATGTAATTAGTTGAGCTTTAGGAAAAGATATGTTAAAATACAGGTTGCGTTACTGCGTATATTTACTAAACATAAATCTGCATATGATTACACATTTATGTTGGAAATGAGGAGAATATATGAAACTTGGAATAGTTGGTCTTCCTAATGTTGGAAAGAGTACACTTTTTAATTCTTTAACTAAGGCTGGAGCAGAATCAGCCAATTATCCATTCTGTACAATAGACCCTAATGTAGGAATTGTTGCCGTACCAGATGAAAGACTTGGATAAGCTTGCAGCACTTTATAATTCAGCAAAGATTACACCTGCCGTTATCGAATTCGTTGATATAGCTGGTCTTGTTAAGGGTGCTTCTAAAGGTGAAGGTCTTGGTAACCAGTTCCTTGCTAATATAAGAGAAGTTGATGCAATCGTTCACGTTGTCAGATGTTTTGAGGACTCTAATATTGTTCACGTTGATGGTTCTGTCAACCCTGTAAGAGATATTGAGACAATCAACCTTGAATTAATCTTTTCTGATATGGAAGTTCTTGAAAGACGTCTTGCTAAGCAGAAGCGTGCTTCCTACAATAATAAGGACATTGCTAAAGAATGTGACCTTATCGAAAGACTTCTTAAGTTCCTTGAGGCTGGTAATCTTGCCAAGAACTTTGAATGTGAAGATGAAGACGAAGAATCATTTATGAGAGAATACAATCTTCTTACAAGCAAACCTGTTATATTTGCTGCAAATGTATCAGAAGATGACCTTGCCGATGATGGTGCTAACAATGAATATGTACAGAGTGTACGTGAATATTCTAAAAAGGATAACTGCGAAGTATTCGTTATATGTGCACAGATTGAACAGGAAATCTCAGAACTTGATGATGATGAAAAGAAAATGTTCTTAGAGGACCTTGGAATTAGTTCTTCTGGTCTTGATAAGCTTATCGCTGCAAGCTACAGAATATTAGGTCTTATAAGTTACTTAACTGCTGGTGAGACAGAGACAAGAGCCTGGACAATAACTAACGGAACTAAAGCTCCTGGTGCTGCAGGTAAAATCCACAGCGATTTCGAGAGAGGCTTTATCAAAGCAGAAGTTGTCAACTATAAGGATTTACTTGACTGTGGCTCTTATACTAAAGCCAAGGAAAAAGGTCTTGTACGTATGGAAGGGAAAGACTATGTTGTTAAAGACGGCGATGTAATATTATTCCGTTTCAACGTATAATAATATTAGTACATTAATAATTATATATTTATAATAATATAAGTTCTACAAGTCAGATAATATAGGATTTGTTCCAACTTCTGAACTTCTGACAAAGAATTATATAAAAGATGGTGGCACGAATTAACGTGTCACCATCTTTTTATCTACAGGACATAATTTTAATATGTGCTCATTATCTCCTTAAATCTCTTAACATTAGCTCCTGCATCATTCTTAAACACAGCCGAACCTGCAACTATTACATTAGCTCCAGCTTCAAGCACTGATACGAGATTTTCTATATTAATTCCACCATCTATCTCAATATCTACGTTATCAAGACCTTTTTCTATAAGCTTTGCTTTAATCTGCTTAACCTTTTCTAATGACTTCCGGTATGAACTTCTGTCCGCCAAAGCCAGGATGAACGCTCATAACAAGCACCATATCCACCAATGAAAGATAGGCTCAATAGCCTTTACTGGTGTCTCTGGATTAAGTGTAATAGCTGCTTTGACACCACATTCCCGTATC
>ENA-OQBD01000588-OQBD01000588.1-human-gut-metagenome-genome-assembly--contig:-NODE-588-length-19251-cov-3.121889_pt1 | contig 19251 bp, 16 predicted proteins | sample MGYA00242742_ERZ504543 | MGnify/ENA primary metagenome ERZ504543 (study PRJEB26092, sample SAMD00036239) | human gut metagenome | host: Homo sapiens | study: EMG produced TPA metagenomics assembly of...
ACTAAGAATGCTATTGTCTTTGTCTCGCCCGGTGCCAGCTCCAATACTGTTGTGAGTGCTCCACAGCTATTCTCGTTGTAGTTGCCGTGGTTGTTAAGCTTTCCGCTCTCTACTCCGACAGGATTGCATATCTGTGATATTCTCCGAGAAATTCTCCCTGTCACCGCACCAGCTGTCAACAGGTGCTCCTGCTAGTCCGATAAATCTGTTTACCACATCCTTGTTGTCAATTTCCTTGCCATCCTCGATGCGGTCAAGTGGCATGGATCATCTGACGCACTCTGTTCTCCACAAAATACTGTCTTTGTAATATACTGTGAATACTGCAGATTCACCTGATCCTGCTCATAGTTGCTGTTGTTTGTAAACTCAGCGTAGCCTGTAATATTAAGGTACAAGGTAACCATTGTATGGCTGCCTGAAAAGCTGCACGAGGTCTGCGCCAATAAATTGCTGAAACTGCTGGAAGAGCCGCCTGAGAAGACCATCTTCCTGTTGGTTTCCGAAGCACCCGAAATGATATTGTCTACCATACTCAGCCGTACACAACGTTTCAACATCCGCAAAATAGATGAGGCAAGCGTGGCAAACGCTCTGCAACAAAAGTACGGCGTTCAACCGGCGGACAGCCAGACCATAGCCCATCTGGCAAACGGAAACTTCATCAAAGCGTTGGAAACAATCCACCTGAATGAAGAGAATGAGTTGTTTTTCAATCTGTTCGTCAGCCTGATGCGCCTCTCCTATCAACGGAAAATACGGGAAATGAAGCAATGGAGCGAACAACTGGCGGCTATGGGGCGCGAACGCCAAAAGAATTTTCTGGAATACTGCCAGCGCATGATACGGGAAAATTTCATCTATAACCTGCATCGGAAAGAGATGAACTACATGACCCTGCCCGAACAGAACTTCGCTACCCGGTTTGCCCCGTTTGTCAACGAACGGAATGTTATGGTATTATGGATGAACTCAGCGAAGCGCAAGTGCACATTGAGCAGAATGTGAATGCCCGTATGGTATTCTTTGATTTTTCACTGAAAATGATTGTTCTGTTAAAACAATAGAAGAATCCTTTTCAACTAACATATAACATAGTAAATCATCAAAATAACAGATAGAATGATGGAATTTAAACTACATAACGGAAGCGGCGGTCTCTGCTGCAAAAGCTGCGGCAGGCAAGACAAGCAACTGAACACTTACGACTGGCTTGCCGACATCCCCGGCAATGCAGAGGAATCGGACATGGTGGAAGTTCAGTTCAAAAATACCCGCAAGGGTTATTTCCGCAACAGCAACAAAATTCCTTTGGAAAAAGGCGATATAGTAGCCGTGGAAGCTACTCCCGGACATGATATAGGCGTAGTAAACCCTTACCGGGCGACTTGTACCGCTACAGATGCGTAAGGCAAATATCAAGTCGGAAGCGGATATCAAGCGCATCTACCGCAAAGCCAAACCGGTGGATATGGACAAGTATAACGAGGCGAAAGCGCGTGAACACAGCACGATGATACGTGCCCGCCAGATCGCTCTTGACCTCAATCTCAATATGAAAATCGGGGATGTGGAATATCAGGGAGACGGCAACAAAGCAATCTTCTACTACATTGCCGATGAACGCGTAGACTTCCGCCAACTGATTAAGGTGCTTGCCGACGCTTTCCATGTACGCATCGAAATGAAGCAGATCGGTGCACGTCAGGAAGCCGGCCGTATCGGTGGTATTGGACCTTGCGGCCGTGAGTTGTGTTGCGCTACCTGGATGACATCGTTTGTTTCCGTTTCGACCAGCGCCGCCCGCTACCAGGATATTTCACTGAACCCGCAAAAGCTTGCCGGACAATGCGCCAAACTGAAATGCTGCCTCAACTACGAAGTGGACTGTTACGTAGAAGCACAAAAACGCCTGCCTTCCAAAGAAATCGAATTGGAAACCAAAGACGGCGTATTCTATTTCTTCAAAGCCGACATTCTCAGCAATCAGATAACTTACTCCACCGACAAGAGTATCCCTGCCAATCTGGTTACTATCAGCGGAAGACGCGCCTTTGAAGTTATCGGTCTGAATAAAAGGGGCATCAAACCGGAGAGCCTGCTGGAAGAGACACATCGCACCGAACCCAAGAAACCGGTAGACCTGCTGGAGCAGGAAAGCCTGACCCGCTTCGACCGTAACCGCAAGAACAAGAACGGCGGAGACGGCAACAATGGAAACGGTAATGGAAATAACGGCGGCAACCGGAATAAAAAGAAGAAAAAGACTCCCAATAACCGACCGCAAGGCGGAGAACAGTCTGCCGCTCCGCAACAACAAGAGCAGCCCAGACAACAGGGAGACGAAAAACGGCCGCAAGGAAATGAAAGACGTTCACAACGGAATAGTAACAACCGTAAACGCCCTCACAACAACAAGCCCAAACCTCAGGGAGATAAACCTGCTCAAAATGAACAAGCCTGCTCAAGAATAAGACAAAGACTCTGAGATATATCATACTGCTGTTTATCGTAAGCGCATTAGGCGCTTGCGATAAACAGACTGTATATCATGCATTCCAATCCATTCCGCAAGAGGGTTGGAAACGACAGGACACACTCCTTTTCAATGTCGCTGTGCCCGATTCGCAAACTTACTACAAACTGATAGTAGAAATTAGAAACCGCAGCACTTACCCTTACCAAAACATCAACTTATCCGTCTGCTATGACAGTCCGGAATTGAAAAAGCTACAGACAGATACACTGACAGCCGTCTTAGCCGATAAAGAAGGCATATGGAAAGGAGATGGCTGGGGCGGTTTATACCAGTCTGCATTTCCCGCAGGAAACATCAAGATAGGGAAACCCGGTGAATACCTTTTCAAAGTAGCTTATACATTACCCGACAGCCTCCTGCCCGGCATCAATGATGTGGGAATCAAATTACAACGATAATATTATACCAACCTTCTATTTCTCCCCGCATCAATACGCAGGAATATAAACAGCAGTATCGTAAAGCCCCATAACGAAGACCCCCCATAGCTGAAGAAAGGTAACGGAATACCGATAACAGGCGTCAATCCGAGTACCATCCCGATGTTTATGAAAAGATGAAACAGGAAAATACTCAGCACCGAATACCCGTATACCCTGCCAAATGCGGACTGTTGCCGCTCTGCCAACGCTATCAGACGAAGTATCAAAGTCAGGAACAAGAGTAATACAGCCGTCGAACCGATAAAGCCTTCTTCTTCGCCTACGGTACAGAATATGAAATCCGTGTCCTGTTCGGGAACATATTTAAGTTTGGTCTGTGTACCGTTCAAAAAGCCTTTCCCGGTCAGGCCGCCCGAACCGATAGCAATCTTCGATTGATTTACGTTATATCCCGCTCCTGCCAAGTCCTCTTCCATGCCCAACAGAACCTTAATGCGAATCTGCTGGTGAGGTTCCAATACTTTATTGAAAAAATAGTCGCTGGAGTAGAGAAAACCTATCGAACCTATGGCAAACAAACCAATAAGAAAATAACTCCAATGGCGTTCACTCAAAGCAAGGAAGAATAAATAACACGTTACAACCACACACAATCCCCATTGCACCCATACCAGATTAAAAGGGGTTATATATTCCGAAACCAGATAAGCGACAAACAATACGATAAAAGAACCGACGATGATATTCCGAACCGGCTCCCATTTCTTCTTATATACCCATACCATTCCACCGGCAAAGAGCAAAATCATCGACAGTACCACAAACTCCCCGATAGGCGTTGGAGTATCTGCAATAAAAACTTGATCAAAACGGATACCCACCACAAAATATACCACAGCGCAAATACCGGAGAAAAGCACTACTCCGGGCATACCTTCACGATAAAGCATCAGGAAGAAAGCCATATAAACCAATGCAGACCCCGTTTCCCGCTGAAGAATAATCAGCGCCATCGGCAGAAGAATAAGGAAAGCCAGCATCAACGCGCTCTTCCAGCTTTTTATAGTGAACGAATAGGCGCTCATATACTTGGCCAACGCCAATGCCGTGGCAAACTTGGCAAATTCAGCCGGTTGTAGACTGACAGGCCCCAAAATCAGCCAGGACCGTGAACCTTTGGTATCAGGAGCGATAAAAATAGTGACAACCAACAAGAGAATGAGTCCTATATATATAATGTAAGAGAACATATCATAAAGCGTGTCTTCCAGCATCAGCAGAATAAATCCCAACCCGAATGAGCAGACAATCCACATGAACTGCTTGCCGGCACGGGTAGAGAAATCAAGAAAATCACGGTCACCATAGTCGTAACTTGCCCCGCAAATACTGAACCAGCCGAATACAATCAACATCAGGTAGATTATAATCGTCACCCAATCCAATGATTTCCATATACTGTCTCTTCTTACCATTTATACTGCTACTGTTTGACTGTTTATTACCTTTCTTCGTCTCCGTACAGAATTACGCGGTTGCTGAATTCCTCCGCACGTATCTCATTCTCCGGCGATAACTTGCCATGCAAGTACTGATCCATCATCATCGCACCGATAGGGACGCCGTAGGTTGCACCAAAACCGCCATTTTCCACATACACCGCAATAGCAATCTTAGGATCATTCATCGGAGCGAATCCCATGAACACCGAATGGTCTTTACCGCGATTTTGTGCCGTACCGGTTTTGCCGCATGCCTCTACACCCGGCAGGATTGTGCCGACCATACGGCAGGTTGCACTACCCGTACTACCTGTAACAGCGGCACGCATCCCCTCCACAACTTCATCGTAATATTCCCGGTCGATTGACGTGACACGGGGGGTACGGTAGATACTGTCCAGCTCATTATCCTGTATCTCCTTTACAACATGCGGAGTAATGAAATGCCCCCGGTTGGCAATGGTTGCACCCAAATTGGCTATCTGCAACGGGGTCGCAAGAATTTCTCCCTGTCCGATAGCGATACTGATTACCGTAAGTCCGTTCCAAGAGCCCCGATATGCTTTATCATAAAACTTGGCGTTAGGAATCAAACCGCGCTGCTCTCCGGGAAGGTCGGTACCAAGGCGATAGCCGAATCCCTGCGACACCATATGGTCTTTCCATACGGTAATGGCATTTTGCGGAGAACCGTACTTCTTGTCGCTGAACATACGGAACAGCCCCCAACAAAAATAAGAGTTGCACGAAGTGGCTATTGCCGGAACCAAAGGCAAAGGAGAACCGTGCCCGTGACAGCCTACATGCAAACTTCCATAATTGAAACCGTGTGCACAAGGGAAAGTAGGATAATCTTCATGGATTATTCCTTCCTGCAAAAAATGTCAATGCCTGCGCAGTCTTGAAAGTAGAGCCCGGCGGATACGCACCCATGATTGCGCGGTTCAGGAGAGGTTTCCGCTTGTCTCTTTGCAACATCCGGTGATTCTTTCCACGCTGGCGTCCAATCATCAAGTGAGGATCGAAAGTAGGAGAAGAAACCATACAGAGTATCTCTCCTGTAGCCGGTTCAATGGCTACGATAGCTCCGATTTTATGCTGCAACAAACGCTCACCTAACCTCTGCAACTCAATATCGATACCTAAAGTCAGGTTCTTACCGGGCACAGAGGGACGGTCGAGCTTCCCATCCATATAATGCCCCTGAATACGTCCATGCGCATCACGAAGCAGAATCTCCACCCCTTTTTCGCCACGAAGATACTTTTCATAAGATTTCTCGATACCTTGCTTGCCTATATAATCCCCGCGGATATAATAATTATCTGCCTCAATATCTTTCTTTGACACTTCACCTATATCCCCCAACGCATGTCCGGCAGCATCGTAAGTATATTGCCGGATAGTACGCCGCTGGATGTAGAAACCGGGAAACTTGAATAGTTTCTCCTGAAACACACCGCACTCTTCTGCCGAGAGTTGCGTCATAAACACCTGATGCGTATATTTGGAATAACCGGGATTCATCCAACGGTTCTTTACATCCTTCATCCGCTTCTGGAACTGCTCGAACGTGATGTTCAACGCACGGCATAAATCCAACGTATCGAGCTGCGTCACTTCACGAGGCACAAACGTGATATCGTATGCCGGCTGGTTAAAGACCAGCAGTTTACCGTTACGGTCATAGATAGCTCCACGCGAAGGATATTGAATCTTATTCAAAAAGGCATTGCTGTCCGCATTCTTCTTGTAATCATCCGTCATAATTTGCAAGTCGAACAGGCGAATCACGTAGATAAGGACAATGACGACAGCCGCCATGCCTATCACATATTTTCGTTTCTCCAGCGTATAATCCTTCATTCAATCACAACATATGAGTTATAAATACAAGTAACATAACTTGCAACCTCTTTTTACTTCTTCCGTATGCCCTCTACTGCCATTATACAAGCTACAGTCAGCAAAGTGCTTGTTACAATTCTCAGCAATAACGCACCTATGTGGACAAAAGAAAAGAATTCAAGAGTAAGCAGCATCCCGTGATGTACCAAGACACTGGCAACCAAGTATTTCAAAAAAGGAGAGATTCCCATTGTACGGATTGCCGGAACCAATGTATCCAGCGTATCGCGAGGCACGAACAAGCGTAAGAATGTAGGGCGCAAAAAGGCTAAAAGCACCGTAGCCGCCGCATTCATTCCCGGAGTATCGGAAAGGATATCAACCGCCAGTCCAAGAAAAAAAGCCCATAGCATCAATGCATTACGGGGTACATCCGACTCAAACTTCAATATCAGATATATATATAAAAACGGAGTGGCATATCCTGCAATATGCACATTGTTCAGTATCAGCACCTGCAATAATACCAGACCGACAAACCACCCTATCTTATGCAAATAATTGATTATCATTTCTCTCCTTCTTTTTCCAGCATATTCTGTTCTTCCTGTCCGCTGCGCGAAATGACACGCACATTGCTCACCTTACCGAAATCCGTAGCTAACTTTATCTTCAACAGATATGAAAGTCCGTCATGGGAATCGGACATATCATCGACCGTTCCTACCATAACTCCTTCAGGAAATACTGTGGAATAGCCGCTGGTCACCACCGTATCACCCAGATTAAATTCCGCATGACGGGGCAAGTCTTTCAGATAAGCAAAACGCGAATCTCCACCTTCCCACTTCAAATAGCCGAAGTACTCACTGCCCACAATCTTGCAGCTGATACTCGACTTGCTGTTCAGCAACGGAATAACCAGCGAATAGCGGGGAGAAGTCTTATATACGATACCTACCACTCCATTTGCATCCACTACCCCCATTTCCGGACGAATACCATCTGACGAGCCACGGTCCAATGTTATATAATTATCTGCCTTATTCAGACTGTTCTTTATAACATTCGCCTTGAATATGCGGTAATCATCCGGAGCAAGGCGCGCCATACTATATAGTTTTACGGAATCCAAGCCCTGCTCCTGCAGGCTTTTTTTCCAGAAAAGCTACCCGTTGTTCCAGCCACATATTCCGGTCGAGCAAGTCCTCATTGACCGATTTCAAATGGAAGTAAGAACTGATGCCGCCCGAAATCTCATAAACTTTCCCGGCTACCCCGTTTGCCGAAGTAAAATACACGCTCTGCTGATAATGGTTGAAACGGAACAATAAAACAAAACTGGTAACCTCTAACAGAAGAAAGAGGAACCAGTAATTGTATTTAATAAGAAAGTTCAGTAGATTCCGCATACCTATCTCATCAGGAATGAGAAGCGGTCGACATTCTTCAGTGCAACGCCTGTACCTTTGGCAACGGCATGCAAAGGATCTTCCGCAATGTGGAACGGTATGTTGATTTTATCGGTCAGACGCTTATCCAGTCCGCGAAGCAAAGCACCGCCACCTGCCAGATAGATACCGTTGTGCACGATATCGGCATACAATTCGGGCGGCGTATTCTCCAATGCACTTAGAATAGCAGTCTCAATCTTAGAAATGGACTTCTCCAGACAGTGTGCCACTTCCTGATAGCATACGGGGAACCTCCATAGGAAGCGCCGTAATACGGTTCGGACCATGAACGATATAATCTTCGGGGAGCATCCTCGCCCCAGTTCGGTCAGGGCTGCACCTACGTTAATCTTGATACGTTCTGCCATACGCTCGCTGACCTTCACATTGTGCTGGCGGCTCATATACTCCTGAATATCGGCAGTGAGGTCATCACCGGCAATACGGATGGAGTTGTTGGAAACGATACCACCCAACGAAATAACGGCAATTTCCGTAGAACCGCCGCCTATATCAACAATCATATTACCCTCCGGCGCTTCCACATCGATACCGATACCGATAGCGGCAGCCATCGGCTCGAATATCAGGTAAACGTCACGTCCGCCGGCATGCTCGGCAGAGTCGCGCACGGCACGCAACTCTACTTCCGTACTGCCCGAAGGAACGCCTATTACCATACGGAGCGAAGGGGAAAACAGACGGTTTCGATTGTTCACCATCTTGATAAGTCCGCGTATCATCTGCTCGCAGGCATAGAAGTCGGCAATCACACCGTCGCGAAGAGGGCGGATAGTACGTATGTTCTCATGGGTCTTTTCGTGCATCAGCTTTGCTTTTTCACCCACGGCAATCATCTTATCGGTACGACGGTCCAAAGCCACCACCGAAGGCTCATCCACCACAATCTTGCCATTCGTGGTGATGATGGTATTGGCTGTGCCAAGGTCCATCGCTATTTCTTGTGTAAAGGAGAATAATCTCATCTATTGATTTACTATTAAATGATTTACTATTTACTATTTGGCAGATCTGCTATCTGACGACCCCCACCTACAATGACGCCTCCCGGCAAATAGTAAATAGTAAATCGTCAAATAGTAAATGACCTTAGTGTTTAAAGTGACGGAACCCAGTAGTTACCATGGCAATGCCATGCTCGTTGCAATATTCAAACGAGAGTTCATCCTTGATACTTCCACCCGGCTGGATGACGGCTGTTACGCCTTCATTGCCGGCAATTTCCACGCAGTCGGGGAAAGGGAAGAATGCGTCACTTGCCATTACAGCGCCATTCAAGTCGAAACCGAAGTTTTTGGCTTTCTCGATAGCCTGCTTCAAAGCATCCACACGGCTGGTCTGACCTACACCACTTGCCAACAACTGCTTTCCTTTTGCCAGCACAATGGCATTCGACTTACTGTTCTTCACAATCTTGTTTGCAAAGAGCATATCCTCAATTTCCTGTGCAGTGGGAGCCTTCGTAGTTACAGTCTTCAATTCTTCAGGAGTTTCCACCTTAAGGTCGCGGTCCTGAACCAATACGCCATTCAGCAAAGAGCGGAACTGCTTCTTAGGCAGAGCTGCCGGCTTGCGGACCAGGATAATACGGTTCTTCTTCTGACCGAGGATTTCCAACGCATCCACATCATAATCGGGAGCGATAATCACCTCAAAGAAAATTTTATTGATTTCTTCGGCAGCAGCCTTGTCAATCACGGCATTAGTGATGAGCACACCACCAAAAGCGGATACCGGGTCACCGGCAAGCGCATCGTTCCATGCTTCGAGCACAGTGGGACGTGAAGCCAGTCCACAAGCATTATTATGCTTCAGGATAGCGAAAGTCGTATCCTTGAATTCGTCAATCAAGTCAACGGCAGCATTGATGTCGAGCAGGTTGTTATAAGAGATTTCCTTACCGTGAATCTGGTCGAACATAGCATCTATGTTACCATAGAAATAACCTTTCTGATGCGGGTTCTCACCATACCGCAAAGTCTTTTGGTTGTTGGCGGACTGACGGAAAGCAGACCCTTCTTCGCCATCGAAATAGTTGAAGATAGCCGAATCGTAATGAGAAGATACGGCAAACGCCTCTTTGGCAAACCAACGGCGTTCTTCGAGTGAAGTGGTAGCTCCGTGCTCCATCAGCATATCGCGAAGAGGCTGGTATTGAGCCTGTGAAGCAACGATAACCACATCATTATAATTTTTGGCAGCGGCACGTATCAAAGAAATGCCACCTATATCAATTTTCTCAATAATAGCCGGTTCTTCGGCACCGCTGGCAACGGTGGCTTCAAACGGATACAGGTCAACGATAACAAGGTCTATTTCGGGAATCTCATATTTCTCTATCTGTTGCATGTCTTGTTCCAATCCGCGACGGCAAAGGATACCTCCGAATATCTTCGGATGCAAAGTCTTAACGCGTCCACCCAGAATGGAAGGATATGTGGTAAGGTCTTCCACTGCCTTGCAGGGATAACCCAAAGATTCTATAAATTGACGAGTTCCGCCGGTTGAAAGGAACTCTACACCTTCTTCATGCAGTTTGGTAATGATTTCGTCCAAACCTTCTTTGTGGTAAACGGATACCAGAGCTGTTTTGATTCTTTTAGTTTCAGACATGGATTTGCGTATTAAAGTAATGCGTACATTTTACTATTCGGAATGCAAAGTTACTAATTTTGTTTATTCACACATACATTCATACACAATAAATTAGGTATAATTAAAAAAGGAACTCATTATTAATTCCGATACCTTTGTACAATGATGCAGAAAAAGTCCCGTTGAAAAGGTATCCACACCTTTCCAACGGGACTGAAATCTTTTATAACAACCGCTCTGTTACCAGATAGAAACCCGTTTGTCCACCGGCACAAACATCGGGTCATTCTCTGTTATATTGAAAGCCTCATACCAAGCGCCGATTTGCGGCAAAGCACCGTTAACACGCCACTTACCCAATGAGTGAACATCGCTCTTGGTACGGTTCAGCACTTCTTCCGGACGGATATTGTTTCCCCATACACCTGCATAAGCAAGGAAGAAACGCTGTTCGGGAGTAAGACCATTCATTACAGGCAGCGGGTTGGCAGCCGTAGCTTTCTTAAATGCCTGATAAGCAACCTGCAAACCACCATGATCAGCAATATTCTCACCCAAAGTCATACGGCCGTTACCATATACACCCGGAGCAACCTCGATACTGTCGAACACATTCACCATCACCTGTGCACGCTCATCAAAACGTTTGGCATCTTCCTCAGTCCACCAGTCTTTCAAATTGCCGTCCTTATCGTATTGGCGTCCCTGGTCGTCAAAGCCGTGCGTCATTTCATGACCGATTACCACTCCGATAGCACCATAGTTGAAGGCATCGTCCGCATTCATGTCAAAGAACGGATATTGCAAAATACCGGCTGGGAAGCAGATTTCATTCGTTGTAGGATTATAATAAGCGTTTACGGTTTGCGGAGTCATCAGCCATTCGTCTTTATCTACCGGCTTGCCGGCTTTAGCCACCATCTCTGCATGGCTCCATTCGTTGGCACGCTCCATATTCGCCCAATATGAATCATCCTTGATTTCCAATGTAGAATAATCTTTCCATGTATCAGGATAACCTATTTTCACATGGAAAGTAGCCAGTTTCTCCAAAGCTTTCACTTTGGTAGAATCGCCCATCCAAGCAAGGTTTTTGATGCGTTCACCCAAGCTCTCCTGCAGGTTCTTCACCAAAGTCACCATACGTTCTTTGGCTGCGGCCGGGAAATATTTCTCTACATACATCTGGCCTACCGCTTCACCCAAAGCAGAACTTTACAGTGCTGACCGCTCTCTTCCAACGAGGTTGCATTTCCTGCGTACCGCTCATGGTACGTTGATAGAAATCGAAGTTCTGTTCAGCCATAGCATCATTCAGAGTACCTGCGGCAGCATCAATCAGTTTCCATTGCAAATAGAGACCTTGTTGCTCAAGAGGAAGAGTATCCAGAATTTCTGCAGCAGCCTTCAGAGAAGCGGGCTGACCTACGATAACTTCTTGCACATCTTTTAAATCCAAAGCTGACAGATAAGCATCCCAATCAAAAGTAGGATAATTCTTCTTCAGTTCTTCCAAACTCATCTTGTTGTAATTGGCATGCGGATTACGCAACTCCGTACGCGAACGGAAAGCTTTGGCAAGACGTGTTTCCACATCCATCACCACTTCTACGCCTTTCTTGGCAGCAGCCTCATCAAACCCTGCCAATTGATACATCTTCTGTACATGCGCACGAAAAGCATTGCGTATCTTGGCAGTAGCCTCATCGTTCTCCAAATAATATTCGCGCTCGCCCATGCTCAAGCCGGCCTGATAAGACTGTACGGCATTCATGCTGCTGTTCATTTCATCAGCGCCTACGTACAAGACATTGTAAGCCACAATTCCTTTCTTCTGCATCTCGCCCAGCAATGCATAAACCTCTTTCCGGTCCTTCAATGCACCGAGGCGGTCAAGTTCTGCTTTAATGGGAGCCACACCGTCTTTGTTCAGCTTCACGCTGTCCATTACGATTTTATACAAATCACCAACTTTCTGAGCTACGCTGCCGGCTTCGTGCTGCGTGGCAGCCAGCTCCTCGATGAGTCCCTGAATCTGCTTACGGTTATTTTCCGCAAGGATGGTAAAAGAACCATACTGTGAATACTCGGCAGGAATGGGATTGTTCTTCATCCAACCGCCGCAAGCGTATTGGTAGAAATCCGTTCCGGGCAAGGCCGTTGTGTCGAGGTTGGCAAACTGAATACCGGCTGTGAGCTCAGCCTGCTTCTTGCCGGTGCTGCAAGCGCCTGTCATCAGACAGAATGCTGCAATGGGTAAAAAATGAAATACTCTCATACTTATATAAAATAAATGTTATTATTTCCTTGCCTCTTCCAGCTCGCAGGAAACTGCATCCCACTCTTCCATCACACTGTCCAGTTGGGCTTTCAGTTTCTGATGCTGTTCGTAGAGCGCCATATCCGAAGCGCCCTCCGGCGTAGCCATTTTAGCTTCGAGAATGGAAATGGCCGCTTCCGTCTGCTCTATCTCTGCCTCGCAATCTGCTACACGGCGTTCCAGTTTCTTAAGCCGTTTATTGAGTTCTTTCTGTTCCTCATAAGAAAGTTTTGCAGCGGAAGGTTGTGCAACCGTTGCCCCGGCATTGCCGCCGGCAACCGTTTTTTCCGCAGACGGTGAGGAAGACAAAGAAGGCGATTTCTGCAAATCATTCAGGCTCTCTATCTGCTTCTTCTGCAGGAAATCGTAGATACCTCCGAGGTGCTCCTTCACCAATCCGCCACCGAACTCATATACCTTAGTCGCAAGACCGTCCAAAAAGTCACGGTCGTGACTGACAATTATCACCGTACCGTCAAAATCGCGGATAGCTTCCTTCAACACATCCTTCGAGCGCATGTCGAGATGATTCGTAGGTTCATCGAGAATCAGGAAATTCACCGGTTCCAGCAACAGCTTAATCATGGCAAGACGGGTACGCTCTCCGCCGGAAAGCACTTTCACCTTCTTGTCCGAAGCCTCGCCACCAAACATGAATGCTCCCAATATATCACGTATCTTCAGCCGGATATCCCCTACCGCCACACGGTCGATGGTATCGAATACCGTAAGATTTTCATCCAGCAACTGCGCCTGATTCTGAGCAAAATAACCAATCTGCACATTGTGTCCCAAAGTAAGTTTTCCGGTATAATCCGTAATCTCGTCCATGATACACTTTACGAGTGTAGACTTACCCTCACCGTTCTTACCTACAAAAGCCACCTTCTCACCACGGTTTATGGTGAGATTTACATTGTGGAATATGACATGGTTGCCATACGCCTTGGCTACATCTTCACAAATAACAGGATAGTTACCGCTACGGCTGCTACAAACGAACTTCAACCGCAGCGCAGAGTTGTCTTCCTCGTCCACTTCGATGCGCTCTATCTTCTCCAGTTGCTTGATACGGCTCTGCACCTGCACGGCTTTGGTAGCTTTGTAGCGGAAGCGCTCGATGAACTCTTCCGTATCCTGTATCTGTTTTTGCTGGTTTTCATAAGCGCGGAGCTGCTGTTCACGGCGTTCCTTGCGAAGCGTCACAAACTCATCGTATTTCACTTTATAATCATAAATACGCCCACAGGTTATTTCAATAGTACGGGTAGTGACATTATTCAGGAAAGCACGGTCGTGGCTGACAAGTACCACTGCATTGGCACGGGTGGAGAGAAAGTTCTCCAACCACTGGATGCTCTCTATGTCGAGGTGGTTCGTAGGTTCATCGAGCAACAATACGTCGGGACGGCGCAACAACAACTTGGCAAGTTCGATACGCATACGCCAGCCGCCGGAGAACTCACTCGTAGGGCGGTCGAAGTCTTCCCGGCAAAAGCCCAACCCCTGAAGAGTACGCTCTACCTCGGCACGATAATTAGTGCCGCCCATCATCAGAAAGCGTTCGTTCTCGTGGGTAAAGCGGTCTATCAGCTTCTGATAATCCTCGCTGTCATAATCGGTACGTTCGGCAAGTTGCTGGTTCATACGTTCGATGTCGGCCTGCATCTCAAAGATATGCTCAAAGGCAAGTTCAGCCTCCTGCATCACAGTACGTTCATCGCTGAGAACCATTACCTGCGGCAAGTAACCGATAGTACATTCGCGGGGGACGGCAACAACACCGGAAGTGGGTTGCTGAATACCTGCCAGTATTTTGAGCATGGTGGACTTGCCCGCCCCATTCTTGCCGACAAGGGCTATACGGTCTTTCTTATTAATAACGTAAGAAACGTCTTCAAACAGAGGAGTAGCATTAAATTCCACCTTCAGTCCTTCTACAGATATCATAGTGTCAATGAATTAATCGTTCAAGACTGCAAAGGTAACGATATTATTTTTATTCTCACGCAATCATGCATTCAAAGCATACAACTGCATTCATTTAAATTTCAATAAATCCCCTCTTTCCCTTTCTGTCCAAACCGATTTGGAAAACAGAAGAAAAAGAGGGGATATTTTTATAAAGGGAATCGCCTGGGCGCTCCTTTAGAATAGATTGGCGTTCTTTTAGAACAGCTTAGCCGGATATTCTCCCGCATCCACCAATGCCTTAATCTTATCGACCACGCTCTGACGGTCTTCCGGATAAGTCACCCCGAACCATTTACTGTTCGTATCAAGCACTTCAACCGTAGCAGTACCGTCATTAATCAGTTTATCCACCATCAAAGGAATAAAGAATTCACTCTTCAGGTTCTCCATATTCTTCGAATCGCTGAGGAACGTCTTGAAGAATTCCTGACTGTAAGCGAAGTAATCGGGAGTAAAGCCCCAGAAATTCATACTGACCGGAGTTGTATCGGGAGTAGCAGTCCACTCACCATTATCATCAATATATTTCACTTCACCGTCCATACGCTGAATTTTGGTACGTTCAACGACAGAAGTCAGCAGATTATTTGCATCAGTGCTGCAAAGACCGCGAGACACCGTACCGCTTTCACTCAATGTATTGCCGATACGGAATCCTACCATCGAATATACATTCTTGGAGCCTTCGGGAAGCTCAGACAGGAACTTGCCCATTACCTGGAAAGAATCACGACCGTAGAAGTCATCGCAATTGATAACGGCAAACGGTTCCTTTATCACATCGGCACCCATCATTACGGCATGGTTGGTTCCCCAAGGTTTGGTACGGTCGGCCGGACACGTGAATCCTTCGGGAAGTGCATCCAGTTCCTGGAACACCAATTCGCACGGGATATGACCTTCGTATTTGGATATGATTTTATCGCGGAAGTCTTGTTCAAAATCTTTACGGATAACAAAAACGAGCTTACCGAATCCGGCCTTGATAGCATCGTAAATAGAATAATCCATAATAGTTTCGCCATTAGGCCCCAGTCCGTCCAATTGCTTCAGGCCACCATAGCGGCTGCCCATGCCGGCTGCCAATAAGAATAAAGTTGGTTTCATATTAGTTATTATTTAAAAAGGTTAGTGTATCATGGTTGATAACAGGCACAAAAGTAGTAAAATTTATATCAGAAAAAGGAAGATTTCAGTCCATTCTTTTCCATAATCGTACAAAACTCCGCCTCAATGGCAGATACTTCTACTTTTAGTTTGCTTATTAGCCGCAATTCTTCATTATTGTCAGTCCCAAACCCACAGTTTGCCTTAGAACGGATAACCGATAGCGAAATGCAAGGCAAGACTGTCCTTGAACTTGGGAATATTATAGTATCCCGACTTACCGGTATCATACGGATCGTGCAACCCCACTCCACAATCCAGACGGAAAACCAGAAAGTCCATATCATAACGCAAACCGGCTCCCGTACCCAAAGCTATCTGTCTGGCAAAGTTCTTTAAAGTGAACTCGCCGCCTGGACGGGACTCATCTTTACGCATCAGCCACACATTACCGGCATCCAAGAATACAGCTCCATGCAAATCTCCGATAATGCGGAAGCGGTATTCAACATTAGCTTCCATACGTATATCACCCACATGATTGATGAAAGAATACTTATTTTCCTTATCCGGAGCATAACTGCCCGGACCTATGCTACGTGCAGAAAAAGCACGCACACTGTTGGCGCCGCCGATATAGAACTGTTCGGTATAAGGAGCCGCCAACGCATTTCCGTACGACCATATCACGCCGCCGGCAATGCGCGAGGCAATCATCTGGTTCTTGTCTATCTTATAATGATAGCGGAATTCGCTGTTTACCTTCAGGAACTGCAGACAAAGAACCACCAGCAGTCTTTGTCCTTCTCCTTGAACGACTTTCCGAAAATACGATAAATGCACGAAGTAAGGTTACCAGCCGAGCTCACTGTCGTCTGCCACCAGATAGGATTGCGCACACCCGGCAAAGATGCGTTGTCGTAGGTGTACATATACTCAAAGACCGGAATAAACTGGTCGCGCAGGCTGACGTAGAGTGCAGGATTCTCCGCCTGCAACTCCTTGAAGGCTTCCGTAGGGTCGCGAAGTACGTTGAACGTGAGTTTGAACGGTGTAAAACTATGCTTGCTCGTACGCTTCGGCTGGAAATCGTATGTAGCATTTCCGCCAAACGCCAGCAGTTTATAATACTTGGCACGGTTCAACTGGTCGATGTACAGTTTGAAAGTCGTAGTGGCCGGAAAGTCATACTCCTTGTCGCCAAAGCGAGGGAAGACCACGCGCGGAAACATAAGCGAGGTAGACAACCCCACTTCATAACTGTTCATCAGCGAAGAACGGTCTTTACCCGTCTGCCACTCATACGAACCGTCCAACTTTACATTCCATGCCTCACCGCCGCCAAACACATTGTTCTTCGTTACGGTGAACGAAGCTCCCGGTCCGGTCTGGTTATTGCTTTTCATCTTTACGTTGAAGTCCAGTTCGGCATCATAAGGCTTGTCGAGTGCCGCATGAATATTCACATCCAGCGTATCGCACACGAATGTCGTATCACGCGGGGTATACTGCATTTCAAGATAACGGAAGATGCCTACATTGTTCAAGCGCTCCTGCACGCGGGTCTGGCGATAAAGGCTGTAAAGACTCTGCATGGAGCGTCTGCGGGAAATACCCGTACTGTCCTGCACCTGACGTTTCTGACGATACGCCTGATAGTTCAGCCATCTGTAAATCATATTGGGACGTACCCGCAGCTTGTCGTGATAATAGATGCGCAGGCCTTTGTAGTCGATACTGTCATTAGGGGTCTGTCCCTGCTTGCCATACAGATAAAAAGCTTTCTTGCCTACATAAAACGGTTTCTCGGCAACGGAAGGCATGCCGGGAGCAGGAACCATGCGCATGGCAACATGTCCGCCGGGCACTAAGGTCGTATCCGCCTGATAAGTCAGATAATCGGGACGGAAATAATAGCACCCTACATTGCGCAGCAAAGTACTGATACGGGTACGTTCTCCGTCGAGGTCGGTCACGTTGAACTGTTCTCCCGGACTGATAAGCGAACGGCGCCGGCTCATATTCATAATGCGCAAGGTACGCTCACTGAAACCGTGATAATAGACCGTATCGATAAAATAAGGGTTGCGCATATCCACCGTATATTGCAGCTTTGCTTTCAAAGAATCCTTCGGATCGATGAACGTTTTATAGCTGACCGTTCCGTTAAAATAGCCGTAATCGCGCAATAAATTGGCGGCCGCCTTCTGCCGGATATCGGGATTGACAGTAGACATCAGTACGGGCTTTGCCGCAAAGCGGTTGAATATCCACCTGCCAAAGCCTTTCTCATATTTCACAAAGCCATTGTAAATCCATAACCCCATAGGAAAAGGTATGCGAATAGTGGAACTACCCAGCAAAGAATTGTTCGGAGCAGTGGCAAGCGCCGCTTCAACCTCTTCCATGGCAGTCTCGCCTACCGGAGTGGTACTGCGGTTCTCGACAATCATCTTTTTTTGTCCCGTATACAGAATTTCACCTTCCGGCAAATGCTTGGTTGTGGAACATCCTGCCAGCAACAGTATGCCCGCCATATATACTATCAGTCGTTTCATATCATTCTACAGTTTGCTTCTTCTTTTTCCTGAAGATAAAAAGTTCGCCCAGGCGGTCCATTTTGCGACGAAGCACAAGACCGACTCCGGTTTTCCGTTTATTTTCCCCGTCGAGCACACTCTCGTAGTTCTTGTCATAGAACACACGGACATAGCGCGTACCGGACGTATCAAGGCGGTACTCAAGCGAAATATTGTCGATAAACGATTCCGCATCATTCGTGGCATTGGCGCCGGTTGTCACCTTACCGCCGATGACAATCTGCACACGGTCGTTGAAAAGACGCTGCGAATAGCGGAAGCTATAATCCGTCTGCTTGTCACCCGTTTCGGCTGACGTACGGTCTTCCATACCCATAGTGAAACTTGCGTTGATGCTTTTGGAAAGCCGAGCCTTGCCAATGAGTTGATCTGACTTTTGGATAACACTGTTCAAAGCACTGCCCATAGACAATCCGCCACCTTTGACACCGCTGTTCATATAAACACCGGTCGCCAGCATGGCAATGGCCTGTTTGCTGCGCTCCTCGGCTCCCATAGCCTGCAACTCATTCTCAATGGTGGCATCATCCGGAGCCGTTATATCGAAAATAAGTTCGGGAGCGTCAAGGCGATTCTTTATAGCTATGGACACATCGAAATTCACCACGCGCGAACCACCGTCATCACCGTCGGCTACCGAAGCGCGCATACGCTCCGTCGCTTTCAGGTTCATGTCGGGTTCATCGGGTCGCCGCGCCAGTCCACATAACTTCCGTTGTTAATCTGGAATTCCTTCAACGGAATGATAGGAAGCGAATACTTCTGATTCCGCCCGAAAGCGTATAGCGTCCGGTAAGGCTTATATCACCTTGCGGAGTGTATTGCATATTCAAATCCCCACCGCCTTCCAGTTCTATAAACTTACTACGGTCGGGGCTCAAATCGGCACGAAGGCGTACGGCATTGTC
>ENA-OQBD01000593-OQBD01000593.1-human-gut-metagenome-genome-assembly--contig:-NODE-593-length-19143-cov-3.329459_pt1 | contig 19143 bp, 22 predicted proteins | sample MGYA00242742_ERZ504543 | MGnify/ENA primary metagenome ERZ504543 (study PRJEB26092, sample SAMD00036239) | human gut metagenome | host: Homo sapiens | study: EMG produced TPA metagenomics assembly of...
ATGATTTCAGTGGTTCTGCCGTTCCGAAAGTATATGGTGGTTTCAATATCAATTTGAGCTATAAGGCATTCGACCTTTCTACCGTATTCTCTTATTCATTAGGAGGCAAGGTGCTTGACTCGAGTTATAGAGGATTGATGGATGTAGGTGAGTTCGGTTATGCGATGTCACCGGATCTACATAACGCATGGACAACTCCGGGCCAGATCACAGATGTACCTCGTTTGGACAATAACTCAGGTCATGCGACTAGCATTGGACAATCCTATTCTACACGTTGGTTGACAAACGCAAATTACTTGAACTTGCGTACTGTCACTTTGGCTTACAACTTGCCTAAGTCTATCCTAAACGTTATCAACATCAAGAGTGCACGCGTCAATGTCAGCGCAGAGAACTTATTCATGTTGAAAGCCCGTCAAGGTCTGAATCCGCAAGCTAACTATGCCGGAGTATCTTACAATGAATATATGCCGGCTAAGAACTTTACGATCGGTTTAAATGTATCGTTCTAAATTCATAATACATCAAACAAAGGAAAAGATATGAAAAATATACAATTATTCAAACACATCGCAGCAGGACTGCTTCTAAGTGGCTCTCTGATCGGCACAAGCTGTTCCAGCGATTATATGGATACAATCCCAACCGAGAACGTTTCATTCACGACAGTATCCACTTCGCTCGACAATCTTTATCTTGCACTGAACGGTATTCATCGTAAGATGGTATCTCAAGACTTAGGCAACCAAGGTTTGGGAGGTGAGCCCGGTTTCATCATCGGTCGAGAAGCGTTAGCTGATGATTTGACATGGGACACGCAGACTTGGCATCAAGGTTTCTTAAACTGGAGTTATCCAACGAACGCAACAAGTTCGTACAACTCCGGTGAGTGGGAAACTTATTATAAGTTCATTTTGAATGCAAACAACATCTTGAAAGCGTTGAATGATAACTTTAGCGATGAGTCAAAACTCACAGATAGCGAAAAAGCGCTTGCGAACCATATCAAGGGCGAGTGTTTGGCAATTCGTGCATGGAGTCATTTCAATCTAGTACAATATTATGCGAAACCATATCGTAACGGACAGGACAACTCTCAACCGGGAGTTCCTTATCGTACGAGTCCGGAAATCGAGCCTATGGCACGTAATACGGTAGAAGAGGTGTACACAAAGATTCACGGGGACTTAGACGAAGCATTGAACTTATTGGCAGACTATGAGCCAAATGATAAGAATCATTATAGCCTAGCATCGGTTTACGGATTGAAAGCACGTGCTCTTCTGACTCAACAGAAATACGCAGACGCAGCTACGGCCGCAGTGAATTCTATCAATGAAGCAGAGAAAGATGGCTGTAAGATCATGTCTCAGTCTGAATTGATGAATGGTTTCGCTAATATCACTTCCGCTACGAAAGAGGCGATGTATGCCGCAATGACACAGAATGACCAAACGGTTTATTTCTACTCTTTCTATGCGTATATGTCTTGGAACTTCAACTCCAGCTCTATCCGCACAGGTATCAAATGTATCAGCCAAAGTACTTACGACTTAATGTCGCCAACCGATCTTCGCCGTCAATGGTGGGATCCGACAGGAAAGGCAGAAGTACCCGCAACTTCTTACAACCAGCGTGTTTATCAGAACCGCAAGTTCACGGCACGCTCTACAGCTGATGCTGTAGGTGATTTTGCCTTCATGCGTATCAGCGAAATGTACTTGACTGCAGCCGAGGCTTTCGCTCGTTCCAATCAAGACGCAAAAGCAAAGGAATATTTGCAAGCCTTGTTGAAAGAACGTGATCCAGAGTACAAGGATTTGGGTAACACTGGCGCAAAACTAGCGGATGAGATCATGACACATCGCCGTATCGAACTTTGGGGCGAAGGTTTCCGTTGGTTCGACTTGAAACGTCTAGGTTTGCCATTGGATAGAACCGGGTCTAATTTTGACGCTACTTTCTGTGGTTTCTTGCACAAGGATCCGAATGCTGATGGTTGGATCTTCGAGATTCCAAAAAAGGAAACAGATTTCAACGACTTGATCGAAAAGAACTATTAACACTCTTTTTACGTTAACTTACATTAATCACAATCCCCAAAGTATACTTTAACAGGTTATCTTTGGGGATTTCTTATATCACTATTTATGAAAACAAATCATTTATTTTCAGCTCTGCTCTCTTTAGCGCTTATATGTCCTGGAATAGCGCAAGAAACACATTATCAACGTCCTCCAGCCGTAATAGAGGAAGTGGCCCTAGCCAAATTATCCCCGATCATCCGAATTAGTGATAACAATCAGTGGGCACTCCAGTTAGAGCGTTCCCCGTACCGGTCTATCGCCAAGCTTGCGCAACCGGAGCTTAAATTAGCGGGAATGCGTATCAGTCCCGAAACATTCAATACGAGCCGGCAAGCCGAATATACGGGTGCCAGTTTAATGAACATCGCTACTCAAGAAGAAATCAAGATTGAAGGAATTCCTGACAACGCGGTAATCACAGAAGCCTCATTCTCTCCTTCATCCAATAAGGTAGCTCTATTCGTGGAAGAAGCGAATGGCGTATATCTTTATAACTGTACCCCGGAACAGCCCGTAGCTCAGAAAGTAAGTACCCGTAAAATCAATGCGACAAGTGGAGCGGAGATCTTATGGATTAGCGACAATGAGTTTATTACGCTTATGGTTCCAGAAAACAGGGGGAAGGCACCGGAGAAACCCACAGTCCCATCCGGTCCCATCATTCAAGAAAGTACTGGAAAGGTGATGCCCGCTCGTACCTATCAAGACTTGCTGAAAAATCCATACGACGAGCAATTATTCGACTATTATTTCACCTCCCAATTGGTACGTATAAAAGAGGGCATTGTGTACGAGATCGGAAAACCAGCAATCTACGGCAGTACGCTTTCATTATCCCCGGATAAATCTTTGCTACTTATCGCGACAGTTCATCGTCCGTATTCCTATCAAGTACCGGTATATAACTTCCCACAAAAGTTCGAGGTCATAGACTTACAAGGCAATTCCATTTATACGTTAGCGGATAATCCAACCGTCAATATTCCGATGGGATATGACACGACCTCGCCTTATCCCCGTCAATTCGGATGGAGATCGGATCAACCGGCTACCGTTTACTGGGCGGAAGCGCAAGATAAAGGAGATCCTAAGCAAAACAAGACCGATTTCATGGATATTATCTACCAAATAAGCTATCCGTTCAACAGCGAGAAACAGGAAGTCGCAAAGACAGAGAAACGTTTCCGCAACATCCTGTGGAATGACGATGCTTTCGCTTTATTGATCGAGACTTCCCGGGAGACTCGTAAAAACAGGACATTTACTTTTAAGCCTTGCTCTTCTGAGTCTCCGGTTCTATTATTCAATGTATCCACCGACGATAATTACAACAATCCGGGAAATCCACTTACGATTAAAAATGCGTATGGTAAATATATCGTTTATACCAATAAAGCCCACAATGAGTTATTGATGCTTGCCCAAAGGAGCCTCACCTAAAGGGGATATGCCTTACCTTAGCCGTTACAATTTGAAAACAAAAAAGAACACGGAACTTTGGCGCTGCGAGGACGGATATTATGAGACCATCCTAAAGGTAGCGAATCCAGAAAAGCTTCAATTGATCACTTCACGTCAATCCATTACAGAACCAGCGAATCTCTGTTCTCGTGACTTGAAAAAGAAAAAATTCGCTCAATTGACTCATTTCGCCAATCCATATCCGGCCATGGCAAACGTTAGCAAACAAAAGATCAAGTATAAACGTGCGGATGGTTTGGATCTAACAGCGACCGTATACCTCCTGCCGGATATGATAAAGCGAAGGACGGTCCATTACCTGTCTTAATGTGGGCCTATCCGAGAGAATATAAAAGCAAGGCCGAGGCTTCTCAGGTACGAGGTTCTCAATACATGTTTACGAATATCAACTATGGTTCTCCCGTCTATTGGGTTTTACGTGGATTCTGTATAATGGAAAATGTCGAGATGCCGATCGTTAGTACCAGTGAGGGAGCGGAGCCGAACGATGATTTCATTGAGCAATTGACAATGAACGCCGAGGCGGCCGTAAAAGTTATTTCCGAGATGGGTGTAGGTGATCCGAATCGTGTAGCCGTAGGAGGACATTCCTATGGAGCTTTCATGACAGCGAATCTATTAACACATACCAAGCTGTTCAAAGCCGGCATCGCACGTAGCGGGGCTTACAACCGTACGCTTACCCCGTTCGGCTTCCAAACAGAGACCCGTACTTATTGGGAAGTACCGGAAATATATAATGCCATGTCGCCATTCATGTCTGCCGATAAACTACATGGAGCTTTATTAATCATACATGGTGAGATGGATAACAACTCCGGAACCTTTCCGATCCAATCCGAGCGCCTGTTCAGTGCCCTAAAAGGCCACGGGGCGATCGCACGTTATGTCGTATTGCCCTATGAGAGTCATGGCTACGCCGCCAAAGAGAACATATTACATCTATTGTATGAATGTGACCTATGGCTGGATCGTTACGTCAAGAACGCAAAAAAGTAAGTAGTACTGACTTTGTCAATGAAGTATATATCCTCTGACAGGAAAAGTATATTTCCTCTAACCAGTGAAGTATATCTTCTATGAGGAAGCCAGCCGGCAGCCACCAATTGCCCTAAAACAACGATGCCCATCGTAAGGTTATAAGAATGCCCATCGTAAACTCCTTACAATGGGCATTCTTAACTCCTTATGATGGGCATTCAAAGAAAGCCCTATCTGAGATTCGTTTATTTTAGCAATGAACAAGGACAAAGATGATCCTTCTCGATATCCTTGAAATAGTTATAAGTACCTACCTTAAGATCCGCGCAAGCCGCCTCATCGCAAACAATGATTCCCTTCGGATGCAACTGCAAGGCGGTAATTGTCCACATTTGGTTCACGGCACCCTCAACGGCTTGTTGCAACGCACGAGCCTTGTTATGACCATTTACCATGATCAATACCTCCTTAGCGTCAAGAACCGTACCTACACCAACCGTTACAGAAGTCTTCGGAACTTTATTCACGTCATTATCAAAGAAACGGGAGTTAGCGATAATCGTATCTGTAGTTAACGTCTTGATACGAGTACGAGAACTCAAAGATGAACCCGGCTCATTGAACGCAATATGGCCATCAGGACCGATACCACCCAAGAACAGGTCTACGCCACCGACCGCTTTCATGCGAGCCTCATAAGACGCACACTCAGCCTCCAAATCCTCGGCGTTACCATTCAAGATATTTACGTTCTCCGGTTTGATATCGATATGACTGAAGAAATTATTCCACATGAAAGAATGATAGCTTTCCGGATGATCTTTCGGAAGGCCGACATACTCATCCATATTGAAAGTGATCACGTTCTGGAACGATACGACACCCTGCTTGTTCAATTCAATCAGGTTCTTGTACATACCCAGCGGAGAAGATCCGGTAGGCAAGCCCAGTACGAATGGTTTTTCAGCGGTTGGATTCGCGGCTTTGATCTTCGCTGCTACATAATTGGCAGCCCATTTTGAGAGTTGCTCGTAATTAGGTTCGATAATTAATCTCATAACGTTACGCTTTTTTTAATTGAAAATTGAAAATTGGAAATTGAAAATTAAAGGATTCCCAATCTACGCATCTCGCCTTTCTTTTGTTTATAAATTAGATCTATTGTTAATAGCTTTCGTTTTATCTGTTGTCGGAGCCTTTAGACTTTTCAATTCTCAATTCTCCATTTTCAATTTCCCAGCCATTTCCTTGCCCAAGGCTAAACACTCCTCGTATTTAGTAGCGCTTAAACCTTGCTTCTGCTCAACCGGCGTACCGACAGTCTCCCACTTCATCTTCTCGCCAAAAGCCGCCAAACGTTTCACGGCGGCTCCAGCCCATGTGAAAGACCCGAAATAACCGAAAATACGATTTTTCACCTCACGCAACTCGATCTTACTCAACACAGCTTCCACCTCTGGGAACAATTGATTGCTATAAGTCGGGCTACCTACGATAACTCCCTTATATTTGAACACATCTTTCAAGATATAAGAAGAAGGGCTTTTGCTAACATTATGCATCACAATATTCTTGATGCCATTATCAGCCAAAGAAGCGGCGATCGCCTCAGCCATCTGCTCCGTGTTACCATACATGCTGCCATAAATAATAACCACGCCTTCCTCACCTTCGTAGCGGCTCATACGGTCATAGATATCGATCGCTTTCGACGCATATTCACGCCAAACAGGTCCATGGGTAGAGCAAATCGTCTGGATATCCAAGCCCGAAAGCTTCTGTAATGCCCTTTGTACTGGACTTCCATATTTTCCGACAATGTTGGAGTAATAGCGAATCATCTCTTCCCAATAATGCTCCACGTTCATCTCCGTATCGATCACACCACCATCCAATGTGCCATACGTACCGAACGCATCCGCGGAGAATACGATTTTATCCGTAACGTCATAAGTAACCATCACTTCCGGCCAATGCACCATCGGAGCCATATAAAATACAAGCTCATGACGACCCGTATTCAAGGTATCACCCTCTTTCACCTCAAACAAGCCTTCCTTGATGCCATGATATCCTTCCAGCATTCCGAAAGTCTTATTGTTTCCGACAATCTGTACGTCCGGATATTGCTGACGCAACAAACGGATACTTCCCGCATGATCCGGCTCCATATGATTTACCACGAGATAATCCAAAGAACGTCCGTCCAAGGCATCCGCTACTTTTTTCAAGAAAATATCAGAGTAACAAACATCGACCGTATCGATCAATACGGTTTTCTCGTCTACGATCAAGTACGAGTTATAGGAAACGCCGTATGGCAACGGCCACATATTCTCGAAGAGGGCCTTTTGACGGTCATTAACTCCTACATAATAAACTTTATCCGCAATTTCTTTTAACTTGTACATCTTTTTTAATTGATAATTGATAATTAAAAATTGAAAATAACAAAGCGTGTGCTCTCTAATTTTCAATTCTCAATTTTTAATTTTCCATTTCTTAGCGCTCTCCAGACAAACCAGCACCCTGCCAAAACAAACGGGATACTTAGCCATTGCCCCATATTCAACATCATTCCAGCCTCGAAAGGCTCTTGGTCATTTTTCACGAATTCGATGAAGAAACGAGACCCGAATACGCATATCATAAATACGCCGAAGATAAGTCCTTGCTTTTTCCATGCCTCTTTCTTGAAATATAGCCACATACAGATAGCGAACGTCACCAGATAACAAGCGGCCTCATACAATTGCGTCGGATGGCTCGGAGCTGTAAAAATAGGCTCCGCCCCCATTCTCCATGCGTGTAAATTATCGATAAAACGAAATCCCCAAGGCAAATCAGTGGAATGACCGTAAATCTCATGATTCATCAGGTTTCCCAGACGAATCATAGCAGCTACCAATCCTGTCGGAACCACCAACTTATCGAAAGCCCATAACATACTTTTATGGCTTACTCGCTTCGAGTAGAAATAAATGGCGATAATTATACCTAACGTACCACCATGGCTAGCCAATCCTCCCTCCCAAATCTTGAAAATCTCAATCGGGTTGGCTAAATAATATTCCGGAGCATAAAACAAACAATGCCCCAAACGGGCACCAATCACCGTACCGAGCATCGTATAAATCAAAAGGGAATCGATCCATGCGGGCGGCAGTCCCTCTTTTTTCCACATCCGCTCTACAATCATATAGCCAATAGCGAAACCAATCGCAAAAGCCAATCCATACCAACGAATCTCCCGGGAACCGATGGTAAAGATAGCGGGATCGGCAGTCCATGTAATAAAATCAAGCATAATTATTTCAGTTGGCAATTGACAATTGACAGTCGACAATCGCAAGTCAGGATTTCCCGAACTGTCAATTGCCAGCTGTCAACCATCAACTTATATTAAACGAGTCTTCTAATTAAGTTCTCTCTCTCGCCGTACAGCATATCGATTATCGGCAATTCGATCATCGTATATGCGCCCGGTTGTTGCTTCAAGCTCGCACGAGCGACAGAAACCAAGATTTGAGCGGTCAAGGCAGGGTTATTGATCTTCATATCGAATTCGATCAACTGGTTCTGAGTCTTGCCCGATACACCTTTACGAACCAAGTTCACACCATGTCCCATGTCCAACAAATTATCGACACATTCAACCCGCATTACATGAGTCTCATCATGAGCGAAATAATCATCCGCCTTGATAGCGGCAGACACTTGCTTGAAATCGTATCCGTCTTCTACCTCGATATAAACCATACGACGGTGTACACCTGTTCCCAAAGGAATCGTCATACTTAAAGCCGCCTTCACGCCTTCGATAGCCTTCACGGCAACCGTATGCCCCATACTCATTCCCGGACCGAAGTTCGTATAAGTAATACCTTTCGGCACCATCGCTTCTAACAAAGCACGTACCACAGAGTCGCTTCCCGGATCCCAACCGGCAGAAATTACAGCTACCGTATTATGAGCCTTCGCTACAGCGTCCAAAGAACGACGTAAATCCACGATACCTCCGTGTATATCGAAACTATCGACAGTATTGATGCCTAAAGCCAGAATCTCTTTCGCATGCTCTTCCACGCTACGTGTAGGAGTAGCCAAAACCGCTACGTCAACCTTATCTAACTTGGTGATGCTATCAGTAACCGTGTATGCCTTCAACTCGTCCGGAATATCATTCGGATTACGACGAATAATACCTGCTACCTCAAAATCCGGGGCAGCTTCAAGGGCCTCTAACACATATTTCCCGATGTTGCCATAACCTACGATGGCGGCTCTAATTTTCTTCATACTCTAGTTTTTACTTTTCAACCAACCGCAAAGTTAGATATAATTTAGAGCTTTAACAATAAGGAATACAGTTTTTATATCATTTTCAGAATGATATAGATCCTCACTCTTTCACGAATGAATCCGGATAGGTAGTAAGCTGCTCTACACCGGCTTTCGTACGAATCCAAGTCTTGAAGGTACGGGCTCCCTCGTTCAATTCGATCACACGTGCTCCATTTGGTATATGGATGTATTCCGTCGGACCACCCGTAAAACGACCGTAAGCCAATAATACGTCATACCAGCAAACCGCATAATCATCGTCATGATCATGACCGACAAATATACCCATCACGTCCCCGTTCTCCTTAATCGCCGTAAATAAGCCGGAATTCAAGGCCGGAGCGCATGCCTTTTCCCTACGTATGCCATAGAGTTGGGCATTCTCATCGGAAGCCGCTTGATTAAACTCCGGCAACGCAATATGGAAGAAAGCCAAAGAAGGAACCGGCTCTCCCCCGTTATTCCGGGTAAACTCTGCGCTTTTCTTACAATACCAATCGATCTGGTCACGCTTAATATAATCGTATCCTTTTACCCCCTTGATAGTTGAATAGGTATTCGAATCGATGCAATACAAGACGAAAGCATCCTTCTTCCCGTCGGAGGAACGTACGGTCAAGGCGTAATTACCCACGCCTGAGATTTCGGGAACCTCATCCGCCGTTAAACTATACGGTAGGCTTTCGGCTACTTTCAGCAACTCCTCTTTTGTCGCCCCCTGCTCATTATCATGATTTCCGAAAACAATGGAGAATGGTATTTTACGGTCGGAGACTGTCTTCAATACATTCCGCATATTTTCCAACGCAGGCTTGCTATAGATAATATCTCCCGTAAAAATCACCAAGTCCGGTTTCTCGTCATCCAACACTTGGTTCATACGCTCAAAAGCGATGTCCGAACGAGGGTCTTGCCATTTCACATGCAAGTCCGTAAACTGTACAATCTTAAACTTCTTATCCGGATTAAACTTCAACCCCGGTTTTTGGGCAAATCCCAAAGAACTCAAGCCGGCGGCCAATAACAAGACCCCGGCAAACATCCACTTTCTCACACTCATCAAATCTCGTGTTTTTTGTAATTAATAATTATTTATTCCTTTCCGAAACAAGCGTCGAACGCATGTGCGGAAGGTTGGAAATCCACTCTCTTCACCAATTCGCAAGATTCCCGTGCCCCATGTTCCCGATCCATAGCGCTATCTTCCCATTCCACGGAAAGCGGACCTTGATAGCCAATTGAATTCAAAGCACGGATAATCTCCTCAAAATTAATCTTTCCTCGTCCTAAGCTACGGAAATTCCAATATCGACGGGGATCGCCGAAAGTAACATGACCGCCGAATATACCCACCTGCTTAGGGGTATCACTCCAATATACGTCCTTCATATGCACATGGAAGATACGCTCCGGAAACTGATAGATGAAATCCACATAGTCCACCCCTTGATATCCTAGATGACTCGGATCATAGTTAAAACCGAAAGCAGGATGGTTATTTACCGCCTCCAATGCTCTGCGTGCGGAAAAAGTATCGAACGCGATCTCTGTAGGATGTACCTCCAACGCAAAACGTACACCCAGTTTCTGAAACTCATCCAAGATGGGCGTAAAGCGACGGGCGAAATCATCATACCCCTTTTGTATCATCGCGTCCGTTACCGGAGGGAAAGAATACAAATAATGCCAAATAGAACTACCCGTAAAACCTACAACCGTATCGACTCCCAGCATCTTTGCCGCATGAGCGGTCCGGATCATCTCCTCGGTAGCCCGTTGGTGAACCCCTTCCGGATCGCCATCTCCCCAAATATAATCCGGCAAGATCGCCTTATGGCGCTCATCGATATTATCGCAAACAGCCTGTCCTACCAAATGGGTAGAGATCGCATAAAGCCGTAAGTCATATTTCTTTAACAGATCCTTGATTCCTTGATAATAAGCCGTATCCGTACGTCGGACATCCACATGATCGGGAAGTCCCAATTCCACACCGTCGTATCCGAATTCTTTCGCTTTTTGACAAACTGTTTCCAGTGATAAATCTCCCCACTGGAGGGTATACAATGTTACAGGACGTGCCATAATAGTATTATTTTTAGTCGATTATTTTATCCATTTATTCTCTGTCGATCCGGTAGCTACAATCGTCTCGATAAACCGCATGCCACGGACACCGTCTTCGGCGGAAGGGAAATCCAAGGTCTCAGGAGCCGGTTCCTCACCAGCCAGAATCGATTGCAAAGCCAAGGCGAAATTCCAATACAAATTAGCGAATGCCTCTATATAGCCTTCCGGATGCCCGCCCGGTGTACGGGAATTATGAGCGGCGATACCCGACATATATCCATTGGAAGTACGGACGATCTCCGCTGGACGATCCGGCCAACGCATAACCATCGTATTCGGTTCTTCTTGACGCCATTCCAACCCACCTTTCTCTCCATACACACGAATATTCAAGCCATTCTCTACACCTACGGCGATCTGGCTAGCGGTCAGCACCCCTTTCGCACCTCCCTCATAACGGATCAATGCCGCCCCATCGTCATCCAAAAGACGATCCGGCACGAAGGTATTCAATTCACCGCATAATTCCACGGCCTTCAGCCCTGTTATATATTCCGCCAGATTAAACGCATGCGTCCCGATATCCCCCATGCAACCGGCCTTGCCCGACCGACCGGGATCCACCCGCCAAGCCGCCTGCTTATTAACATCAGCGCAGTCATTATATAGCCAGCCTTGAGGATATTCCACATAAATACGGCGTATCTTACCTAAATCCCCCCCTGCGTACCCTTTCCCGAGCCTCCTTCACCATCGGGTAAGCGGTATAGGTATGAGTCAGCATAAACAATTTTCCCGGTTTCCTTCACTTTGTCTCGTAATTGCTTCGCCTCATCCAAGGTATATGTCATCGGTTTATCCAGTACGACATGGAAACCATGTTCCAACGCCATCATGGCCGGACCGAAATGCACATGATTCGGGGTAACGATAGACACAAAATCCATCCGTTCGCCTTCAGGCAGGGCGGCCTCTTTCTCTATCATTTCCTGATAAGATGCGTAAATACGATTATCCGGTAAAAATAAAGATTGTCCGGTAGCCAATGAATTCTCCGGGCGAGAACTGAAGCATCCACAGACCAACTCGATCTGTCCGTCTAAATTAGCGGCGATACGATGAACGGCCCCGATAAACGAGCCTTGTCCTCCACCGACCATTCCCATTCTGATTTTTCGTTTCATGGTATTATTCCGTTTTATTAAACTAAGGTAATTACATTGTTGATTCACAAAGCTATGAAAAATAACCCTGCGTACGCCAATTTAATCAGCTTAATAATTTTTTAATTCACAAAATATATCGTTCCTTTGCGTCAAAACATTTACCAAAAATATCAACTATGAAGAAAAATGAATTAGTGGCTATCGCCTGTCTGCTTTGATTTTTGTTGTTGTAATGGAACGGAAAAGGAAGTACCTAACCCCGACCTACAAGAGGAATTATCCCCATACAGTTTACGATCGATTTACAAAAGGAAGTATTACCCTTCCCCGTAACCAAGAGTATTCCCGAGCTGAATATCCCTGAGCCTATTCCCCAAAATCCCGATGCCGAGGAAGATCCTTCTACACCGGATATCGATCCGGATAATTTATACAACCGGATCGATTATATCGTATACCAAAGCGGAAAACCGGACATTCTGGTAAAACATAAGCAATTCACGCCTCAAGATCCGGATTTCACGATCATTTATGATTCACTGCCCTCCGGCGACTATCATATTTGTTTCCTAGCCCACTCAGACAAGAATATCTCCGTGTCCGGACAAACCGCACTATTCAGTAAAGTATCAGATACGTTTCATCTTTTTCTCACCCAAGAAGTACAAGCGGGAGAAAGAATCATTAAAGATATCACCTTACAAAGAATCGTCGGCAAAATAGAGTTCATATCCGCCGATGCCGTATCTAAAGCCCTAAAAAGCTTCACGATAAATGTCTCCAATTATCAAAACAAGATTGACTTAACCACCGGGAATGGCATTTCTCAAAACACGCCTTATACACAAACCGACACTTTTAACGACTCTGATATCGGGAAAACAAATTTCTCCCATTCCTTCTTCACGTTTATCCCGGCTCCGGAATTCATGCTCAAAGCACACCTCTCGGCCAAAAATCAGATAAATGAAGTAACCCGGGAAAGAGAGGTTAATGACATCCTGCCTCTCATAAATCACATTATTCGTTATACTGGGATTCTCTACACCCCGAAGGAATCAGACGATACCTTCACCCTTGATATATTAAACGGTGGCAAATGGGATAGCCCCATCGACAAAGATCTAAAAGATTAATACAAAACCGGTGTGCCAAATTTGACACACCGGCTACCTTTTTCCTAACCTTCACACTTATTTTGCGTCTTCTATCTTGAAGAGAGCGTTAAATCCCGTCAAACTAAAGGTCTCACGAACCACATTCCGCATACCGATCAAACGTAAAGACCCTTTCTTGGCAGTCGTCATTTTTGTAATATTAAAAACAATCGGAGGCCCGCACTACTCACATATTCCAAATCAGAACAATCGACACATACTTTTACTCCCGGATTCTCCCATACCGGCAAAACCTTTTCCTCGCATTCGCGAGCCGTATTCGTATCCAATCTTCCTTTGATCTTAATTACAGTCTCTTCACCTTTTTGGTCAATAACTACTTCCATATCTTTATATTTTATTCGGTTATTTTTTTCTTCATGATAAAGACATTCCGCTCATCTACTCTCTGATAAGAGACCTCATCCATAATCTTCTTGATCAAGAAAATACCCAACCCTCCGATTGGACGGTCTTCGGCAGATAAAGTAATATCAGGGTCTTTTCTTAAAGTCGGATCGAAAGCAATCCCATGATCTATCAAAGTCACGATCAATTCCCCACCTTCCCTGACCAACGAAATGTCTACGGCATCCTCAACATCTCCCTTATACGCATAAAAAATTATATTTGAGACAGCTTCTTCCATCACCAGATTCAGGCTCATCATGAAAGCGGTGCTTAATCCCAATTCTTCTCCAGCTTCCTCCAAGAACTGATTCATCATGGAAAGCTCATGAATATCGTTCTTAATGCGTAATGTTTTTTGCATATATCTGAAAATTTTGCGCTAAAGATATAAAAAAAGAAATATCCTTTCCTTAAATTTGTATCTTTACCTTCGAATAGTATTTAAAGGTATAGAGTTATGGCTAAAAGATATTTAATAAACATATTCTTATTGATCGCCGTCTTATGCGGGTTCAGTAGTTGCGAGGAGGATCCGTATTATGATCCGTATGAGGAAATCACCTATGATTTATGTAATTATGTATGGACTGATTGGTTTGTCGTAGACGGTTTAGATTGTGAGCAGCAACTTACATTTAATCCGGATGGGAAAGGATGGGATACAAGAATTTATCATTACCCAAGCGGACGCATAGATCGAGAGGAAATTCCATTCTACTGGGACTGGAACAATTACTATACCGATATACTTTATATGGACTATGAAGACGGCCAAACAACACTAGAGAACGTATGGATTAGTGGTCGGACTTTTAAATGTCTATATAATGGCGAATGGGTAACGTTTAAGGCCTATCAAATAGGTCTCTAAAGGATATCTTTACGTACTTCCCCGGCAAAATCATACAATCCATCAAAAAGACAGGGATCTTTCCTCAATTGTTCGAACAGTCATACAAGTAGTCTCGCCGGGAATCGAACCCGGATCTAAAGTTTAGGAAACTTCTATTCTATCCGTTGAACTACAAGACCAACTCTTTTGAGATTGCAAAAGTATAATCTTTTCCTCAAATAGGCAACCGTTATCGGATGTTTTTCCCGCCTATCCGGAAGCTTCTCATTATTTCCGAAAAAACATGTACGTGTTTCCGGAAAAACATGTACGTCTTTTTCAAAAAACACGTACGTGTTTTCAAGAGCTAATATAACATCAAATAGATCAATCAAATAAGCTTTGCATCACCGATAACGATTTGATTTCCGGAAAATCCGGGAGATGTAGACGGTAATACTCAAGAATACGATGAATAATACGGGCCCGCTCTTGCCGGGAAAAACCATAAAGCGACATATTCTCAAAACTGATACGCAGCAAACGGGAAAAGAAAGCGCTCTCCACCTTATTTAAATAATGCCGATGCATCGGGATATGATCCGTAAACACCCCATTCAACATATCGAAATAATATCCCACCCTATGCGATTCCATATTCGGGAAAATACCGAGATGGTGGAGAAGACCTAACAAGAAAACCATATGAAAATTAGCGATACCTTTATCCGCATACTCCAATAGATGTATGGACTCGTATAAATAATCAAATAAACGGGGATCCGGCTCCGTATCTTTCACGACCCTAAAAAGAACCTCCGAGAGGAAAAGCGCCAATACATTCTTAACCGGATCACAACAAACATCATTCAGCGGAAAAACAAATGCGGGTCTCCTTAAATCCGGTGCAAGTCCCGCTTATTCAAGTGCTCCACCTCCATTTCCAGAACGGACAAAGGTATAAACAAGCCTTCGATACCGTGCTTTTCTTCCCTCGGCTACGACTAACCAGATACGAGGCCCGGCCAAACGCCTCCGTATACATATATATAATAGAATATTTATCATTGTAAGGGATCGTATGCAAGACAATCCCCTCGTTTACACAACATAATTCGTATCTTTGCGACGATGATTAAGAACAAAAGATACTCAAATTAACGTTATACATATAATTAAAGTATAGAATTATGTTGGCACTTAACGACCCTTCTTTATTATTTTCGCCATCATCATTGATATTGTGGCCTTATACGAATCGCTTCCTTTCATACGCCAGCGTAGTGCGTGCCTTGAAAGAAAAGCATCAGCAAACCCATGACCCCAAGGATATCGCCCAGATAGCGAACCTGCGGAAAAGGCTCTATCTGACCCGTTCCATGCAAATATTAGGAATACTCAGTTTGCTGCTCTGCGTGATCGCTATGTTCTTCATTTATGTATCGTGGCAGGTTTTCGCCGCATGGATATTTGGCATAGCCTTATTGCTATTAGCGGCGTCGTTATGTGTATGTATCTGGGAAATAAATATTTCCGTTAAAGCCTTGGAAATTCATCTGGAAGATATAAGTTCTAAAGAGAAGTTAAAACAGTGAGTAGTATTAAATTTTCCTTCGAAATGTTTTGCCAGTTCAGAGAGATCGTCTATCTTTGCACTCGCAATCGGGAAATCACTTTCTTAGAACGCTATAAGTGAGAGCTTTGACATTTTGGCCCATTCGTCTATCGGCTAGGACGCAAGATTTTCATTCTTGAAAGAGGGGTTCGATTCCCCTATGGGCTACAATAAACAGGATTAAAAAACAATAAAGAGAAGATCTAGAAATGGCAAATCATAAGTCATCAATCAAGAGAATCAGACAGACAAACGCAAGACGTTTGCGTAACAGATATTACGCAAAGACAGCTAGAAACGCTATGAAAGTTTTGCGCGCTACTGAAGACAAGAATGAGGCACAAGCTTTATTCCCTAAGGTATGCTCTATGTTGGATAAGCTTGCAAAAAAGAACGTTATCCACAAGAACAAGGCCGGTAATCTGAAATCTAAGTTGGCTAAGCACGTTAATGCGCTAGCATAAGCAGAAGGTAATTACTTTTACAAGTATAAAGCCGGACTCTCAATAAGCCCGGCTTTTTTAAACCTGATGGCCCATTCGTCTATCGGCTAGGACGCAAGATTTTCATTCTTGAAAGAGGGGTTCGATTCCCCTATGGGCTACCAATCAAAAGGAGAGAGATAAGTTTATGGCTTATCTCTCTCCTTTTTTACTACACCCGTCCTTTTTTCGCTATTTTCACATCCCCCACTTCGCTATCTCGATAAAAATCACTACATTTGTTAGATTTTTTTTGAGGACATAGATAATTACAGATTTTAAAGAAAGATAAACTCATGAGTGAAGAAATTAAGAATACTTCTACAGAGTACTCCGCAGATAGTATTCAAGTACTTGAAGGGTTAGAGGCAGTACGAAAAAGGCCATCCATGTATATTGGCGATACCAGCGAGAAAGGTCTCCATCACTTAGTGTATGAGGTCGTAGATAACTCCATAGACGAAGCGCTAGCCGGATATTGTACATACATCGACGTGGTAATCAATGAGGACAACTCGATCACGGTTACCGACGACGGCCGTGGTATCCCCGTGGATATTCATGAGAAAGAAGGTAAATCAGCCTTGGAGGTAGTACTGACAGTGCTGCACGCCGGCGGTAAGTTCGACAAGGGAACCTATAAAGTATCCGGTGGTTTGCACGGTGTGGGTGTATCTTGCGTAAACGCCCTCTCTACTTATCTGAAAGCGGAAGTTCGCAGGAACGGCAAAGTACATATGCAGGAGTTCTCTTGCGGAAAGCCGTTGCACGACGTACAGGTTATCGATAATACGGATAAAACAGGTACTACGATCTCTTTCAAGCCGGACGGTTCTATCTTTACGGTCACGGAATACAAGTATGATATCTTGGCTACCCGTTTGCGTGAATTAGCATTCTTGAACGCAGGTATTACGCTACGTCTGACAGATAAGCGAGTTCTGAAAGAAGACGGTTCATTCAAGTCCGAGGTATTCCATTCGGATGAGGGATTGAAAGAGTTTGTCCGCTATATCGACCGTTCTAAAGAGAAACTGATTCCAGACGTAATCCATATCGTTACCGAGAAGCAGGGTATCCCTGTCGAGGTGGCGTTAACTTATAATACTTCTTACAACGAGAGCGTATTCTCTTACGTAAATGATATTAACACGATAGAAGGTGGTACACACTTAGCCGGTTTCCGCCGGGGTCTGACCCGTACGTTGAAAAAGTACGCCGAGGATTCTAAATTATTGGAGAAAGCCAAGGTGGAGATTCAAGGGGATGACTTCCGTGAAGGTTTGACCGCCGTTATCTCTATCAAGGTAGCCGAGCCTCAGTTTGAGGGACAGACAAAGACGAAGCTGGGTAATAGCGAGGTTACCGGTGCCGTGGATATGGCGATCGGCGAGCGTTAGGCTATTATTTGGAAGAACATCCGAAAGAGGCGAAAATAATCGTCGACAAGGTGATCTTGGCCGCTCAAGCCCGCCATGCCGCTCGTAAGGCTCGCGAATTGGTACAACGCAAATCTCCGCTGACAGGAGGTGGGCTCCCCGGTAAATTGGCGGACTGTTCCTCTAAAGACGCAGCGATCTGCGAATTGTTCCTTGTCGAGGGAGACTCCGCAGGGGGTACGGCTAAGCAAGGACGCGACCGTAACTTCCAAGCGATCCTACCATTGCGCGGTAAGATATTGAACGTGGAGAAAGCGATGGATCATAAGATCTTCGAAAGCGAGGAAATCCAGAACATCTATCGCGCGATGGGCGTAACCGTCGGTACGGAGGATGACCCGAAAGCGTTGAACATGGAGAAGCTGCGTTACCACAAGGTGATTATCATGACCGATGCCGATGTGGACGGTAGCCACATCGCCACATTGATCTTGACCTTCTTCTTCCGCCGTATGCGTTCCTTGATCGAGAACGGATATGTGTATCTGGCGACTCCTCCCCCTCTATTTGTGTAAGAAAGGTAAGGTTGAGGAATATTGCTGGACCGAGCAACAACGTCAGCAGTTCATCTTAAAATATGGAGGAGGCAACGAGAACTCGATCCATACACAACGATACAAAGGTTTGGGAGAAATGAACGACCATCAATTGTGGGATACGACCATGAACCCGGAAAACCGTACGTTAAAGCAAATCACGATCGACAACGCAGCCGAGGCTGACCAAATCTTCGCCATGTTGATGGGTGAAGACGTAGGCCCTCGCCGCGAGTTTATCGAGGAAAACGCTACATATGCTAACATAGATGCTTAAAATCATGAAAGTCCGTCGTCCGAATCTAGAGGCCCTATACAAAGAAGTTGATAATTATATACCGGCTAAAGAAAGCCTTCAACCTCCCCGAATAGGAATATCCGCTAACCGGAGAGACGGACTTTCCTGTATAGCGGAGACCTACGTGCAAGCCGTGCTGGATGCGGGGGGGAAGCCCCGGTACTTATCCCGGTGATCACGGATCTGAAAGCATTGACCGTACTGGTTTCCGAACTAGACGGATTAGTTATGAGCGGGGGG